>JAEEGL011390887.1_pt1 | contig 19013 bp, 14 predicted proteins | sample 9134231 | NCBI WGS metagenome assembly JAEEGL01 (sample SAMN16246548, study PRJNA631951) | gut metagenome | biome: gut microbiome; feature: rumen; material: fiber-attached | host: Bos | place: Iran: Karaj | collected 2018-10 | reverse complement strand
TATTGGAAAGAAAGCTAAGGCCAAAAGAATCACCAAAAGGCTAGAAGACGCGAGAGCGGATACATGTATCCTCTTCTGCAAAACAATATGAGTGTGGAGCATTTTTGTTTTACCTTTTTATGTTTATGACCTAATTGTGATCTTATTATACCCCACCAGAAATACAGTGTCAATAGTTCTTATGCTTATTTCTTGATTTCGTTAAAGAATTTGACGAGGTCACCAATACGGTTTGAAACTTTGGTTTCTTCGCGGTGGGAAATCATTACGCGGCTCATACGACGGATTTTGTCTGGGTCCGCCATGAGATTATCTAGAGCCTCCGCAATCGCTTCTGCAGTCTCATTCTTAGCGAGCACGAAACTATCTTTTGGCACGAGTCCAGCCATATCTTGATCGCAAATAAGCACTGGGATACCATTGGCTTCAGCTTCTACTAAAGTTAGTGGATGATTATCGAAGTTATAAGAAACAAGTACATCGAGATGAGCATTTTTGATTGCTTCCTGGACTTTGTCAAAAGGCGTAGTGCCATGAAGTTTTACATTTAGGCGATGACGTTTTACGTAACGCTTGGCCTTTTTTAGGTCTGGGCCACCGCCATAAACGTCGAGACGATATTTAATAGAAGTTAATTTGAGAGCTTTTAATAGCACCATAATGCGCTTCTCCCCGGAGACGCGGGAATGCCAAACCATACGGAGCTCACGGCCTTCTTCTAGTACTTTTTCTTCTGGTTCTTTTGGATAAGAGCGGTCCGCAAGGCCGTTAGGGAAGACTGTGATTTTTCTCACTACACCGTAGTGCTGGAGTTTTTTCTTCATGTGCTCGGATGGAGTAATCACGAAGTCTGCCGCATTGGCATGATTTACCATCATGGTCCACATTTTGGTGCGAGCAATGGTTGTGGCTAAATATTCGTCTGGTGATATATTGATGTCGTGTTTTACATACCAGGAATGGAACGTATTGAGTGCCCAGGCCACAAAGGTACGTAGACCAAATGGAATAAGCACTGCTTCGCCGCTGTCTTCGCGGCCATGCATTACCTGGACGGTAGGGATATGATTTTTTTTGCCAAGACGAATACCGGCGATAGAACAACCGGACTCGTAGTGAATATAAAAGATATCAAATTCCTTTAGTTCTGGATGGTTTTTTTCTAGCCATTTTTCGATAATCTTTGGACGGCGGGAAACTGGCGTAGCGCCACGGATTAGATATTTACAGCTAGGTACTACATAGATTTTTTTATCGGCTAGGGCCTTCAACTCTTTTTCGGTTTTTGGATAGGCAGTGCTAAAAATTACCACTTCGTGGCCGAGCTTTTCTAGCTCCTCTTTTTGTGAATTAATAGAGGTAATAATGCCGCCGGTAAGATCTAAATAACAGTCCGAAAAAATAGCTATTTTCATACGGCTATTATATGCTAAAATAAGAATATTAACAATTTAATATCGAGAAGGAGTGAGGGACCGGCCCTATGACCTCCTACCAACCTGGGGCACCAAGGTGGTAATTCCGGCCAGAAAGGAAAGATATGTTCTACAGAACTGCGGAGAGCGTTTCTCCAAAACACCCAGACAAACTTTGTGACAGGATTAGCGATGCTATTCTTGACGCGTATTTCAAGCAGGATCCTAATGCGCGCGTAGCTGCCGAGACTTGTGGCGGGCACGGCGTAGTATTTGTGACCGGCGAAATCACTTCTACGGCAGACGTAGATATCCCGGCTATTGTTCACCGTATCGCTGGTGACGATATCGAAGTCCACACCAAAATCGTAAAGCAATCTCCAGAAATCGCCCAAGGCGTAGACACTGGTGGTGCTGGCGACCAGGGAATTATGATCGGCTATGCCTGTGATGAGACTCCAGAGCTTCTTCCACTTGAAGTGGTTTTGTCTCGCCGTTTGAATCAATTTATTTATGAAAAACACCCATATGATGGCAAGACCCAAATCACCATCGCACCAGATGGCACAATTGATTCCATCGTGGCAAGCTTCCAAAACGTGTCACACGACGAGCTGGAAGCTCTTGTTCGTGAATTCATTGCCAACAATAATCTCACTGGCAAATTAGAACTTCACATTAACCCAGCTGGTGACTGGAACCAAGGTGGTTTTGATGCTGACACTGGCCTTACTGGCCGCAAGCTCATTGTAGATAACTATGGCCCACGCGTCGCAATTGGTGGTGGTTGTTATTCCGGCAAAGACCCAAGCAAAGTAGACCGCTCTGCTGCCTACATGGCTCGCCGTGTTGCTGTAGATTACCTAAGAAAGCGTAATGCTCACGAAGTTTTGGTACGCCTAGCTTATGCGATTGGCTACGCCGAACCCCTAGAAAAGACTGTGATTATCGACGGCAAACCAGAAGAAATCGAAGGCTATGATCTTACTCCAAATGGTATTATTAAATACCTAGATTTGAAGCGCCCAATCTACGAAAAGACTGCCGAGTATGGCCACTACGGCAACGGTTTTGACTGGGATAAATAAGCCTCTCACATTGACAAAATGCCCCTTTAATGCTATAATTATAGTATGGGGGCATTTTTGTTCCTTAAAAATCTGTTTGCGTTTTTCTTTGTTTAAAAGGGAGGACTAAGAATTATGAAGTATTTGATTGTATTTGTTTTGATGTTTTCGTTATTTCAGGCAGGGTGGATTTTTGCCACGGATTACTGGCAGAAGAAAATTTCGCTACGCTTGTTCGAACGCTTTCGAAAGCTGGAGCCAACGGATAGCTACAAGGAAATCGATTTTCGGAAAAAACTTGAGGTATCTCTAAACTCTACTTTAAATGTTGTCTTTTTTCTAGTTAGATTTGGCCCGCTTGTTCCCGCAGCTATTTTTTATGTACATCTACTAAAATTAAACTCCATACCGGTACTAGAAGAACTCGCATATCTACCTGCACTTGGGTCCGTCATCATTATATCGGCAACCTACATCGTTATAACCCATATAGATCTGAGCGCCAAAGAATACAAAGTTAGAAAAATATATTTTGACTCAGTATTAAAAAGGGCGAGGGAAATATACCCACAACTCGATGAAGATGAAGAGACCAAAAAGAAGGTTCTAACAATGATCGAACAGGCAGATTTCGAAACACTTGGAATAGGCTGGTACACTGAAGACCCGGAGGAAAGATGGACAAGACTAGATATGAGAATTGAAGATTTATTGGATAAAAAGCAAACAGAATTACAATCTGCTGAAACAGCAGAAAACCCGAGCTAAGCTCGGGTTTTTTCTTTCTTATTCAGTGGTGGGCGAAGAGGGACTTGAACCCTCACGGTATTGCTACCACAAGATTTTGAGTCTAGCGCGTCTACCAGTTCCGCCATTCGCCCATGGGATAATTTTAACATATTTTAGCCTTATATGCTATAATTTAGTTATGAATCCAAAAGACGGTGGGCAGACTTCTTCTGACATGCAAAGACAAACCGCAGCGGCTATAGCTAGACGCAAGGTGATGGCTGCCTATCATAACAACGGCAATAGCACTATGCTAACCCATGCTGCTTCTCCAATGCAGCAGAGGATTTCTGGTGTGCCGGCTCAGCCAACTTTAAAGCAGGCCGAGAAGCAGGCGCATCCACAAGAAGCACAGCAACAAGCTAAGCCTCAGCAACAAGCTGCAGCACCGGCTAGCAAAACTCCCGTTATGGATCCTGAAACCTGGAAAAAGTACCATGCCGCTTGGCAGCAATACTACCAAAAATACTACAGTGAATATTATGCAAATGCTGCCAGGAATTATGTTGCAAGGGAACGCCTTCGTGATGCTCGTGAAGATGCTGAGGACGAAGAAATCCTCCGTGCGCTTTCTCATTCTAGCCCAAAGAACGGCAAGACCGGATTGAATTTAAATGAGCCACTAGACCCAGCAAACGAATCAATCCGCGAAGAGCTTCGTCGCAAGATCCGCGCTAAGGCTGCGGTAAACATGAAGAAAAACCGTCGCATGAAAAAGTTTATCCCAATCTTTGTGGGTGTATTTGTAGTGCTCGTAATTCTATTCTTACAATACAACCGTCTAATTTTTGCCCCAATCATGGCTTACATGTCGCCAGGAAACGTACCGGCCTCACATATTGACGCCCTTGATCCTACGATCAATCAAACCGTTTCTCCAGAGCCACGCCTGATTATTCCAAAACTAAATATCGACGTGCCAGTACACTTTGGCATTAAAGTTTCCGAAGTGATGAGCGCCATGAATCACGGCGTCGCGCACTATCGCATTTCTGGCGCTTCTGCATACCCAGGTGAGATTGGAAACCTCGTAATTACCGGCCACTCAGCTGGTGACGTTTATAGTTCTAACCCATATAAATATATCTTCTCCGGCCTTGAACGCCTTGAGAGTGGCGACCTAGTGTACGTAAACTACGAATCCGTCCGTTATACTTACAAGGTAACCAAAAAGGAAGTAGTAGAACCAAGCAACGTTGGCGCGCTCATGGTAGAAACAAACAAACCAATTCTTACTCTTATTACATGTACTCCACTTGGTACTTCTAGATATCGCTTGCTTGTATCCGCCGAACAAATCTCGCCAACCTACGACGGCGCACCAATGGCACCATCCGCAGATCCTAGCGTAGACAGCGGCGACAATACAGAAATGCCAGCCAACGAACCAGGATTCTTCGAAGGAATCTGGAATTGGTTAACCGGAAACTAAAGAGTAATCTTTTCTCTAATCAAATTGTCATCACTGACATAATATAGATATTTGTCACTAGTAATAGTAACGGGGAAATGACTGGAAACATTTTTTGCTAGGTTGCGAGCGTTTAAGCCGTCGAAGTCATAGACGAAGAGCTCGCCTTCATTGATAGAATAGAGCATGTCGTTATCTAGCCAACCATAATATGGAGTATTTGGACTCCATTCGTTGATGGTGATTGCTTCCATATCTACGGAAGCGATAGAAGCGCCAGAAGTGAGAGTGATAAACTCACCGTTGTGGCCAACTACCATAGTTTCTGGCGTAAATCCAAGCTCACTAGACAAGAAAATCTTGCCGTTATCCTTTTGATAAATATCGATTTTGGCGCCGTTTAGAACAGTAATGTATTTGTCGTCGTAAAAACGGCTGACGGCAACTTTTGGCGCGGCTTCTAGGTGTTCGAAAATAGTTTTGATGTCGCCGTTTAGATTAGTTTCGCCAACATAGTAAGATTCGCCGTCTTCGTTTTTGGCTGAGAAAATAATATCTGAATCATAATAGTCAAAGGAACGGATATCTTTTACAAGTACAGCAGAAAGCAGTTTGCCGGACAGCTCGATTTTGCGAAGATCGCCATCTAGAATAGCAAGGAGATTGGAGGCGGAATTGTCGTAGATTTTTACTTGCGAGAAGTTTGCATTAAATTCCTTAGAAAGGTTTACGCTCTCCTTTGGATTATTGACGTTTAGAAGACTCCATTCCACGCCGGAACCGTTATTGATCTTAAAGAGAATGCGATCATTATTCTTACTCCAGTCTGCAGATAAAATTTTGCCTGTAAAGAGACCTTTTTCGGCTCCAGGTGCGAGACTTACGGATGAAAAGACTGTAGAAACATCTATTGGAGTAGTAGAGATCTTGTCGCCGGTGAGGCTGAGCAAGTTCCAACTCGTAGTGTCGTTTGCGATAAGCGCTAACTCATGATTTGGTGAAACAGTAGTGTAGGTCGTGGCCCCAATTTCGAAGACTGAAGATCTTTCGCGTTCAAGAGGGAAAAGACGTGGGTAATGCACGCGGTAAAGCAAACCTTCAGTGATATTAATAGTGCGAGACCAAGTGTCGTAGCCGTCTTTTTTGAGCTCAATAGTGTGCTCGCCAGAGGATAAAACTTTGGATGTGTTTGTGCGTTGATTCCAGGCGGATTCGCCATCAACGAAAACATCGGCACCTGTAGGGAGGGATGAGATTTGGAGCATACCATTTCTCTCTACCTTAAAGTCTGAGTTTACCCAATATCCAGAAACAACAAAAGCAAGAAGCGCTACCGTAACAACTACGGCTAGCACCATAATACTTTCCGAGATGATAATGCGAAGACTTTGACGCCTTGCGCGTTTTTCTGGATCCATAAACATATTATAACATAATTATTACCTTTTTTAGCTCTTGCTTTTTAAGCGAAGCACTAGTATTATGGTAATAAGAATAAGCGAGGTAGAAAAAATGCAAAAATCAGAAATGAATCCGTCAGCGACCATAGCACACCGCAGAGTGCAGTCTTCTACCACGTTAAATCGTAGATACGTAACTCGTCCTGCTGGTATGCGCTCTATGGATATGCGCGCTGCCCGCCCAATGCAACCAATTTCTACCGAGCGTCGTGTTGTTGATATGAACCGCGTTAATACTCAAATGAAAGCTCGCACTATGGCTCCAGAGCCAGTTAAGCAACCTACTGCCGAAGAGCTCAAAAACCGCGCTATTCAAAAAGCCCTCGCAAATGCAGCTAAGCCAGAAGGAGCAAAAGTTGTAGAGAAAAAGGCTAAGAAGGCAAAGCTCCACATTGGTTTTGGCAGAGTTATTCTTGCACTCTCATGTGCAGCTGCAGCAGTATTTGCAATTGTTTACTTTGTAAATCTCAATATGCCAGACATCTCCATGCGCGTAGCAGCCATGCAAAGCGGCATCGACCCAAAATATCCTAGCTATGTTCCACGTGACTTTAGCGTAAATGACATGATTGCCGAGGATGGCAAAATCACTCTCGTATTCAAGAACAGCAATACTGGTGAGAGTTTCTCGCTTATCGAAGAGCGCTCTTCCTGGGATTCTAATGCTCTCGTAAACAACTATGTAAAGCTCGCTTTTGGCGAAAACTACGACACGATCCGCGAACAAGGTCTTACAGTTTATACTAGCGGCAACGCTTCTGCATGGGTAAATGGCGGCATGGTTTACAAGCTAAACATTACTAGCGGCAACCTCACCAAGAAGCAAATCCGTTCAATTGCGGTTTCCCTCTAATAGTGTTATAATAATACACATGGAAATTGTTACTCGTTTCGCGCCGAGCCCAACCGGCTATATTCACATTGGAAATGTTCGCTCTGCGATCTATCCTTATCTTTTCGCACGCCAAAATGGCGGTAAAATGATTCTTCGTATCGAAGATACGGATAGGGAACGCTATGTAGAGGGCGCAACCGAGCTAATTGAAGATACTTTAAAGTGGCTAGGTATGGAATGGGACGAAGGTCCAATTGTCGGCGGTGATCATGGTCCATATTTCCAGAGCGAAAGACTCGAAGTTTATCATGAATGGGCTAGAAAATTAATCGCTTCTGGCCGTGCTTATGCTGACCCAACTCCAGCGGAGAAGATCGACGAGTATCGCCGCGAATGCACCGAGAAAAAGGTTCCATTTCTTTATCGTAACTTCCGTCCTACCGAAACTCCAGAATGGGAGCCAGGTATCCCACTACGTTTTAAATCCGATCCAAAAGACTATGAGTGGAATGACATTGTAATGGGTGACATGCACACTGGCCCAGAAGTGCTTGATGATATTATTCTTATCAAAAAGGATGGTTACCCTACTTACAACTTTGCACACATCGTAGACGATGCAGAAATGGGAGTAACCCACATTATGCGTGGCGTAGAATACCTTTCTAGTACACCAAATTATCTTGCTATTTATGAGGCTCTTGGCATTTCTCACCCAGAGTTTGTGTCGTTGCCACATATTCTTGCCCCTACCGGCAACAAAAAGCTTGGCAAACGTGATGGAGCTAAGTCCGTAACCGAATACCGTGACGATGGCGTACTTGCTGAAGCTATGTTTAATTATCTTGCTTGTCTTGGCTGGAATGATGGCACCGAGCAAGAGATCTATAATAAGGACGAACTTCTAGAACACTTTAGCCTAGATAAAATCCAAACTTCTGGTGCTAGGTACGACGAAACTAAGCTTCTTTGGATGAACGGCCAATGGATTCGCAAGATTTTCGACGAACAAGGCTGCTCTGCCTTGTATGACAGGACCGCTGGTTTTTGGCCAGAAGAAGCTGCTTCTTATTCAGAAGATTACCGCAAAAAGGTATTATCTATTATTTATGATAGACTTAAGGTTTTGTCCGATCTAAAAGAAATGACTTCATACTTCTTTAAGGATCCTACTATCGACGTAGAGATGGTGACAGGGAACAAATTCCTAAAAAAGATGAGCGAATCTGAGATCGAGAGTCTTCTTAAGACTGTTATTGCCAAGCTTACCGCCGTATCCGACTGGAACGCTGACGCTTTGCAAGAAGCATTAAATGAGCTTCTTGCTGAGACTGAAAAGAAACCAGCAGAGCTATTTAGTCTTATTCGTATCGCAGTTAGCTTTGCTCCATTTAGCCCAGCCCTCAACCTAACACTCGAAGTACTTGGTAGAGAAACAACTCTAGCAAGACTTAATGCAGTAGCAAGAAGCATTTAAAAATAGCCCTCTAGGACTGCGTCCGCTCGGCCCGTCGCCACGGGCGAGCGGCGCTCATCCTCGCCTTGCCAGGCTCCGGAGGTCCGTCGAGAGCTATTTTCTAAATGCTTTTTAGTACTGAATTGGTGGTTGTTGTTCGCCACTAGTTTGTTCTTCGTCTTCGTCTTTGCGGCGCTTGCCAACTAGGAAGAAGATGAATCCGGTAGCACCTGCAACTGCAGAAGCTACGGCAAGTCCAGTTACTAGGGCAGAGCCATTGTCTGTTTCTGTGGTAGTAGTGGTTGTAGTGTTCTTGTTGGTTACACCGTGAGGACCAGCATATGAGCTAGTAGTATCACCATTTGATACTTCGGTAGTAGTGGTAGTAGTACCTTCGTTTGTGTTAGGAACTACAGTTGTGTAGGTAGTGCGGCCAGTAGATGGATTGTAGGTAGGTGTATTTGGCGTAGATGGGGTAGATGGGTTGGTTGGAACAACTGGGTTATCTGGCTCGTTTGGATCATAAGTAGGATCGGAAGGATCATTAATAACACCAGTAACAAAGTTAAATACAACTGTGCTTTCGTATGTACCAGAAGCCTTAGAAATGTCTGCTTTTGCACCAAAGTAAACATCTTGGGAGCTAGTGCCTGGGCCTTCTGTAGTGAGGACAGGAATTGGCACGCTGCCAGCGCCTACGAGTTTGTCATAAACTGCAGAGCTTCTTGGTGATGCTACATCGTCATCTAATGTATAACCCCAGAAGTTTGCCGGGAAATCTGCAACAGTGCTATCAACGTTAAGGGTAGGGATAGTAAAGCTGGATTTTTTAGTATTTACGAGGCTGGTGTTGGCGGTTTTAGTGGTCATCGTAGCCGTGAGACCAGCAGCATTATTCGTAGTAGCAGAAACAGTAATACGGTTTCTTAGGAATTGATTAATGTCACCAACGGCCCATGTATCTGGTGTGGTAACAGAAACCGACAAAACGTCGTTTACGTTTACTCTAAAGTTTGTATTTCTAGTGCTCGATTCGGCCGAGACCGATGCGGCGCATAAAAGTGGAAACGCTGCGAAAGAAACAAGAGCACCAAACATTTTTGTTTTTGATGATGACCTTAACATAAGCTCATTATAACATACTTTTAATTTTTGTGCTAAAATTATTATAAATAACGTGGAATTAATTAAATGCCAGACGAAAAACAACTCGAAGAAAAACAAAAAACAGATAAGAAACGTCTAGACGAAGCCTTTTCGGGCGCGTCTAAAATTGCCGAAAAAGAGTCCGAAAAGCCATCAAAAAAGTGGCTCATTTTCTTACTCTGTGGCATCGTTGGTATTCTTGGTGGAGCTGGGCTCATTGTAGCGATGTTCTTAATTCCACGCGAAGCTTTACCCGATTTATCATTCCCAGAAATACCATCTGCAAAGTCCGAGGAAGGGAAAGTATATAGTGATCTTACCGGCCTAGAGCTTGCCGACGCAAACCTAAAGAGTGCTCCGGCATATTGTATCCAGACACCGAATGGCAACGATGGCGCCAGACCACATTCTGGCCTTAAAGATGCCGGTGTAGTATTTGAAGCGATCGCCGAGGCTGGCATTACACGTTTTGCAGCGATTTATCAAAATCCAACTCAAGCAATTATTGGCCCAATTCGTTCGCTTCGTCTCTATTATTTACAATGGGATACACCATTTGATTGTACAATCGTGCACGCAGGTGGCGCACCAGACGCACTCGCCGCCGTAAGCCATGGCTACAAAGATCTAACAGAGAGTTATGCTTACATGTACCGTGGCAATAAAGCCGTAAGGCGCTGGAATAATCTGTTCACTACCAGTAAATACCTCACACAGGTTTCTGCGGACAGAGGCTGGGGTACATCAAATATTAAAGGTTTTGCTAGGATGACTCCGGACGAATCAACGGCAAGCCGCGTAGAAAAGACTGCAGCCGAAAAGCTCGACATTACCACTCCTTCTACTGGAAACACCTCCGCATATGCGCCTCAAGCCACACATATTACATTTACTTTTGGCTCTTCGCCAACATTCAATGTTGTTTATGATTACGACGCAGGTTCAAACACTTACAATCGTAGCTACACGAATGGAGAAGCGCACAATTCCTATAGCTGCCCTACCGAAGATCTAGGCGAGAAAAATCCAGAAGATGTCTGTACACTCCAACAAATCTCACCATCCGTTGCAATCGCGATGATCGTACAAGAACGCCGTGCATCTGATAACTATCACGAAAACATCACTACTACCGGCACTGGCGATGCATACGTATTCCAAAATGGCACAGTGACAAAAGGAAAGTGGACTAAGAATACAAAAGAAGACCAAATTAAGTTTATTGACGAAAATGGTGCCGAGATCAAACTCGCCCCTGGGCAGACCTTTATTTCCGCTATCCCGCAGTACGGAAGTGTTGCGTATTAGATAGTTTTATGCTAAAATAATTGAAGTGGTTCCGTCGTCTAGTGGTCTAGGACGTCTGGTTCTCATCCAGAAAATCGCGGGTTCGACTCCCGCCGGAATCACCAATTTTAAGCAAGAGCATTTGGCTCTTTTTTTGTTTTATGTTATAATATATCTATGAAAAAGTTACCTGTTGTAGCACTAATTGGACAAACGAATGCTGGTAAATCTAGCCTTCTGAACCGTATGGCTCATAAGAATATTGCTATTGTGGCTCGCGAAGAGGGTACAACCCGCGACAACGTGATGGCAAGAATCGATGACCAATTTATTTTGATTGATACAGCAGGCCTTAAAGACCCTACAGACGATTTTGAAGCATCCATCCAGGACCAAATCCAGGACGCCATCGAATCTGCCGATGTAATTCTTGTAACGCTCGATTCTACTAAGTATTTCGATCATCGTGATGCCAAAATCGCTAAAGATGCACTTCGCTCCGGCAAACCAGTTTATCTAGTATTGAACAAATGCGACCTCGGTGAATCTTTGCCAATTACCGAATTCCGCGCGCTTGGCATCGCTCCAGAAAACGCTTTTTATGTATCCGCCACTACTGGTGCTGGCATTAATAAGCTAAAGTCAGTATTGCCAAAAGGTAGAGCCGAAGAAGAGAAAAAATCTCTAAAAATTGCTTTGATTGGCCGTCCAAACGTGGGTAAGTCTAGTCTTTTTAACTCTCTTGCAAAGAAACAACAGGCAGTAGTTAGCTCCAGACAAGGCACCACTCGTGATGTTAACCGCGTAAACATCCGCTACAAAGGCCAAGATATCGAGATCCTGGATACAGCAGGTCTCAGAAAACCAGGCAAGCGCGAAGTTGGCATTGAAAAGTTTAGTGCCATCCGTACACTTGCCGCGATTGAAGAAGCCGACGTTTGTGCACTCCTCGTAGATTCTACCGAGCCGCATTCCAAGCTTGACCAGTCCCTAGCAGGCCAAATCGTAGAGGCTGGCAAGGGAATTATCGTAGTAGTAACCAAGGCGGACCTTCTTGATGATGCCAACCCTACCAATTTCTTCGGCGAAGAAAATGTTGGCAACCGCACCGCTGCAGATTTTCTCCTAGATGCACTAGAAAAAGACTTTGACTTCTTGCCATACGCACCAGTCCTCATTACTAGCTCCGAAACTGGTCACAATGTTACTCAACTATTTGAGCTAGCTGCTGAAATTGAGAAAAATCGTCACCTAGAAATTAAAACCTCAGATCTAAACAAGATCTTGAACGAAGCAATTATCTCGCACGCTCCAGCTGGGCTTAAGAACACTCGCCCAAAGCCAAAATACATCGTACAGACCGACACTTGTCCACCTTGGTTTGTAGTACACGGTCACGATCTAGAACTCCTTCACTGGTCTTGGAAGAGATTTTTGGAACGCAAAGTTCGCGAAAAGTACCCATATGTAGGTACACCTATTATGTTCTCTTACAGAAGCGATAAGAAAGACAAAACAGAGTAAATGTGATATAATAAGAATGTGGGCGACAGCCCATATTTTTATAGGCGAGGCGCAGCAGTACCGGGCGCCTAGGACTTTTACAATAAGGAGGTGATAGAATGTCCGTAAAAAGAAACGGTACCGTTGATCCCAGAAAAGAAAAGCGTTATAAAAGACGTGAGCAACGCCACGACAAGCCCAAGCTTGACGAGGCTGATATTCTGGTAAACAACGAAGAGGATGAAGTAGTCGAAGAGAAGGAAGCCAAAAAGGAAAAGAAGCGCAAGATAGATAAAACAAAAATCTTTGTGCTCGATACAAATGTCCTTTTGGATTGTCCCGATATAATCTATGATCCCACTGATCCTAACTGGAGAGCTCCTCTCAATTTCGATCCGTGCCTTGATAATGCGCATCTGGTAATACCGTCTATAGTACATGACGAACTGGAAGGCATCAAAAAAGGTCACGATTGGCGCAGCCGCGAGGCAAAATTGGTTTTAAGAAGACTTGCAAAACTAATGCCGCTACATAATGGTAGCTTGCAGGCTTCACTTGACCTCTCATCGCCGATCAAAACTGGACTCGGAACACAAACGCTCTCAATATTACAAATTCATAAGAATTTCTCAAACGTTTTACCTATTCGCGTAACGGATAATGATGGCTGGGTTGCTGTAACCGCACTGGTTGCAAATCTACTCCACAAAAACATAAAAGTCGACGGCACAGAGAGTTTCGATCTCGGCTTGGTAAAGAGTAGGGACAATTATGTTGCTCTTCTCACCAAGGATAACGGGCTGATCGTAAAAGCCTGCGCAAGACTCGGTATTTTTACCTACAACTGTAGCTTCGACCGTTACCCGCCTTTTACTGGCTGTCGTGTGCTTACCGTACCTAAGGAAATGTTTATCCATTATTTTAAGGACGAGATGCTCACCGAAGAAGATTTCCGCGCTTATATGCCGGACCAGCTTCCGCTAGTAGCAAACGAATACGTGATATTAAAACTTGAGAAAGAAAGCGATTACCCCAGAGGATATCGCGCAACTGAGGGCTATTTTAAAAACGTTCTCAGGTTCAACAGTGAAGATAAGACACTTTATCCAATTAAATACTGGCGTAGAGAGGGCACATTCCCGCCCAATGATGGAATCGCAGCCTATTATGATGCTCTTAACGATGACACTCTTGAGACGATCATCGCCACTGGCGATGGTGGTGTAGGAAAGACCTACACCGCGTTAATCCACGCTATCAACAAAGTAGATAGCGGAGAATACCAGCGTATCGCAGTAATCACAACTTTAAGCTCAAAGCTTGATTGTGGCGCAATCCCCGGAGGATTGCCGGAAAAACTTGCTCCGCTCGTTTCTAACTGCAAAGATGCCATTCGCTCCTATCTTGAATCCACCCCGAGATTCAAGGAGATGAGAAAGAAGCTTAGAAAACGCAGTAGCAGCCTTAAAGATGCGTTTGGAGAAGCTCCTCAAGAATTCGAAGGCAAAGGCAAGAAGCGTAAAAGCGAAAAAGCCAACAAACGCTCTGAAAGAGGTGAGTCTGATATAGCAAAAGAACGCGCTCAATCATTGTCAGAGAGAAGTTCCTATGAGGAAGCTCTGACCAGGGAAGTAGACAACATCTTCAAACGTTGTTTTGAGATTGCGCCTTACGAAACAATTCAGGGCCGTAACTTTAACGATACGATCGTTTTCCTCGATGAGCTCCAAAGAATCTCTTTGAAAAACGATAACGATTCATTAAACAGTATCGTAACAATGCTCACCAGAAGCGCACGGAATTCCAAGATGATTATTACTGGCGACTATTCGCAGATTCCGAAGAACAATCCTGAAAAGATGATGCTGAATGGATTATACTTCGCGACACAGTTACTCAAGGATTCCGACACAACTGCATTTATCCATCTGACAGAAAACCTGCGCAACAATACCACTTCATTGGTATTCGAAAACCTTGCAAAGGTCAAAGAAGAGCTTGGGCTCTACTAATTATCACTCCTTATACCCCGCTTGAGAGCGGGGTATTTTTATGGTATAATATTTTTATGAAATTAATCGTAGGGCTGGGGAATCCAGGGAATCAATATAACTTTACTAGACACAATACTGGCTTTTTGGCACTCGATTTTTACTTTAAAACTCACAAATTGGAATGGGAAGGCAAGCCTAAGTTTGGCGCAATTTATGCACGCGAGGGCGACGTATTCTTTATTAAACCACAAGACTTTTATAATGATTCTGGCAAGGCCGTACGTGAGTTTATCCGCTTTTACAAGATCGCGCTCTCCGATATTTTAGTTGTTTGTGATGATTTTAATCTAGAATTTGGCAAGATTCGTTCTCGTACTACTGGCTCCGCTGGAGGGAACAATGGCCTAAAGTCTATTATCGCCGAGCTTGGCACTGAAGGTTTTTCTAGACTACGTATCGGCACGGGGAATGACGAGCTTCGCCGCAAGATTGGCGATGTGGATTTTGTGCTTTCTAAATACATCCCAGAAGAAAAAGAACAGCTACCTGGTGTTTTGAACGAGGTAGCTAATCGAATCGACGAATTCTTAGCTTAAATCTTATTTATACAGCGGATTGAGCTGCCTATGCCGCGGAGTGCACCGTGTTGGTCGGTTGCTCCGCTGTTATTAACTCTTATCCTAGACATGTAGGAAGTCGTAGAATAAGTCGAGGTCCAATAAAAGCTATAATAAGCATAATCATAATAGCCGCCCTGGTAGCTACCAGATAGTGGTATATGGAGAACAGATCTAAACCCAGCATCTCCATACTCGGTCCTTACCGAGCCATACTCTCCGCCGCCGGCACCACCAAAAGGCAGCCTCCAGCCACTAGGACAAATATCGTCATCGATATCTATAGGCGAATCTGGGTGTGTATCTACACCGTCATATTCTCCAAAACAATAGGTTCCGGCAGAAGCGGCGCAGTAATTGTAATGGAGGCCGATTTTCCATCCATTGGCAGTATCCATTGCATTGCTAGATACATCATTTTTATGATTGATATCACCTATTTGCGGAACAGTAGGTGAAAGAGCACCATACGAAACTCCCGCGGTAGCATAACGATCATTTGATGCACCGCCACCATTAAATAGATAGCTTAGGGCAGTGCTGCTAGCATTTGTATTAGTGGAATCCATTTTTGCTTGGACGCCAGCATTTACGATGTCTAGCATGAGATTATCTTGCATCCAGCAGCGGCCATCCTTGGCGTATACGATATGATAAGACGTGTTGTCGCGAAGGTCGAGTACGTAGGCTTCGGAGCCAACCACGGACGTACGCTCGCAAACGGTTTTTCCATCTACAAGAAGGGCATTATCTTGGATAGCGAAGCGAAGATCTCTTGCTGGGATACCTTCGTAATCTGCTGGGCTCGTAGCCTCGCGATAACTTCCTGTATATTCTCCAGTGGTAGAATCTTTTACTGGAACATAGAGGCCTTTGTGGCCATCGTAATTGCCACTATTATATAGATACGCTTCTTCGAATGCACGCTGCAAAGTGCGACCTTGATAGCTGCTACTACCACCACCTCCGGAAACTTCCGCCCATTGCGCATAGAGAGTAATTGGCGTACCGTCATAATTCATATCAATATAGAAATCTTCTTGGTTGCCGTAGCCTACGCCGGTGCCGTCAGCTTTTGTGTTCCAGCCCATAAATACGTAGCCGGATCTACTAAAAATATTGTCAGCGAGCTTAGCGGATGTACCATAGGTGATTTTTTGAGCAGTCATACCGCCAACGCCACCGTTTTTATCATAGTTAATTGTAACTTTGCCGAGAGTACGCATCACACAGCGAACCGAGCGGCCTTCTTTGGCATTGAATGCATTAAGCACACTAGTTTGGCTATGGTTTACGAAGGTAGAATATGCTCTATTGTTGCCGCCAGATGCGCTAGAAGGTGTATCGGACCAGTAATATGCTGTGACGCCAGGATTAGTAATACTACCATATTGATCTATAAAGCCAGAGCGGACAAACCAGAGTGGGGAAGCAGTATACTCTTTATCGTCGTTGTTCTGATCGTGGCCTACATATTTCCATCTTAGGTTGTAAAAGTCATTATCGCCAAGCTCTTTTTCGCGGTAGGTAGAGATGTGAGGTAGTTGCCAGTTCTTAGGACAAATAGAATTATTTGCACCGTCATAACCATTAGTCTCTTCGTATTGGTCGGCGTTATCATCCGCAATTGCGGCTGCCCAGTTGTAATAGTTGCCAACATGCCCGTGCTCACCGTTGCCTTCGTATGGATCGCGACTAAATTTATCTCCGCCTCTGCCACGTTGATATTCGTACCAATCCCAACCGTCGTACCAGGTGCTTTCACCATTTTGCATCCAGTTACCAATCCAATACCATTTGCCTGGATCTACCGAGTATGGTTCATTACCGCTCATAGTCCAGCCGGTATATCTACCATTGTCTGGGTTTACTTCGGTGATTGTGCTATGTGTAGCAGTCCAGGATGCATTGTTGTACTGCTTGCCGTTCCAGCCAAGATCCGTGTCAGCAGTGGTATATGTTTTGCCAGCAACAAGGTCTAGGTCGAGGTTTTGAGTCATCCAGCATTTGCCGTCACGAAGCTTGGAAATCCAGTAGTTCTTGTGATCGCGGGAATCGGTAACTCTAAATTCAGTATCATAAGCTTCTACTAGCTCACAGATATTTCTGTCGAGAGCCTGCATTTCGGGATTACCAGTTTCCGGATCTAATGGCGTATTGGCTGGGATAACATCAGTAAAATCCCTAGGCGGAACATTTGCTACGACTGTAAAATTAATGACGTTACGATAATCACCGGCAGCCTGAGAAGTGCCGGCCTTGGCATTGATCTTAAATTTGATAGAATCTACCGCTGGAGAATCTGTTTTTGCGATTTCTTTTGCAGTACTAGTATAGATTGGGAGACCAGAGAAGTTTGACCAAGAAGAACCATTATCAAGAGAAGTAGAATAACCCCAAGTGTTATCCGCGGTAATTGATGCGACATCTGCGTCGGTAGCAAGACTAGAAAAAGCGTTCGTACCGTTAGTGTGTGTCATATTTGTTGTATTATATGTCGCATCGCCAACAGAAGCCTTGGCGGTATAACCTACCATATTATTAGTGCTGATAGAAATGTCAACGGTATTACTGTCGCTGCTTGTGCCAGGAGTAAGATCCAAAATTTCGATATCTGCCGTATCCAACCTTACACTAAGTTCAGAGTTGAACGTAAAACGCACGGTAGTGTCCTGAGAATATGTAACGGCGCTTACTTTTGCGCCAAAGAATAATCCAAAAATAGCCAAAAATACCACAAGAGATTTTTTGTTATCTTTAATGGTCATGTTTTGATTATATCATATTATTTATGCTAAACACCAATTATTAGCACCGAGCGAATGCACCAAACCTTTGATTTCTAACATCGTGATCGTCTCATTAAATAGTGCTGGTGGGAGGTTTAATTTTTCGATGATTTTGCCACCGTCGCGGACCCCATCAACAAGGCAATGAAGAATACCCGTCTCGATGTCATTATCACCAAATAGTTGAAGTTGGCTGAGCTTTTTACGCTTTTTCGCAAATTCTTCAGGGAAGAGGACTTTTAATAGATCGTCCGGGCTCGTGTAGGGAATTGCGCCCTGAGCGATCAGTTTATTGCATCCTACTGAATATGGGCTCGTGATATTGCCTGGTACCGCATAGACTTCTTTGCCTTGTTCTAAGGCATGTGCAGCAGTATTTAGTGTACCGGATTTCTCGGCCGCTTCCACCACCACAACAATATCGGCGAGGCCAGAAATAATCCGATTTCTCTCTAGAAAACTAGTTTTCATGTAGACTTTTTTGCCCGGGCCATATTCGGACATTACCGCGCCACCATTCTTAACAATATCTTTGGCGAGGCCCACGTGATTCTTGGGATAAATCCGATCTATAGGGGTGCCAAGCACGGCAATTGTAGTGCCTCCGGCATCAAGTGCTGCCTGGTGAGCTATCGAATCAATCCCATAAGCGAGGCCCGAAATAATGATTACGCCCCTTTTAGCTAGCTCGTAGGCCATCTTATAGGCTACCTCTTTACCATATCTTGTATTATGGCGAGAACCCACGATAGCTACTGTTTTTACCATATTTTCTGGTATTTTGCCATAAAAATACAATATTTTAGGCATAACCGCAATAGACGATAACACCTCTGTATATTTTGCCTCCAGGGGTGCCAATGTATTGATTTTTTGTGGAAAATCATTAAAAAGTGTTGACATATTATCTCCTGTGTGATATAATTAAGACAGTTGGAGTTCAAAAAGGACTCCACACCGCACCTAAATAAGTTATAATTTCAGCTATACTATCTTTAGTGTAGCAGAAATTGCGTGCTTTTGAAACCTTTTCAGGCTATGAATTTCTTAATGGTTCCTAGTTTAAAAGTATTACCTCCACTTTGAAAAGGGCTCTTCGAAGGCATAGCAATCCCTCTAACCGGCGGGCCCCAATTGTGTGAGGTGGGTTACGCTCCGGGGTCTCCCCGGTATAAAATCGAGAAGCGTTAGAGGGCCAAAATACCCTCAGGTGATGCCCACCCTTACCTGAGGGTTTTTTGGTG
>JAEEGL010834155.1_pt1 | contig 19013 bp, 15 predicted proteins | sample 9134231 | NCBI WGS metagenome assembly JAEEGL01 (sample SAMN16246548, study PRJNA631951) | gut metagenome | biome: gut microbiome; feature: rumen; material: fiber-attached | host: Bos | place: Iran: Karaj | collected 2018-10 | reverse complement strand
CTGCCGCGGCTGGTGATGAACTATTACTTTGCGATCGCGCTTGCGGGAACGGCGATCCTTGCGGTCGTGTGGCTCGTGCTGCGGCTCTGCAAAAAAGAGAAGGCAAGCCGCGTGTTCGGCGTGCTGCTGATCCTTGCGGGGAGTTTCGTGATCGCGTTCCTTGCGGCGGGCTTTCCGGCAACGACGATCGCGCCGGTGCAGGAACTTGCGTTCGTGCTCGTGATCGCGCTGCTTCTGATCGGCGCCGGGCTGTGCGGGCGGAAGCTGCTGCAGAAAAACGAATAGTCGGTGTCATCCTGAGGCGCAAGCCGAGGGATCTTAAAACGCAAGATTGCTTCCCACGCGAAACCCTACGGTCATGCCGCGGGGTTTCTTTTCGTATATCGCGGATTCAGTGCGGCATTGCCGCAAAGTTCGAATATTGCTTGCCGAAATGCCGACCGCGTGTTATACTTTGCAAAGAATAACGGTGGAGGAAGCATGCAAAGGACGGGAGACAGCGGAAAAATCAGACGGGCGACGGTGCTGCCGCTTGCAGGTGCGGCGCTGCTGTTCGCGTTCCTCGTTTCCTTCTCGCTCGGGCGCTACGGCGTGCCGTTACACGCGGTTGTGCGCATCCTGTTCCACCGGCTTTGGACGCTCGTCGGGCTTGATCGCGTGCTGCCGATGGCGGTGACCTGGACCGCCGAAATGGAGACGGTCGTTATCAACATCCGCCTGCCGCGCATCGTGATGGCGTGTCTGGTGGGCTGCTCGCTGTCGGCGGCGGGCGCGGTGTTCCAGGGCGTGTTTCAAAACCCGATGGCGTCGCCCGATATTCTCGGCGCGTCGAGCGGCGCGGCGTTCGGCGCGGCGCTTGCAATCCTGCTCGGGCTGTCCGCGCGGCTGATCACTGTTTCGGCGTTTGTCGCTTCGCTCTTGACGATCCTGCTGGTTTCCCTCGTCGCGCAGCGCGCACCGGGCAGCAAGGTCGTGAACCTGATCCTCGGCGGCATCATGATCGGGTCGCTGTGCAGCGCGGGAACCTCGTATCTGAAGCTCGTCGCCGATCCGTCGAATCAGCTGCCGCAGATCACTTATTGGCTGATGGGCTCGCTCTCGGGCACCAAACTTAAGGACCTGCCGCTTGCGACACTGCCGATGGCGATCGGGCTTGTGCCGCTGCTGCTGCTTCGCTGGCAGCTGAATCTCCTTACGCTCGGCGAAAGCGAGGCAAAAGCGCTCGGCGTGCGCACCGAGCTTGTACGGACTGTGCTGATCGTCTGCGCCACGCTCGTGACCGCGGCGTCCGTGTCGTTCTCGGGCATGATCGGTTGGGTCGGGCTTGTGATCCCGCATCTGAGCCGCAAGCTCGTCGGCAGCGATCACCGCGGGCTTCTGCCGTGCAGTATGCTGATCGGCGCGGCATTTCTGTTGCTGGTCGACGATATCTCGAGAAACCTGCTTGCCGTTGAGATTCCGATCGGCATTCTGACGGCGGTGATCGGCGCGCCGTTCTTCCTGTATCTGATCACGCGAAAGGAGAAGACGGTATGAGCCTTTCCGTTTCGCATCTCACCTTTGCATACGATAAAACGCCGGTGCTCCGTGACGTTTCCTTCACTGCCGGAGAGGGAAAGCTGCTTGCGATCCTCGGTCCGAACGGCGTCGGCAAAACCACCCTGTTCCGCTGCATCTTAGGCGAACAGAAGCGTTATGCGGGCACGATCGCGGTGGACGGTGTCGACGCAAGGACGCTCAACGCCCGCGCACTTGCGCACCGCATCGCCTACATCCCGCAGACGCACGCGCCCGCGTTCCGCTACTCCGTGCGCGACATGGTCCTGATGGGCACGACGCACCGCCTCTCGCCGCTGTCCGCGCCGAAGGCAAAGGAGCAGGCGATCGCCGAGAAAGCGATGGCACGGCTCGGCATCGAAGCGCTTGCGGAGAAGGATTTTTCCCGCATCTCGGGCGGCGAGCAGCAGCTTGTCTATATCGCCCGCGCGCTCGCGCAACAGGCAAAGCTGCTTTTGATGGACGAACCGACGTCCTCGCTCGATTACGGCAATCAGCTTGCGGTGCTCTCGACCGTCAAGGCACTGACAAAGGACGACTATACGGTGCTTCTCTGCACGCACAACCCGCAGCACGCGCTGTGGTTTGCGGATGAAACGCTGGCGCTCAAAAACGGTGCGATTGCGGCTTGCGGCGAAACGGCTAAGCAGCTGACGCCGGCGCTTTTGAACACGTTATACGGCACATCCTTCCGGCTGCTCGAAACCGACGGCGGACCGGTGATTCTGCCCGAAATCCATACGGAGGTATCCAAATGAAAAAGACAATCGCAATCCTTCTGGCAGTGTTGCTGCTTGCGGCGTTCGCCTGCACCAAGCCGGAACCCGCACCCGAAAAGCCCGAAACATTCCCGTTCACCGATTCCGTGGGCAGAACCGTCGAACTGCCGACAAACATCGAGCGCGTTGCGGTCTCCGGACCTTTGGCGCAGATTGTCGTGTTCGCGCTGTGCCCCGATCGTCTCGTCGGAATCGCCTCAAAGTGGGACAGAAGCGCCGAGCAGTTTCTTGCGACGGAATACTATCAGCTGCCGGAGCTCGGTCAGCTCTACGGCGGCAAGGGCGAGATGAATCTCGAAACGCTGCTTGCCTCGGGCGCGCAGGTCGTGATCGACGTCGGCGAACCGAAAAAGTCGATCAAGGAGGACCTTGACGGCCTCACCGCGCAGACGGGCATTCCGTTCGTGCACATCACGGCGACGATCGCCACGATGGGCGAGGCGTACCGCAAATTGGGCGAGCTGCTGCACATGCCCGACGAGGCGGAGGTCCTTGCATCGTACTGCGAGCGCGTCTATGCCGAAACCGAACTGATTGCGGGCACGGTCGAAAAGGCAAAGCTTCTGTACATCAGCGGCGAAAACGGGCTCAATGTCATTGCAAAGGACAGCTATCACGCGGAGATCATCGACCTTTTATCCGACAATCTCGCGGTCGTCGAGAGCCCGTCGAGCAAGGGCACCGGCAACGAGGTCGACATGGAGCAACTGCTGCTGTGGAATCCGGACGTGATCCTGTTCGCGCCCGGCAGCATCTATGCGACGGTCGGCACGGACGAGACGTGGCAGAACATGACCGCGATCCGAACCGGCGCGTATTACGAGGTCCCGATGGGTCCCTATAACTGGATGGGCTTCCCGCCGTCGGTGCAGCGGCTCCTCGGCATGCGCTGGATGGCAAAGCTGCTGTATCCGGACGCCGCAGCCTACGATCTCTATGCCGAGGCGCGGGAATACTTTAAGCTTTTCTATCACTGCGATCTCTCCGAAGAAGCCTATCGCGCTCTCGTACAAAACTCGATCGGCAAATAAAGCGTAACAAACAAGGACCGCTGCGATTCGGCAGCGGTCCGTTTGTATTTCGGGATTCAGATAAACACGCGCTCCTTGAGCCTTTGCATCGCTTCCTCGACAAGCGAGAAGGGCAGGGCGACGTTCAGGCGGATGCAGTCGGCGTTGCCGAAGTCCGCGCCGTTCTGCCAGATTACGCCCGCTTCGATGCCGCGCTTCAGCAGTTCGTCCATCGAAACGCCGTGTGTGTCGCACCAGTTTTTGCAGTTCAAAAACAGCATATAGGTGCCTTCGGGCAGGAACATCGAAACGCCTTCGAAGTTCGTTTCCATAAAGTCCTTGACATACTTGAGATTGCCGTACAGAACAGTTCTGAGTTCGTCTACCCACCGCGCGCCGGCGGGACTGTACGCGCCGAGCAGCGCGTGCAGCGAGAGTACGTTGCACGAATTGTAGTACGTCGCGTGACCGATTTCTTCCGCCTGCTTGCGCAGCGCGTCGTTGTAGATGATATGATACGAGCCGATCAGTCCCGCGAGGCTGAACGTCTTGGACGGCGCATAGAATGCGATCGTGCGGTTTCTGGCATCCGCGTTCACGCTCTGCGTCGGGATATGCCTGTGTCCTTCAAAGGTCAGGTCCGCCCAGATTTCGTCGGAGATGACCGTGCAGCCCATTCGCGCATAGACATCCATCGCCTGTTCCAGTTCCCTGCGCTCCCACACGCGGCCGCATGGGTTGTGCGGCGAACAGAAGATCGCGACCTTGATGTTGTGTGCCTTGATCTTCGCCTCCATATCCGCATAGTCCATGCGCCATACGCCTTGTTCGTCGCGTTTCAGGGGGCTTGTGATCACCGTGCGCTTGAGATCGTGCAGCAGGTGCAGAAAGCCCACATACGTCGGTTCGTGCACGAGGATCGGATCGCCCTCGTTCGTCAGCGCGCGCAGCGCTGAGCCGACGCCGCCGAGCACGCCGTTTTCATAGCCGATGTGCTCCTTCGAAAGTCCTTCGACGCCGTGACGCGTTTTCTGCCAGCCGATGATCGCGTCAAAGTAGGCATCCGGCAGCAGAAAGTACCCGAAGTTCGGGTGATCGAGCCGCTTCTGCACCGCTTCGAGAATCGACGGCGCGGTCGGAAAACTCATGTCCGCAACCCACATCGGGATCGGTTTGAGCCCGTCCTGCACGGTCACGCCGCGATAGGGAATCACATCAACCGCCAAGGCGTCCTTTCCGCGGCGGTCCAGAACGGTGGTAAAATCAAATTCCATTTTGCCCTCCCCAATTCGGTTTTTCTGTATCTGCTTCAGTAGAGATACACAACCAGCAGTTTCCATTCGCCGTTCAGCTCGACGGCGACGATCCGCGCGTTTGCGACCGTTTCGCCGTTGACGGTCAGCGGTCCGGTGAGTTCGGCATATTGCGCCGCATCCAGATCGAGCGAGCGGTTCGCTTCCCAGATGTCGGATCCGGTCAGAATGCGCGTCGACAGCGCGCCTTCAAGCGTAAAGCGTTTGCCGTATTGCTCCTTCAGCCGTGCATACAGATCGCCCGCAAGCCGGTCGTAGTAGCCGCGCATTACCTTCTCGGGGGTTTCGCCCTCGCCGAAAACCTCCGGATGCTGTCCGGTCAGCGGTTCGGATAGATTCGCAAGCGCTGCAAGCGCCTTGCCGTCGCCCTTTTCGAGCGCTCCGATCACCGCGTCCGCAACCGCTTCCGGCGTTTTCAGCTTCTTCGGCGCGCAGGACGCGATCGAAAGAATCAGGACCAGAAGCAGCACAAGCAGCGCTGCGCTGCCGCCGATCGAAAGCAGCGCTCTTTTGTTGTGAAAGATCGGCTTGTCAAACCACTGCCGAACGGCTGCGATCGGCTTTTTCAGAATAGATTTTTTCGGCGCGGCGGGCGGCGTTTGCGGCACGTCCGTTCCGCATCTTCTACAAAACCGCGCGTCGGGCGGAAGCGGCGCGCCGCAATTTCTGCAATTCATACGAAATCCTCGCTGTTTTGATACCGTTATCGTATCACGGATGCCGGACACGGGCAACCGTGCGGGCGCTTTATTTTCAATGATTTTACAAGTCTGTTGCAAAGCGCGTGCTTTACAGCCCCGCGGCGGTGTGGTATACTGCATCTGTATGTGACGAAATTTGTCGGAGGACCTATGAAGAAGATCTTGTGTGCGCTTGCCGTGCTGCTGTCGATCGCGCTGCTGCCGTGGTTTGCAATATCCGATGCATCGGGAGATCCCCCGATTGCACAGCGCATTTCCATGACGGTGACTGTGCCGAAGGACCGCGAAAGCGAAGCGTTCCTGCTTACGGACGGTTATGCATCGACCTACATGCAGTTCCGGCGGGAAAGCACGGTCCGCGCGGACTTCTCCGAACCGGTAAGCACGCTCGTGACGGTTTGGGAGAGCGAACCGAGTCAGGTGATCCTGCATTGCTATGCGGGGGAGGAATCTTTGTCGGAAATGCCGTTGGAAGTTCCGTATCTTTCGACGGTCACCGCATTGCCGGAAGGAACGACGTCGGTCGAACTGGTGCTCGCCAAACGCGGAGAGGCGCATCTGTCCGAACTGTATGCATACGGCGCGGGCGCGCTGCCCGAAACCGAATATCAGTGGGAACCCGCCGCATCGCCGGACGTGCTGCTCGTCGTGGCGTACCCGGGCGATGAATACCGTTTCTTCGGCGGACTGCTGCCGAAGCTTGTGAACGACGGCGCTTCCGTTGCCGTCTGCTACTGCTGTGACTACAGCCGCGAACGACTCGAAGAGGGTATGCGCGCGCTGTGGACGCTCGGGATTCGGTCCTATCCCGCATTGCTGCATGTCGAATGCCGCAGGAATCTGGCATATCAACCGTTGGAACGCGCATGGAAGAAGGGAAGGGCGGACAAGCTGCTCGCCAACACCCTGCAGGCACTGCAGCCGCAGATCGTTATCGCTCCGTCGGACGCCGAGTCCGGCGCAGCGGAACAGCGCGTTGCAGCGGAGTTTGCAAAACTCGTCTGCGCGGCAAATCCCCAGACCTTTCAAAAGCTCTATCTTGCGTCGGACGGTGAGGACGCGACGCATCTGAAAAACGAAAATCTGCCGCTGTATGAGAATCGTGACGCCGATTCAATTGCACGCGAGCTTCTTCTGACGCTCCGCTCCGTGCAGTTCATGGAGTATTCGATCGACGACAGCTATGCGTTCCGGCTTGTGCAGACGCATGTTGAAAACGATGAGCGGCGGGATTCGCTGTTTGAGCATCTGTCTGTGAAGCTGCATCCGAGCGTGACGGCAACGCCGGTGCCGACTGATACACCGGAGCCGACAGAAGAACCGACCGATACACCGGGGCCGACCGAGGCACCGATACCGACCGCGGTCATGACAACACCGGTGCCGACCGACACGCCGACGCCTAAGCACGGATTGTTTTCCTGCGCGGGCAAGGAGGAAACGCCGGTTCCGACCGCAGTCCCGACCGAAGTGCCGACGCCGGAGCCGACCGAGGAACCGACGCCGGAGGCGGTTGTCGTTGCCACACCAGCGCCGACCGAAGAACCGACGCCGACGCCGGAGCCGACCGAAGAGCCGCAACCGGAGCATTTTCTCAATCCGGGTGAGCCGGAGGAGGTGACGGAGGACCGCGAGAACGGCTATTGGTCCTTCCGGGACGATTCGACGCACATCGAGATTCGCCGCGTCAAAACGACCGACGAGGAGGAGCAGGTTCAGGTATACTTTATCGCGCATGTCTGGATGAACAGGAACATGCACCGTTCGGGCTTCGGCGACGAGGGACGCACCGGTCGAACTTCGCAGAAGGCATACCGTATCGCGCGGCGGTACGGCGCGGTGCTTCTGATCACCGGCGACAATATCATCAATATGGATGTCGACAAGAAAGGCCCTTTGATCCGCGATGGCATTGTGTACAATCGCTTCCGCTATGAGAGTGCTATGGCATGGAACGAACAGGCGCTGACCTTCGATCTCTTTGATAAGGGCATCACCGTTGAGGAGCTGCAGGAGCGCGGCTATCGCGAGGTTTACTCCTTCGGACCGATTCTGATGCGGGACGGCGAGCTTTCGGAAAACCTGAATACCCATCGGATCGGCACAAACAACCCGCGTACCGGTGTCGGCATGGTGGAGCCGGGACACTTCGTGCTGATCGTAGCGGACGGAAGGCAGGCGGACTATGCGATCGGGCTGCGGATGGAGGCGTTCGCGCAGCTGTTCAAGGACGAAGGCTGCGTTTCGGCGTACAATCTCGACGGCGGTGTTTCCGCGGCAATGGTCTTTATGGGCGAGCATCTCAATCAGCATCTGAACATCAAAGACTGGAGCAAGCAGCGCAACCTGCCGGACGGTCTGCTGTTCGGACATACGGATTCGCTTCCGGACGAGATGGATCCGCCGCCTGAACACGACGGCATCCGCACCGACGCCGACGATCAGCTGATCATCATTCGATAAACGGATCGGTATCGGACCGCAGTTCTGCTGCGCTTGCATTTTTTGATATATAATGCTATACTGTATTTAGCAGATACCGGCAAAACCGGTATCAAAACGATAGGAGGAATTAAATATGAAGGATTTCAAAAAGTATCTGGCGGAATTCATCGGCACGTTCGTGCTGGTGCTTGTCGCTTGCGGCACGGCGGTCAAGTCCACCTGCGCCACGAGCGCGGATGTACTTCTGACGGCGCTTGCGTTCGGCGGCGTCATCGTGGCGATGGCGTATTCGATCGGCAACATCTCCGGCTGTCACATCAATCCGGCGGTCTCCGTCGCGGTCCTGATCAACGGCGGCATGAAGGTCAAGGACTTCATCGGTTATGTGATCGCACAGTTCTTGGGCGGTATCGCGGGCGCGGCGCTGCTCGGCGTCTTCCTCGGCGACTTCACGGCACTCGGTGCAAACAACGTCAACCCCGGCATCTGGCAGTCCCTGCTCATTGAGGTCGTGCTCACCTGCATCTTCGTGCTGGCGGTGCTCGGCGCAACGTCCAAGATCGAAAACAGCAAGGTCGCGGGTCTCGTGATCGGCGGCTCTTTGGCGCTCGTGCACATGCTCGGCATCTGGCTGACCGGCACCAGCGTCAACCCGGCGCGTTCCTTCGGTCCGGCGCTGCTGCAGGGCGGCGAAGCGCTTGCCTGCTATTGGGTGTTCCTCGTCGGTCCGATGGTCGGCGGCGTCCTTGCAGCGCTTCTCTGGAAGTTCCTGAACTGCAAATGCGATAAGAAGGCATAATCGAAAGCAAGCAAAGAGGCTCTCCGCGTAAACTGCGGAGAGCCTCTTTTCGTTACAGCTGCGCGAGCTTTTTCAGCTCGTCTGGATGCTTCTTCGGCTCTTTGAGCAGAAGAATGCGCGCGTCGGGATAGCGCTCGTTGATCTTTTTCGTCGCCTTCGGCGCTTCGCCGCTGCCCGCGTACAGCACAAAGGTCAGTTTCTTGCCGGAAAGATCGGTCTCGGCAAGGACCGTATTGATCGGGCAGGACAGGCGCGCATTCCACACCGGAGAGCCGATCACGATCTCGTCAAAGTCTTTGACGTCGGGATCATAGCCCGAAAGCGGCTCCTTTCTTCCGACGCCTGCGCCGAAGCCGCCCGCCAGCACCTGCCAGAAGAACCGCTTCGGCGGCTTCTTTTTCGGTGTGACTCTGCGCAGCGCAAAGCCCTGCTTTTCGAGCGTTTCGGCGATGAGATCGCCGTTTCCGGAAAGAGAGTAGTAGATGAACAAGCGGTTCATAGGGGTGCCTCCTTTTGAAATCCAGTATTGTTTGCCCCAATGCGCAAAATCCCATTCGGGCATATAGTCGTTGCATTCGTAGTCGACGTAGTACAGCGTGCCGTTTTCAAGCACAAAGTTGGTCGGATAGTAGTCGATGTTGGTATGATGCGCATACAGCCGTTCGCACAGCGCTTCGATCTGCTCGATATACTGCGGCTGCATCCGTCCCGTCTGAACCAGCTCCGCCGCCGTCGGACCGTCGATGTATTCCTTCAGAATGCGTTCCGCATCGGCGTCGACGTCCAGAAGCTTCGGCATCGGCACGCCGATCGCGGTAAGCCTTGCATAGTCGTTCCGCTCCGCCGCAAGCTTGTCGCCGAAGGTGTAGTAGTCGCATGGCTCGTGGTGGATCTGCTTCAGAACGCAGCGGTGTTCGCCGTCGGTTACGAGATACGAATACCCGCCCTTGCCGCGTCCGAGCAGGGACAGCACGGTATAAGCGCGGTGGTTGACGGTCAGCACGCCGCCGCTGCTGACACTGTTCGGATCAAACGTGTTCATTGCGGCGCCTCCCGTTCGATTTCAAAGTGCTTTCGCAGCGGGAAGCGGTCATAAAAGACAAAGGTACGGTCCAGAAACTTCGAACAAAGCCCGATCAGAAATCCGTTGACGAGCGCGCAGAGCACGGTACCGAGCTTGACGCCTTCGAAGTGCCACAGCCCGAAGAACAGGAACGACAGCAGCACGCCGACGAGCGCGCTGGAGATATCGTACACCGTTTTGACGCGCGTGATGCGCAGACGGAACTTCGCGGAAATCTCCTTGACGAACAGCTCGTAGACCTCCGGCGCAAGGTAGGTGTGAAACATCAGCGACACGCCGAGCGAGCAGAACAGCATGCCGAGCACATACCAGAGAAGCCGCCAGAGAAACGACCCGACGGGGAACGGCGCGCAAAGCAGCATGCACCCGTCGAGGATGAATCCGTACAGCACCGCGGTCACGAACGAAAAGAGGTACGCCGGACGAAACGAGCGCAGCACGATGCACAGTACGATCAACAGCGCGCCCTGCACCATGTATTCGAGCGCGCCGAACGTGAAGAACGGATGGATCATCACGAGCTTCAGATGCAGCAGGTATGCCGGCGCGACGACCATCGACACGCCGAAATCCGCCTTCTCCATCAGCGCGACCCCGAACGCAAGCAACGGCAGCGCGAGCGCATAGGCGAGCTCGCTCATAAAGCGCGGTTTGGTTCGCGTCTGCGTCTCCATATCAGCCGAACAGATGCGGCTCCGCTGCGCGCACCAGTGCTTCCAGTCCGTCGCGGTCCGCTTCGGAAAAACGCGCGAGCGAGGGGCTGTCCAGATCAAGCACGGCGACGACTTTGCCGTTTTGATGCATCGGAATCACAAGCTCGGAGCGCGACGCGCTGTCGCAGGCGATGTGCCCCGCAAACGCGTGTACGTCCCGCACAAGCTGCGCGCGGTCCTCGCGCACCGCAGCGCCGCATACGCCGCGTGCAACGGGGATCTCAATGCACGCGGGCTTGCCCTGAAACGGACCGAGAACGAGCGTTTCGCTCTCCAGAAGATAGAACCCCGCCCAGTTGAGATCGGGCAGCGTATCGTAAATCAGCGCCGACAGGTTTGCAAGATTTGCAATCAAATGCGGAACGCCCGCAACCAGCGCTTCGGCTTCGGCAATCAGAGAAGGATAATCGACCATCGGGATGCTCCTTACGTTTTCTTATCGCAAGCGTAACACAGAAGCCGCGCGGAATCAAGAGAAACCGAAAAAAAACATGCCGCAACCGCACAGGGGTTTCCGGAATGCTCTTTTCGTTTATTCTGAAATGCGCACGCGGCGCGTTTTAGCGGTAGTATCCGTCGTGAATGGTCGGCGTGTCGACGTCCGGCAGCTGTTCGCTGTAACCGAACATCAGCGCGTCAAGCCACAAACGCTGCACGTCGATCGAGGGGATATGCTTGTTGATCGTTTCACCCATGATGCACATAGCGACGGAGGAGCCGCCGTCGAGATTGTACGCCACGGTGCAGCCGAGCTCCCGGAACAGCTGCGCAAAGTAATCGAGCTTGATACTGTAAGAGTATTCGGGTAGCCGGCCGTCAGTGACGATCGCAATCCAGTATCCCGGTTCGACCATGCCGATGCCGCAGCGCGGGCTCGCCTGGGAGACAAAATGCTTGTTGACAAGCGGGTTGATCTCGCCGTTTTCCACCAACGTCGGACCGAAACTGTAGGTATCGCGAATGCCGTGATCGAGCAGTGCGCGCGCGACGACTTCCTCGGGATGCAGAATGCGGAGGGTCATATCCTCGCCGACTACCATCGTATCCATTCTTCCGACGTTGCTGTAGAATACGCCCTTGCGGATCAGACAACCCTTTCGATCCTTATCCGCGTTGGCAATGTTGTCGCCGGTGATGGCAAAGACCGCTTTTTCGGAACGCGTATACTGATGCGGCTTATAATAGACGGTCTTGACGCCGGAGCGGTAGCTCGTATACTCGCGCATGCGGATATGCGCGACATAATAGACCAACGGATGATTCTTCTCCATGGTCCTGTGCAGCCGTTCGATATCGATGGACAGGACATTGTTCTTATACCACCAGTGTCCGTTGTCGAAGTCCAGATCGTATTCTTCGCCGTCTCCCGCAAGGAAGTACGCGTCATTCGGATCGGGCGTCGGTTCCGGTGTCGGAACTTCGGTCGGCTCCGGCGTCGGCGCTTCGGTCGGTTCCGGCGTCGGCGCTTCGGTCGGCTCGACGGTCGGCGCCTCGGTCGGAACGGGCGTTTCCTCCCTGCCGGCGCAGGACAAGAGCCCGCGCTTGGGCGTCGGCGTCGGTTCGACCGTCGCGGCAGCGGTCGGCTTTACGATCGGCGCGACAGTCGGCGCTTCGGTCGGCTCCGGCGTATCGGTGGGTTCCGGCGTCGGACTCGGGCTCGGCGTCGGTACGCGATAGCCCGCAAAACTCTCGGTTGCAAGATGTTCCAGGAGATCATTGCATGCCGAATCCTCCCCGACCGTGCTTTGCGCAAGCGTGAAGCGCACCGTATCCGGCATGTTGCGGCGGAACACGCGTTCCTCACGATAGTACGCGTACAGCGCATCGGCAAGCGCGTCGGCGGTGACGGCGTTATAGGCGAACAGCGGTTCGTTCATTGAAAGCACCGTGCCGCCTGCCGGAGAAAGCGTATAGACCTTCTGCACTTCAAACGCTTCCGTGCCCGGATAACGGCTCGCGTCCGCGGCGAATTCGACGGCGTTCAGAACGGTTCGGGCGATCACACCATCGGTGTAGCGCTCCTGTTTGAGGTTCGCGTCGAGCGTCAGAACAAGCTGCGGCTTGAGTGTGCGAATGCGGGTCACAAAACGGCGAAGCATTTCGCTGTGCGAACCGAGCGCGGAATACACGGCGTTTTCGTTGCGGACGGAAATCTCGTGTCCTTTTCCGAAGAGCGGAAGCCGCGTTACGCCCATTTCGCGCAGAATCTCCATGCATTGCCGCGTATGATAACCGTCCGTCTTGATCAGATAGTCCACCTGAACGGAAAGGCCGTGTTCGCCCGCAAGCTGCGCAATCAGCCCGCCCAAAAGCTGCAGTTCATCGCCCGGTTTGTTCAACACGATCAGCACATCGGCATGATCGCCGACATCGGGGAACAACGGTACGTACGCGTCGGTGCAGGGATAGCATTCGCAAAGCACCAGCGTTTTGTCCGTTGCCTTGATCATGACCCGCGTGATGCCCTCTGCGATCGGGATCAGCGTCTGATAAGCGGGCTGTCTTTCCCACTGGAAATCGATATGTTTGCCTTCTGCGTCGTAATAATGAAGTTCATAGGACTCCGGCAGGGTGTAAAAGTCCAGAAACAGGCTGTCGACATGAGTGCCTTCGGGAAACTGTACGGTCAGCGTTTCGCCGCGATAGAGCGTCAGCGTGGTATCGTATTTGCCGTCGCACAGATGTTCCATATAGTACTCCGCTTCCTTCGGAACCGTGTATTCGCAGGGAAGGATGCCGTTTTCCGGCGCGTCCGTCCCAGCCTGCACAGCCGCAGGCAAGAGCAGAACAAGAATGAGAATCAGGGCGATCAGATGTTTGGGGGTATGCGTCATATCGGAAAACGGAGGCCGGGACCTTTCTTTGTCAATGTATCTTATAGTGTAGCATTCCGCCGGTGAAAAGTCAAACCTCTGTACGCAATTTGATGAAAAAGGCTTTCTTTTGCCGTTTGGCTGTGCTATACTGACCGTATGAAAAACATGATCCGACTCCTTTCGACCGTACTGATTCTGTTGATGCTGGCCGTGCCGCTGTCCGCGCTTGCGGAGGAGCGGGAAGCAACGGACCTGACCGGCTCCTGTACATTCGACACAGGTAAATACGGCAACGCCGTTTCGCGCATCATGAGTCGCGATATCGATCGTTATCAGAGATTCGAAGCGGGCACATCGTTCACTCTGGAATGGAAGGACAGCGTACCCGCAGTATATCTGTGCCTGCAATGGCGCGAACTGCCGCAGAGCGTTACAATCGATCAATACGACGCAGACGGCAATTTGCTGCGCACGGAGATTGCCGAAAGTCTCCCCGAAACGATCACGCCGCTTGCTGCTGAGACGCGCAAAGTGCAGATTGGCGCAGGTGAAACCGACATGCTGGTTTGCTACTGCCGCGTATACGGGGACGGCGTGCTGCCGGATCCGTTCCATGAATGGCTGGAAACGCCGGAAAAGCTCGATTATCTGCTGATCTCCACGCATCCGGACGACGATGTGCTGTATCTCGGCAGCATTGTGCCGGTGTACGGCGCGGAGCAGGGGTATGTCGGCACGATCGCGTATGTTACCTGTCAGAGACGTGTGCGCATGACAGAGGCGGAAGACGGCGCATGGGCGATGGGATTACGCAACCGTCCGCTGTTTCTGGGGTTTCCGGACGTTGCGCGCCACGCGCCGCAGTCGGAAAAGGATACCTTCGTATATGACGAAGTCCTGCTTGCCACGGTGCGGCTCTATCGGCAATACCGTCCGAACGTCGTCGCAGCGCAGGATAAGAACGGCGAGTACGGACACTGGCAGCATATACTGACCTCCAAGGCGTCGGTCGAAGCAGCGCCGCTTGCCGCCGATCCGACGTATGATCCGGAATCCGTCGAAGCATACGGTACCTGGCAGGTGCAGAAGGTCTTTCTGCATCTCTATGACGAGAATCAGATCACGGTCGACGCGCATATGCCGCTGTCGTTCTTCGGCGGTGACGACGCTTTCACTGTGGCAAAGAAGGCATTTCAGAAGCATGTTACGCAGCAGAACTTCGGTTTTGCGGTCCGGCGCGACAACGGCGAATATGCGTTCAACAAGTTCGGTATGGCATATGGCGTCGTAGAGGTCGGAGAGGACATCTTCGACAACATCGACGAAACCCTGTTCGCTTCCTATGTGCCGCCGACGCCGGAGCCGACCGAAGTGCCGACGCCGACGCCGGAGCCGACCGAAGTGCCGACGCCGGAAGCGACAGAAGCGCCGAGCGCAAACCTCACAGTCGTTCCGACGTCAGCGCCGACGCCGCAACCGGAGCCGCAGTCGTCGCAGCGCGGATCGGACTGGATCATGTTCGGTATCACCGCTGCGGCATTCTTCGCCGTTGTCGGCGGGTGCTGGATTTATTCCAGGCGCGGGAAAGCGAATCAGTAGAGAAGCAAGAGAAAACGCATTCGAACGACACAACTCCGCCGGAGAACCGGACGGAAAAAATACATAAACATAAAGGAGAGGTCAGATGAAACGTTTTTTGACATGGGTACTGGTATGCTGTCTGTTGTTCGCATGGACGGCATGCGGCGAAAAGGAGTCGCCTGCAAAACAGAGCGATCAGCCGCAGGAGCAGGATGTAACAACGCAGGAACAGAGCACAGTGCCGCAATCGGAGGTGTATTCCGTGATTGCATATGCGGTCGATGAACTGTTCTATGAAGGCGAGGAACTGAAGACGTACGGCATCGAACCGACGGACCTGACCCTGAATGCGGACCATACGGGCAAGCTCAATCTCATGGGCGCAGAAATGGACATCGGCTGGACGGATGACGGTGCAATCACGATCGGCGGTCAACCGTTCTATTCCTTCACGCGCACGGATGCAGACACGATCGTCCTCAAGATCTACGAGACCCTATTCACCCTGCGCAAAAACGGCGCGGCGGGCAGCGAGCCCGTGACCGCGGAAGCGACTGAGCCGCCTGCGGAGAATCCGACGGAACCGACGGAGGATCCGTCTGTGCCGGCCGAGGAGGAACCGAACTATGCGGAGCCGTACGGCGACAGCGACGGCGTGATCGAGCATGACAAGCTTGCAGGGCTGTATCATTGGCTGAACAGCATGCAGAGCGAATTCCGCTATACGCTTTCGTTCGATGAAATCGGTGCGGCGGTCGGTAAAGCGGGCTGCGACAAGCAGAACGGCGACGGGTCGTATCACGGGGCATACTGGACGGACGGCAATGCGTCTGTTGCGATCACGTTCCGCAATCGCGACGGCAAATGGACGTGCGGTTCGATCAGCACCGGCATGTCAAGTGACGAATACAACGCCGCGGATATCTCCGCGTTCCCGAAACTGGGCAGCAGCGCGCCGGCAGGGTCCTCGCCGGTCGAAGCCCAAACCTTTGAGGGCAAGTGCGGAAGCACGGTCATCAACGTCGGCGCAGAGCTTCCGACGAAGCACTGGTACGGCTACAAGGGCAGCTTTGACATTCGCTTCTACTGCGCACCCGACGAGGAAAACGCGAAAAACAGCTATTCGTATTTCAAGATCGAGTTTGCGGAATCCGAGGAGAAAATCAATTCCGACGCGGATGGCTATGAAGATCTGACCGAACTTGCGGGACGTACCGTCGGCGGCATCGAAATGACTGCGCGCAGCTACAAGAAGTACGGCATGGACTGGGTTGAATTCTACGGTTGCGTTACGGAAGGCGTCTGGGTCAGCGTCAAGCTCACCGGCGTCGATCTTTCCGCAGGCACAGAGACCGAAGCGATTCTCAATTCTCTGACTTTCACGGTGCAGTAACAAAAAGACATGCAAAGACGGACGGCTTTTCGCCGTCCGTTTTGTCATTCACGTCTGCAGCAGCAAACATATCGTGCCGCAGGCATATCGCGCGCCGTAAGGCGCTGTTCTCAATCGTAAGGGGCGTCGACTCCGACGCCCCACGTTACCTTACAGCTCCTCGAGCAGCGCTTTGAGCTCTTCGACCGTTTCGTCGAACACCTTCAGCGCATCCTTGACCGGCTGCGGGCTCGTCAGGTCGACGCCCGCGAGCTTCAGCTCGTTCAACGGATAATCGCTGCCGCCGGTCGTCAGGAACTTGAGATAGCCCTCGGCATCGCCGGTTTCGAAAATGTGCGTCGCGATCGCAACGGCGCTCGAAAAGCCTGTCGCATATTGGAACACATAGTATGCGTTATAGAAATGCGGGATGTACGCCCATTCGTAGGCGATGTTCTCCGGCACCTCTGCGCCTTCGTAGTACAGCTCGACGAGCGACTTGTACAGTGCGGACAGGCGTTCCGCAGTCAGCGGTTCACCGTTCTGGTACAGCTCATGCGCCTTGCGCTCGAACTCTGCAAACAGTGTCTGACGGAACACGGTCGTACGGAAGCCCTCTAAGAAGTGATTCAGAATGTATGCGCGGCGCGCCTTGTCGGTCTCGGTCTTCAAGAGGTACTTTGTCAGCAGCACTTCGTTGACCGTGGAGGCGACCTCCGCGACGAAGATGCAGTAGTCGTGGTTCATGTAGTCCTGCGTATTGTCGGACTTATAGGAGTGCATCGCGTGACCGAGCTCGTGCGCGGTCGTATATGCATCGTCCAGCGCATCGGTGTAGTTCAGAAGCACATAAGGATGCACGCCGAATACGCCGCAGGAGAACGCGCCGCCGCGCTTGCCCTTGTTCTCGTAGACGTCCATCCAGTTTTCACTGTACGCCTTGTCCAGAAGCTTCTGATCACCTTCGCCGAGCGGCTTGGTCGCTTCCTTGACCATCTTCTTCGCTTCCTCGAACGGTACCTTGTATTCGACGTCCTTGACCATCGGGCAATAGAGGTCATACATGTCGATCTTTTCAAGGCCGAGCGCTTCTTTGCGCAGATCGAGATACTTGCGCATGGTCGGCAGGCTCTCGTGCACCGCCTCGATCAGGCTGTCGTAAACCGATACGGGGATGTTGTTGCGGAACAGCGCCGCATGGCACGCGCTCTCATAGCCGCGTACGTTCGACATGAACTGATCCTGCTTGACGTTGCCGCCGTAGAGCGCGGCAAACGTGTTGATGTACTTTTTGTACGTGCCGAACATTGCGTTGAACGCTTCCTCACGCACGGCGCGGACCGGACTTTCGCGAAATACACCGAAGTTGCCGGAGGTCAGCTGCACTTCATTGCCCTCCGCGTCGTGTACCTTCGGCAGTTCCATATCGACGTTCGTCAGCATCTCATACGCGTCCGAGGGCGTCTGCGCGGCATCGCCCATCATCGCAAGCATCCGTTCGCGCTGCGCGTCGAGGCAGTGCGCGCGGCTGCGCGTGAGGTTTTCGACCATGAAGCGATAGGGTTTCATCTCCTCGGGCTCCAGAAACGCGTTCAGCGTTTCCTCGGGGATCGCAAGGATCTCGGGGTCCACGAACGCGATGGCAGAGGAGAAGCGCACATACGCGCCGATCGCCTTCTGGTCCATCTCCTGATGCTTCGGCTCGGAGCCGTCTGCACAGCGGTGCAGATTTGCGTAGATGTAGACCCGTTCGAGCCGCTCCCCAAGCGCATAGACCGTGTCGATACCCGCCTTGAACGCCTCGCGCGAGGTGCCGAGCGTCCCTTCGATCGCCGGGATCTGACCAAGATCCTTTGTCAACGCGTCGAGCTCGGTCTCCCAAGCCTCATCGCTCGCATACATGTGCGTAAAGTCCCACTGAAATCTGGGGTCCATGTCTTTTCTTGCCTGCATGTTCATACTCCTTTGCTTGTATTTGCAGCCAGTATATCCCATTTTCTTCACTTTGTCCACAGGTTTCGGGAATTTTACCGAATTGAATACGCGCTGCCGCGTCCCGTGCGGATTCGCTCAATCGGTATGCCGTAGGCACAGAGCGCCCGAAGATCGCTGCCGACGCTCTTGCGCTCTGCCGCAATGCCGTACGCGTTCAGCCGTTCGATCAGCTCACGCATCGTCAGCGCCTTTCCGCCGCACGCCTCGCGCTCCAGAATGTCCTTCACATACAGAATCTTCAGCTTGCCGTTCTTCTGCCGTGCCATCGTGCCGTTCCTCCTTTCGGTTCGGCACCATCCTACCACCGCAGCCGCCCCATAAATCGGACAGAACCGCCCCTCCTTGCGTCGCTGCCGCCCTTCTTGTCATCCTGAGCGAAGCAAAGAATCTCTGAACGCTCGCTTGCTTCACCCATACCGAAAACCGCAACAAACGGCGTCGCCGTTCGGCGCGCAAGTCGGTGAAGCAATTATCACATCAATCCGTCAGATCCGGCGACATGTGCGGTGCGTTTGACACCTTTCGCCGCCTGCCGCCCGGTGCAACTCGTTGCATAGGCGCAGGCTGAAACCCAGTCGGTTGAAAAATCCTTTTCAACCGACTGCTATTATAGCCCGAACTCCCGTTCCACGATGCTGCCGTCGACGGCGTTGATCGAAAGGATGCAGCTCGTTTCATAGCTCCAGGCGCCGTCTTCGCTGTAGGTGCGGGTGTCCAGCGCAAAGTCCCAGACCGGCATCAGATAGAATTCGTCGGAATCCGCCTTGCGCGTCAGCGCATAGCACAGCCGCACCGCAGTTACGTGAAAGGTTTCCTCGCCGTCCTTGCCGTCGATCCGGTCCAGATAG
>JAEEGL015659541.1_pt1 | contig 19014 bp, 11 predicted proteins | sample 9134231 | NCBI WGS metagenome assembly JAEEGL01 (sample SAMN16246548, study PRJNA631951) | gut metagenome | biome: gut microbiome; feature: rumen; material: fiber-attached | host: Bos | place: Iran: Karaj | collected 2018-10 | reverse complement strand
CTGCAATTATAATAATAGATCCAAAGGCTCCGGATTCGGGCTACCCTTTTGTAGATATTTCGGGTGCAGCAGTTGCCTATAAGCTGGTTAGTGCCCTGCGATTTTCTCACACAGATTTTTATAATTCTGAAATTTGCATAATGGAGGTGGAAAATTCTGAAGGCCCTTCGACAGGCTCAGGGACCACAGGGAGCTCAGGGACCACAGGGAGCTCAGGGACCACAGCAACTGCTGATACAATACAAATTCACTGTGTAAAAATACGGAATATGGTAAAGGTAAAGGAGCTGCACGAAACAATAATTCCGGGACGCACAACAATTTATGATCTTAGGCTTCCATACTTTTTACAGGGTCAGGTTATTTATGCCTGGAACGAGATTGAAACAAAAAAAATACTTGCTTCAATTTTTGGAAGTGGCATAGAATTTAACATTTATGATTTACAAAGCGAAATTGTAAAACTCATTCCTGCATTAAAAGGAAAAACTGCTGCACAGGTTCATAAGATTTCGACAATTGCAAAATACAGCGATGAACCGGCTACGGTTTTAGATTCGCTTTTTAATCTTTATGTTACCTGGTGCCGTAAAAGAATTTACCAGCAAAAGCCCGCTTATACCGAAAACGAACAGAAGGATTTACAGCTGGTTGCCCTTGCCGCTATTGCAGACATTATGCCGCTTAGAGACGAAAACCGGATTCTTGTAAAGGCGGGTCTTAATTCCATGAAAACCTTTGGACTCAAAACTGGACTTGCAGAACTATTTGCGCAGCTCAAAATTAATACACCTGCCATTACTTCTACAGATTTATCCTGGACTGTTACTCCTGCCCTAAACGCCGCAGGAAGACTTGGACAGGCAGACGTTGCCCTAAAGCTCCTGCTTTCGGAAGATCCAAAAGAAAGAAATACTTTGGCCTCTACAATCAGTGACATGAACGATAAACGCAAAAATCTGGTTAGCAGTGCGCTTTATAAAATTCAAGATATAATCACTGAAAAAATAACTCTGTATCAGGGAAAGCTTTGTCTTATTATTGATGAAGAAATTCACCCGGGCATTACGGGCAACATAGCAGGACGGCTCATGCAGGAGCATAACATTCCAGCAATTATTGTTACAAAGTCGGAGGATGTTTACAAGGGCTCTATGCGAAGCTGCCGTGGTTTTATCTGCACAGAGTTTCTTTCGCAATTCGGAGACTTTTTTATAAATTATGGCGGCCATAATGCAGCAGCAGGCTTTAGTTTTAATGCAGACAGTCTTACCGCTTTTGAAGAAAAAGTTAAAGAACTTGTTCCGGGTATAAACCTTGAGCCCGAAAATCTCGATATTAATGTAGATGCAGAAATTCCTCCGGAGTATCTTACGCCGGAAACCTTTTGCATTCTGGACAAGCTGGAACCGTTTGGTGCAGAAAACCGTGAGCTTATTCTTGTTACAAAAAATATTAAGCTTTGCGATGCAATGGTTCAGGGAAAAAAAGAACCATATTCGCTCAAGCTTGTATTTGACAATGGCAGGTATAAGTTTCCGGGAATGTTCTTCTTTCAGGCAGAACGGCTCAGACAGGATATAAAAGTCGGCGAAAGCTACGACATTCTGTATACGCTTGTAAAAAATTATTTTAACGGCACGGTTACTCCGCAGTTAAGAATTAAGGAAGTCAGGAAAGCATGAAAAAAAAGATTTTTATTATAGCCTTATTCAGTTTTTGTACCTGTTTTTGTTTTGCAAAGAATGCAGTTTTTCATTCAGATAATTACAGCCTTTCGGTAGAATATAACGAAACTCTGGTGCCGGGTGATGCCGTGTTTGTGCGCATGTCCATTACGGTGCCAAAAAGCCATAAAAAAAGTAAAAATGAACCTGAAAAAAAAGGCGCAGTTCAGCTTTACAAGGATAAGTCTGTAATTGATAAGGCAAACTTTTATTCAGTCGGTAAAAAGAAAAACAATCAGACTTATGCAGATCTTTTGTGCGGCATTCCGGCTTCGGCCTGGCTTACCTCGGGCAATTATTCACTCAAAGTTATTTTTTCCTTTAGCGAAAATGAAACAAGCGAATTTACACTCCCGTTGATTTTTAAGTCACGCACCTTTAACGAAGAAATACTTGAGTTAGATGCATCTAACACCGCAATTAAAACCGACAACAGCCCGGAACGCACCGCCCAGATTAACAAACTGAACGACATTCTTTTTACAAGCCTTGCTTCTGATGTCTTTACCCTCAAGCCTTTTACAAGTCCTACAACCTCTACACGTTACACTTCCTGGTATGGCGACCGCCGGACCTATGTTTATACAAACGGAAAAAAATCTTCGGACATGCATAATGGTAATGATTACGGTGTGCCCGAAGGAACCGAAGTCCGTGCCTGTGCCGACGGTAAAGTTGTTATGGCCGAAAACCGCATTTCTACCGGCTGGAGCATTGTAGTAGAACACCTGCCGGGTCTTTACAGCCTTTACTATCATCTTTCTAAAATGGACGTAAAAGAAGGTGACATGGTAAAACAAGGCGACCTGATTGGTAAAAGCGGCTCCACAGGTCTTGCTACCGGCCCTCACCTTCACTGGGAAATCCGCTTAAACGGCAGCGCTGTACGCCCAGAATTTTTCCTCCAGGACTTTACGTTTGAAAATGAATAGAAAATGGATGACCTAAAAATTTTTGTCGGGCTTGATTTATTGTGTCATTGTCGGGCTTGACCCGACAATCTTTTATTACAATCCCCCTTCCATTTTTTTTCTTGTCATTTAATCTTTTTATTATTATTTTAAAACCATGCAGGAATATTTTGTTTATATTCTCTCCAATTTTACAAATACAACTCTTTATATTGGAATGACAAATAATTTAAAGCGTCGTCTTTATGAACATAAAAACAAATTGATTCCAGGTTTTACAGAAAAATATAATATAACAAAGCTGGTTTATTTTGAAAAAACGACTGACATTAAATCAGCAATTCAACGTGAGAAAAATTTAAAAAAATGGAATCGAGAATGGAAATATAAACTCGTTAAAGAAAATAATCCTGATTTTGCTGATTTGAGTGAAAAGTTTAATGAAGATCCCCGGGTCAAGCCCGAGGATGACAAATTTATCAAGCCCGAGGATGACAATAATTAATAGCAAAAAAACAAAAATTGTTCTGCAATTTTTGTTTTTTTTACCTTTCATAATTCAACAACAATAAGATTGCCTGCCTGGGTGTGTTGGATAGAATAATACCGGTTAATCTTGCAGGTAGACAAATCCAGTGTGTAGGTTGAGACACGGCCAAAGGTCAGGACCGGGATTTTTCTGTTTGCAAAACGTGCAATTGTGTAAAGATGATTCCGGTCCTGGTAAGTTGAACCAAAACCAAGCAGGAGGCATTGCCCGTTATCGTCATAAAATTTTTCCAGAGAAGTTTTTTTAGAACGCTGAGAGCCTGTCTGCATTATACGCTCCCTTCCGTAGATTCCGCTTGGAAATAAAAAGGAATTGCCTGCAAAAGAAGTCTCTGCAAATTCAACTGCCAGATAATTTCCTGTCCAGGAACGCTCAATTTTTGCAATTTCGTTGCCATTAGAATCTACAATGGAAAACGAAGCGCTTATTGTGTTTCCATCATTGGAAGAAGAAGATCCATAAATTGTAAATCTTATGTATTCCTGTTGAGAAAGCTGCGAAAGCTGTTTGCTTGCATTCCATACAGAATAAAGTGTGTAAAAATTAAAAAGAATATATGAAATTATGAGTACACTAAAAAACGAAATGAGAAATTCTTTTATTACATCCTTTGCCGATTTCTGTTCCATTTTATTTTACCAGCTCCAGAAACTGTTCTTCTGTAATTACAGGAATGCCAAGGCTTGCCGCCTTTACATTTTTGCTTGAACCGCTTGTAGTGTCATTAGTTACAAGGTAGGACAAATCCTTAGTAACAGAAGATTTGCAGGTACCGCCGTTTTTCTTTACAAGCTGTTCGGCATCCTGGCGCTTCATTGTAACAAGCTCGCCTGTAAAGCAGAAGGATTTACCCTCCAGTTTACCGCCTTGTGCTGTCTGTAGTGTTATAATTCCGCCGTCTACTAAAGCCTTCATTTCTTCTGCATTTTCAGAAAGCCCCTGAACAATTGTATGAGCCATAATTTCTGCAAAGCCATATACATCTGCAATCTGATCTTCTGTTGCATTCAAAAGCTTTTCCAGCGTATTATAACCGGCGCCTACGAGCTTTTCGGCAAGGGTTTCGCCAAAGCCTTCTATGTCAAAGCCTGCAAGGAACACCGGCAGCGACATTGTTTTATGAGCTTGTATACTTTTGTAGACTTTTTCAGCACCCAAAGACCGTTTTTCGGCTTCCATGCTTTCTTCATTCAAAAAATAAGGAACAAGCTCCTGCGCCTGCAAAGAATATATGTCGCTTATTCCCTTTAATCTTCCATCCTTAAAAAGCTGGGTTATGAGGGTTTCGCCAAGGTCACGTATATCTACTGTCTGAACAAATTTTAAAAGCTGATGCAGTACCCTTTTGGCACATTCCTTGTTCGGGCAGTAAAGCCTTGACCCTTCGTCCACAAGCTTTGTTCCACAGGTTTCGCACACAACAGGAAATTCAATTTCGGAAACTGATTCTGCGCTTTCTCCCTTCTCTTCTACAACGCCTTCGATTTTTGGAATTATTTCACCGCGCTTAACTACAACAACATGGCTTCCAATCTTTACTCCAAGCTTACGCATTGTATCCGGATTCGCAAGACTTGCCCTCTGAACCTTTGTACCGTTCAAAGCAACTTCATCAAAAATAGCAACGGGTGTATAAGTAGCTCCATTCAAGCTCCATTCTACCTGGCGCAAAACAGTAACCGCTTCTTCAAGACTAAACTTAAAAGCTATCTGTCTGTCAGGTCGCGCACGCGAAGCATCTTCGTAATTTATAGCACTTTCCTTTACTACAAGTCCGTCAATATCATATTCAAGCTGAGCCCTTTCTTCCATAACCTTGGCACGGTAGGCAATAACGCGTTCTGCATCCCTGCAGATTACAAGCCGCACAACATTAAAACCTGTATCCATAAGCCAGCGGATTTTTTCCTGTTCATTTGTAAAATAAGTTTTTCCGTCTGTGCTCAGTGCATCATAGGTAATGAGGGTAAGATATTCACTGCCCTGCCCATCCTTGCGCTTCATAAGTCCATTGGCTGCATTACGGCAATTTGCTTTATCTGCAAAATGGCGTTTGTGAACCTCGTGTGTCATTATTACTTCGCCGCGCACTCCGCCTGTAAAAGGAACCAGCTGTCCGTCCTTGTAAATTGCAGCATTTACACCGTTCATTTTGCGGGCATTTGCAGTTATATCATCGCCTATAGTGCCGTCTCCACGAGTTACAGCCCTGACAAGATATCCGTTTTCGTACTGAAGCTCCAGCGACGCACCGTCAAGCTTATATTCTACAAGATATTCCTTGTAAACATGCTTTGAAGCCCAAGCTAAAAACTGCTCAGGGTTGGCGGCTTTTTCCTGGCTGCCCATGGGCATAACGTGTCTTATCTTTTCAAAATTTCCTGAATCTGCCCCTACACGTTTTAGAATTGCGTTATCGGGGTCTAGCGCTTTTAGTTCATCCCAAAGCTTATCAAACTCTGCATCGCTTATTTCTGCTTCGCCGTTATAGTAAGAGGCCTGGTATTTTGTAATGAGCTGCTCAAGTTCAGATATTCTTTGTGAATTAAATAGATCCATATTCTCCAGCTTATTAGTCATGCTGAACTTGTTTCAGCATCTGTAGATTCCGAAACAAGTTAGGGATGACCTTTCAACCTTCCTTTTCAAAAAATAATTCTGTAATTTTGCGGTCGGCTGCCATTCCTTTGCGTTCAAATTTTGTCTGAGCACGCCACTCTTGTGGTTCAGCAAAGCCATCATACTTATTTTTCAGGTGCGGAGTATCGTTCAACTGTTCAAGGGCAAATTCTGCATATTCTATAATATCTGTTACAAAATAAAGGTAGCCGCCCGGTGCCAGCTTTTGCGTAAATAAATCTGTTTTTGGCCGCTGTACAAGTCTGCGCTTGTGATGACGTTTTTTAGGCCATGGATCCGGAAAAAATATATGAAAACCGTTTACTGAGTTATCGCCTATCATATATTCAAGCACATCAAGAGCATCGTATTCAATTATATAAAGATTTTTTAAATCTCTCTTTTTAATTTCGCCAAGCAGCTTGCCTACTCCGGGCTTATGAACTTCTATTCCAAGATAATTAATGTCGGGATTTGCCTGTGCAAGCTCTGCCGTTGCGTCTCCCATTCCAAAACCAATTTCTACAATTATGGGATTAGTGTTTCCAAATACATCTACGAAATTCAGCTTTTTATTTTCAAAGGGAATGCACCAGGCAGGAGAAAGCTCATTATATTGCCTTTCCTGAGCTGCGGTCATACGTCCGATTCGCATTACATAGGTTTTTACCGTACGCTGATGAATTACTTCTGATGAATTTTCCTGGTTCTGCTGTGTGTTATTCATAAATTGCCTTATATTTTAATTTCCTGGTGCAACTTTTTCAACCGGGAGATTACAGATTACAGTACCTCCACCACTTACCCAGGTTTCCTGATACTCCCTGGCTTCGCGGTAAACATTCCAGATACTACGTGCATCGGTAAATTCATTTGTCCACGGTCCGTAATAAATAACTTTTTTGTTTTCATCAAATATTTTGAGCATGCGGCCTGCCATTGAACGGCTCATTACTCTGGCAGCATCACTGCCCTTGGTTTCATAAAGTGTTTTATCGTATAAAAGAGGAACCTTTACCTCAACTTTTTCATCATCCAGCTGAATAAAAGTTATGTCATATTCGCCATTCGGAAATTTAAGGTTCTGTGGCATTACAAGATTTACGGCACCAAGATATTTCTGTTCTTCGTTCTGGGCAAACAAAAGATCGTTTACCTCCCAGGAAATATCGCTTTTCTTAGTACTAACTGTTATTGTACCAAATCTGCTCGGATTAGAAGTGGCTTCTACAAAAACTCCAAGTCTTGCATTTGGCAGCGAATCCATATCGGCATAGTCAAAAATTACAGTAAGCCGTGCAGAATTAAGCTCTGGCGCATTATTTGTACAGGAACACAATACTGACGCAAATACAAATGCGAGAAAAAAAAGCTTTTTGAATTGTAAATGAATATCCATAAATCAGAAATTGAAATTAAGCGTAATAACCGTAAGCTCGCTTGCAGAGAACTGATTTACAAGGGACTCAAATTTTACATTTACCTTTTTGCAGGCATCATCAAGATAAGAAAGATAATACAAACCAAGGTCTGTACCCTCCTGTCCATCCGGCAGCTCGCGGTAAAAGTCTATAAGAGTTTTTTTAGAAGTATTAGAAGATTTTGCGTTATCAATATTCTCCTTTACTTCCTGGAATTCGTCGTCCTTGTTGTACAGGGTTATAGAAAGCTTACCCTGTTTACCGATAGAAGCAGAACCTCCTCCAAGCTTCCAGGAAATAAATACTAACTCGTGGTTGCGCTGAAGCTCTGCAACAATCTTGGCACGAACCTCAGGGTCAAAAATAAGGGCATCTATATCTTCAACATCCTGATACATATTTCTTGCTTCTTTGCGGATGTTTGTGTTTTCGTTGTTAAGGGCAAGCTCCATAACCATTACAGAAATGTATTCTGCAACCTTTGATTTTTCCATATAGGAGCTAAGCAGGTTACGGATTGCAATGAACATTTCGTTTGCACCGTCTGCTTTGTGGAAAAGCGTAATGATATACCAGTTCATAAGACCAAGTCGGTTCATGAATTTTTCTGACATAAGAAGGTATATGTTTTTTTCTTCATCTGAATAATCCGGATTTGTCATAATTGACTTCCAGATTGGATCAAGAATACTGCGCCTTGTCTGCTGAATTACATTTTCTTTATTCTGGAGTATTGAACGCAGCTGACGTTCGCTCATCTTTGTTTTTTCATCAATAAGGTGAGAAGGATTTGCACGGTTATGCTTGCGTACACATTCACACTGAATAAGAGCGGCATAAACATCACGGTCAAACTGCTTGTACAAAAGGGAATATACAACAACCTTTGAAAGGTCCATTACTTCCTGTCGTGAGGAAACAAATTCCGACATTGAAATTTCAATTTTGGAAATATAATCCAGAAGAATCATACTCTGGACAGATTGCGGAGAAAATTTATTTAAGGAAATACCATATTCATCTACGTTATCGGCAAGGCGGAATCTCATCAGCTTTTTATTATGGCTGATAAAATTAGAAGCTCCGTCCTCTGTGAGGATTACTTTTAACGGCAATTCAATAATAAATTTTTTATCGGATGCGCTCATTTTTCCTTCTCGAACTTTACTTTTTATAATTCATTTTTTTACGAGTTTTGCCGTTTTTTTGCGAAGCAAAAAATGTGAGCCCTTTGCGAACAAGGCAAACACTCGCTAAAATAATAAACCGTAGGTTTATTATTTTATTATACTATAAGGGTCTTGCATTGTAAACACTTAAATAATAAACTATTTAAAGATGAACGCCTTCAAAAAATCATTTTTCGTGATTTTTCTTCTCTTTCTGATTTCTGAGCCTATTTTCTCAGCCGAAAGCTCCTCTAAAACAGAGCTTAAGGGAACAGACTTGTGCTCTTATGTCTACTCCTATCTTCAGAAAAAAGCAGTTCATCCGGAGATACAGCCGCTGGTTTCTAACGGCACCAACAGCCTTCCTTATAATATTATCGTCAGTTTTCACCCTAAAGACACTAAAACAAACGGTAATTTAATTTTATTTTTTGATATGGAAGAATGCATTAACTGCATGGACATTTTTGATGACATTTTTAATGAGCTTTCTTCCAAAAGCTACAACAGTTTGGTAGTTTTTGGCTATGGAAACCGTATAAATATTCCGCGCGATAATCTTATTTACGGTGCAGATGTTTATGCCCGTTCCTTAAACACAACCACGGATAATGCCGCCTTCCTTTTTTCACTTAATGCAGAAAAAAATACAATCATAACAGGAACCGGGAAAAGCCATTCTCCTTCGTGGATGCTCAAAGACCTTTTTGATGCTTACAGTGATGCAAAAATTACCGACGGGCTGCCGCTCTACTTTATAAGCCAGACCGAAGATTACACTTTTTTAGATGATAAAGCCTTTCTTGCCTTTAATTCAGCAGAAATTCCGTGCATTCTGGCAAGGATTAAGGATAATTCAAAAACAAAAGACATTATTACAAGCTGTATAAATTCCTACGAGCAGTCTCAATTTGAAAGCTTTGATTCTCATACCTTTATGTTCCGTTTTTTTGGAAAAAGAGTGTGGTTTTCGGAGCTTCGTATTATAAATGCAATGCTTGTAATTTTAATACTAAGCCTCATTATTGTTTTTTATATTGGTTTTATTAACAAAAACATAAGAAAGGAATTCTGGAAGGAAATACGCAATAACTGGTATGTAATTCCTGTAATTTTTGGACTTTCGGTAGCAGGCTTTTTTGCAGGACGATTTTTATATTGGGCAACCGTTTTACGGCGTGGAGCAAATCATACAGCCTTTGGCTTTATTATAATGCAGATTTCGATTTCTACTTTGCTGGTATCGCTCTTTTTTATGATAAATCTTTCGCTCTTAAAAAAGTACACTACCCGCTCGCTTGATTTTATTCTGATTGTAATTACCTATATAAATCAGTTTGTATTAAGTCTGCACGACATTTCGCTGTTCCCTATTTTTATGTTTATTTTCCTCATTTCTGTAGTTGCCTTTATTTTCCGGCGCAACTGGATTCATATAATTCTTTTTGTATTATTGATTCTGCCGTTTATTCCCTATGTCAATTCGGTTTTCAGAACTTCGGACACAGAAAAACTTAATCAGCTGCTCATAAAAAGTAACTGGCAGCCCTTTGTAATTTCGCTGGTGCTTCTTCCGCTTTATCTTATGTGGCTTAGAATTTTAAATGCCGTAAAAAAACGCTATGCAAAAAAACGGATTTATGCACTCATAATTGGCTCAACCTGTCTTATACTTATTGTCGGACTTATTATTCTTAACAGGGTATTCTTTGGCTACAACAAAAATGTCCGTTCTCCCGAATTAATTCAAACTGATTATCAGGGTAAAAACTACGATTTTTCGCTTAACTGGCAGGATAAAAAGATTTTTTCGGACACTATCAGAACCGTCAGTCTTACAGCCCCTTCTCAACTGCTTCCGGTTTATGCAAACCTCAAGGTAGAAAATAAAAAGGGTGGCACAGGCAGTGTGCTTTATTCAGAAAACGAATATTCTACACTCGATTCGGGTGCAGCTGATTTTACATTACCGCTTTATCCGCCATCCAGGATTGAATTCAGTTATGGCTGCGGAAATTTTGCACAGATTTTAACTGCCGAAGAAATTTTTTATGACTCAAACGACGGCACATATTATTCGATTGTAAAAACAATTGATACGGAAGGTAGTTTATGAGTTCGGACGCAAGTATTAGTGCACCAAAGCATCATTACCTTCACGTAGATCTGGACGCTTTTTTTGCCTCGGTTGAGCAGCTGGATAATCCTTCTTTAAGGGGAAAGCCCGTAATTGTCGGCGGAAAACCGGAAGACAGGCGCAGTGTTGTTTCTACAGCTTCTTACGAGGCGCGAAAATACGGAGTTCATTCTGCAATGCCGGTAAGCAAGGCCTATCAGCTTTGCCCGCAAGGCATTTTTGTTCACGGCAGAATGAAGCGTTATGCCGAGCTTTCGTACCAGATAATGAATATTTTCCGCGATTTTTCGCCAGATGTGCAGCAGCTTTCGATTGATGAAGCATTTATAGACCTTACGGGAACAGAAGGACTTTTTGGCCCGCCCGAACAGACTGCCATGAAGCTCAAGCAGCGCGTTAAGGAAGAAACAGGACTTACAGTTTCTGTAGGGCTTGCACCTACCAAATATCTTGCAAAAATTGCTTCGGACATGAAAAAGCCCGATGGATTTTATAAGATAGAAGCCGGAACTGAGCAGGAATTTATGCTCAATCTCCCGCTTAAAAAGGTCTGGGGCATTGGCGACAAAACCTACGAAAACCTGCGTCAAAGCGGCATTTTGACTACCCGCGACATTTACGGAAAAAGCCTTGAGGCACTTACTTTTATGTATGGTCAGAATACAGGAAACTTTTTATATAATGTAGTTCGCGGAATAGAAATTATTAATTTTGACCGTAAAACAAAAAGTCATTCTATAAGCAATGAAACAACCTTTCCTTATGATGTAAGCGATGTATATACAGCAGAAACAACAATTCTGGAGCTTTGCCATTCGGTAATGTTCCGCTTATTAAAGGAAAACGGATTTTCGCGTACTGTACAGGTAAAAATTCGTTACGAGGATTTTTCTACAGTTTCCATACAGCAGACCTATACAAACTCAATTCTTACACTTGATTCACTTTATAATGCTGCAAAGGAGCTGTTTGAACAAAAATATGAACGTGGCCGCGGAATCAGGCTCATAGGCCTTGCCCTGGAAAATATAGAAAATCAGGACAGACCTCGCCAGCAAAGTCTTTTTGATGATGGAAGTGAAAAAAAGCAGAAGGTTGAAAAAGCAATTTTAGGGCTGGAAAAAAAGCATCCCGAAATAAAAATTCATAAGGCGCGCATGCTGCAAAAAAAGCTTACAATTGTTTTAATTCTTTGCAGTCTTTTTTCCGTAAGGGCTGTAAAGCTGCAGGCACAGGAAAATGAAAATGTGCAGCTTTCCGGCTGGTGGAAGGCAGGCATAGAAGGCTCGTTTGATACGACCTTTGGCTTTGGAAACCCCTTTGGCTTTAGTGCAAAGCTTCCGGTTTTTAAGCAGGAGGTAGATCTTTCGGCACTTATAAACATTACACCCTCTCTTTATTTTTCCTTTGAATTTCTGGATGAATTCCGCCGCAACACCTATACTTTTGGCTATAATGGCAAAGGTTATCTGAACGAATTTAAATTATCTAACCGGGGAATTATTTTTCCGGACGTTTACTCTTCTACAAAAGCCGGCTATAACCCCGGCGGAGGAGAAAATGAAGCCCCCGGAATTATGTTTCATTTTGCAGATGTAAAAAACAATAAATGGGCAGCAGATTTTGTTTTGCGCTATGATATGGCACAAACAAAAAGCGCTGTTTTTTACGGTAAAAACTCTGTAAGAGAAACCAAAATCGATTTGAACAGCTTTGTCCGATCAGAAAGCTTTGTATTTCCGCCCGGCGTAATTACTCAAATTAAGGATATTTATGTTCAAAGTTCTACAGGAGATTATACAGACAAAACAGGTTTAAAATATAAAAAGCTCACCTCGTCTGAATATATGATTTCTGCCGTACAAAATCTTTTGCAAATTCAAGATGGAGTTCTTGAAACGGAAAAAAAAGACGGAGTTCCCTACATTCTTATAACTTTTATGAATGCAGACGGCTCTGACCAGCTTTTAGCTGCAACCGGAAACTATTCGGATATTTCTTCGTTTGCAGGACAGCTTCAAGCTTATTTTTCAAAGTCAGTGCAAGATATAGAGCTGGAAAAATACTCTGTTTTGGATTCCGCTTATATAACAACTCAGATAGAGGGGCAAAAAGCTTTTATTATTCAAAGTCCTGTAAGCTTTTCGCCCTATGCCTGCATGTCTTTTTATGCCGTAAAGGAAAATATTGCTCAGGGTACGGATTTTTTAATTCAAAACAAATATTCGCAGACTCAAGACACAAGCTATTCGGCTCGTTATATAGACGGAATAAACGAAATTCAGATATATAGAGAAGGACAAGGCACCGGGGAGGACCAGAGCCCTTTTTCTCCTGCCTATAGATTTCCGCTTGCAGATACTTATCCAACGCTTTATATTGGCACCGCTTCTTCCATTCCTCTTGAGCTTGTTATTCGTACGACAACTCCTGTTAAAGAATATGATATTGGAAAATACGCAGATGCAGGCTCAGTACGGGTTTATCGCAATGGTATTCTTGAACACGGAGCAGCCTACGACAGTGGAACAGGCTTTGTAAATCTTGCTTATGAAGCCGGAGAACTGGATAAAATATACATTACCTGGAACGAGGAAGCTAGTTCACTTGCAGACGGTTTTGTTACGGCAGGCGCAGGCTTTATTTACAATTTTACCCCTGCCCTTATTTTTGATATTAGTTATTCAGGAAAATATCCTTATTCCCCGCCGGACAGCTTTGCAACAAGTACAAAGCCCAAAAATACTTATTCTTCTGTTGTAACTGGAATAACCTTTAATAACGATTTTATATATGTAAATGACACAATTTCTGCGGCCTATGAACAGCAGAATGTAAGCGGAAGCCTCGAAGTTCAGACAATTCCAAAGCAGGATGTAACAAAAAGTTCAGACGGTACAAAGGCAGTTTTAGAATACGATTCAAACAGCAGCACAGATCAAAGCATAGATTTTAAGCTTTATGATTCACAAAAGCTCTGGTCCGCTTCTGAGTTTGAACTTGAAATTACAGTTGAAAAACCGGCAGCATATTTTTTTAGTACAGCGGGCATAAACTTTGACGTGTATCTGGAGCTTGGACTTACAGAAGAAAACCGGATAGAACAGCCTGCCCGCTGGACAATAAATTCCCTGGCAGATGAGTCAGTTCTTGTTCCGCTGGATTTGACAAAAACTGGTAAACAGACTGTAAAACTTAGTATTCAGGACCAAAAACGTCCTTTGCTTCGTACAGGAGAATATGCCAGAATAATTATACACCAAAAAAACACGCAGCCGCTTACACTAAATACTCAGGATAAATTAAGGCTGCTGGTCGGGGAACACAAAATAATTCCCCGCCCATTAACTTTGGAAAGCTCTCAAAATGTAACGGTAAGCTGTACTCCGGGCAATCTGGAACGAACCGCCGATATTTTCTGGACCGACAATTCTACACAAGGCGGAACTATTACCGCAACCTCCTATTTTACCCAGGAAGATTTTTCTGCTTACAAAAAAATAAATATGGATTTTGCCCTTACGCAAAATATTAGATTTGATTTTATTCTTCTTGGAGCAAATACGGAAAAGGCAGTTACGGCAAAGCTTGCAAAAGAAGCACTTGTACCCTATATTAATCAAAATGTTCAGTATCACACTCTTACAGTAGACTTAGACCAGCAGTGCCTCAAAATTGACGGGGAACAAATAGATAAAGCTTTCTATGAGCTCGAAATAAACGGGGGAATTGCTCCCTGCATTCAAAGAATAATTCTTTATACAAATAAGGACACGGGACATTTTTATATTTCATCGCTTTATTACAAAGACTGCGAGCCTGAGCTTTCGGCTTCTAATGCCTTTACCTTTGCACTTGGAAGTGATAATGACCGGTATCTGAAAATTTATTCTGCACAAGGGGTTTCTGCAGACTCATATTATATTAATGCAAACCTTATGGGTGGCTACACAATTGCAGGATTGAAATTTACTGCAGATGCAGACACTGCAAAAAAAACTGCGGGACACTCTATTACTACTCAAAAAACGCTTTTTGACTTTTTAGACTTTGGCGAAATCTACAGATTTTCCGATTCACCGGAAAAAAAGGATTATATAAAGCTTAAAGCAGGTAACAGTACAATTGGAGCTTTGGCAGAGGCTCAGAGTTTTGCCAACTTGAATTCTCAGGGCTATAAGACCAGTATAAATCTTGACTTTAATCCGGGAAACACAAAGCTTACGGCAGCAGCAGGCCTTGAAACCAGTCAAAAAAACGACTGGAAAAAAAATACGGATAATTATTTTACCCTCTGGTATGATATTTCAAAGCTTGAATTTGATGACGCAAATAACGCCCGGCAACGAAACGTTAAATTTAATTCAAATCTTGGTATGGTGCTGCCTTTTGCAGAGCTTTCCCCAAAAATAGCTTACGAAATTATACTCAACGAAAATACAGTAAATACAAGCGGAGAACGCATTGCTCAAAATCTTTTTAATTTTAATCTTCCGCTTTCGTTTACAAATAATGCCTTCTCGTTTAACCTTACCCATAAAACCCTTATGAAGCAGACAGCCAGAGGGCTTTTAAATCAAAATTATGCAGATTCCATTGCCTTCCTTTTTGAAAATCAGAAAAACCTGGAATGGAATTCCATAGCACTGCCGGCATTTGCGCTTTCCGAAAATGTAGTTTCTACTTCCGGTACAGTTCAATACGAATTAAACTGGAGACGCAAGCTCTTTAATGATATAAAAGATCTTTATATACCTTCTGCTGCAGGGGCTGGAATTAGCCGCGATATAGGGCGCACAGACACTTCGTTTACGGATATATACCAGATTAAAGCAAATCTTTCAGGAAATTTTATAAATCTGTTTGGTTCGGACAGCTCTTTAAAACGCATTTTGTGGTACAAACAGGATGAATACAGAGGAAATATAAGCTTAACCTACCGTTTTGCGGCAGAAAAGTCCGAAAACCCAGTGTTCCTGATAAGTACTACTGAGAAATTACTGCTTTATGTTCAGGATTCCTGTACAGTAACACTAGCCGATGACTTTAGCATAGACAGCAGTCTTAACTGGAAATTTAAATTTTCAGCCTCCTGGGAAAGGCTTACTGCCAAAAGCCTTGTACAAAGTCTTTCTGTACTAATATGGCAGCCGCTTGCCGAAAAAGATCTTAAAACAAAAGTGGACGACAGTGTAACTATAAATCTTTCATACCAGCAGAATCTTCTTAATCAAAGCTGGGCTTATATGCGTACGGCAACCATGGATTTTATGAAGTACTATTCTCTTTCTACTGGGGCCGGAATAAGCTTTGGCTATGAACAGAACAAAACGCTAAAGCTTTCACTTAACTATACACTGGGACTCAAAATAAGCTTTTAAGAACTATATAAAATTATTCCAGAGGAGCAAAATAACCGCTTTCGTCTCTTCCGCTTCGGTTCATAAGATAAACCTCTGCTTCTACAGGAAGATACTTTTGACCAAAGTTTGTCTGCAATGCAGAAACATATTTAAGCTGGTAAGTTCCCTGTGGCAGATTGATTATATCCCTTACTACTCCACCAAGACCTTCCGGACGGAATACATAATACAAGTCTCCAGAAGAATTATTTATGAGATAATCATATTCCTGGCTAACTGCACCTTGAGAAACCTGAATAAAGGAGAAATCAATGGCATTGTTTCCAAGATAGGCAGAAAGCTCGGAAAGTGTATATTTTGCAAAGGACTCACTTGTCACATTTCCGTCAGAAATCATTATAACTGCTCTTTTGCGTGCAGCATTAATCAGTTCGTTTGCTGCAAGGCGAATAGCAAGGTCTGCAGGAACATTTTTTGCAACTGGAGTTTTTAGTGCTCCTACAGTAAATTCAGAAACCCCGGAAGGAGCCCCGGAATATTCTGTTACCGGAACGGCACCGGCACTTACAACCCTAAGAGTTCCCCGTCCATTCATAGAAGCTGCAATTTCTTTAACAGCAGTTTCTACCTCGGCATCATACTGCTTCATTCCGGAAGAACGGTCTATAATTATAGTTATATCGGCATAAGTATTATTTGCTGCACTTCCTATAAACTGAAGGTTCGAAACCGCACGCTTATTTTCCGTAAAGTAAAAGTTTTCAAGCTCAAGGCCAACGACAGGCTGTCTGTGTCGGTTTTCAACCTTTACTTCAACACTCACCTCCGGGAATTTGGAAGCATCTACCTGCTCTATCTGAACAAAAAGACCTCCGACAAGCTCCTGCATTTTTGACATTACATATATTTCGTTTGCGGTAATGTCTGCAACAATTACGTTATTATTTACATCAGGAGCTGCACAGGTAACACGGCTTGGTGCATTTCCGGTCTTTGCATATTCAAAAACTGCACCTGTAGAAATGTCTACCGAAACAATTCTGTTTTTGTCGGTAACAATAAGGCTGCCCTGCCACATTTTTACAGATTCCGGTTTAGTAAAAGTTTTTGGTTCTACCAGCTCGCGGATAAAATTACCGGAACGGTCAAACTCATAAATACAGCCTGTGCTTTCGTCTGCTACGAATACACTGTCTTCATAAATTGCAATTCCTGTAGGACACTTGAGTCCCTTAAAGCTGCCTGACTTTCCGCCAAAATAATATAGTCCGTTTCCTTCGGCATCAAATACATCTACACGACGGTTACCATAATCGGTTACATATATTCGTCCTGCCTGATCCAGTGCAATAAACTGTGGCCCTACAAGATTTCCTGTTCCACGTCCTTTAGATCCAATGTATTTAATGAATTTACCCTGAGAAGAAAGCAAGGTTAACCTGTCACCTGCACTTTCGCTCATAAGAAGGTTTCCGTCTGCAAGCCTTACCAGATCCATAGGACGGTCAAAGCCTGTAAGAGGTCCTGTTATGCGTTCTATAATCTTTCCGTTAAGGGTTATTTTTAAAAGCTCATTTGAATTATAGGCTGTTACCCAAAAGCTTCCATCGTAATCCGGCAAAATAGATACAGGCCCCGAAAAAATAAGGTTACCATTTACATTACCTTCAAAGCTTCCTGCTTCCGAAAGCCGCATCAGCTTGTCTTCTGAATCCCCGGTAACACGTCTGTCCTTTACTATTTCAATTTTATTGTTTAATAAAAGGCCGCCATAACCGTTATCATAAGCTGTCTGCCAGTAAGAAAGTGCAGAACCTTCCATGCCGGCCTTGTAGTAAGCTTTTCCAAGCCATTCAAGAATTAGATTATCATTCGGGAGATACGAAAGTGCCTTTTCAAACTGCACGATTGAATCGTTATAAGCACCCTTATAATAGGCCTGCACACCCCTTCTGAATTCCTCTGCGGCAAACCCCTGTTCTCCTGTCCTTATTCCTTCCTCCGGTACAGAAAAACCTGCATTTGCAGTATTCTGCTGTGCAAAAAGCAAGGAAACCATCCAAAAACTTAATAGAAAAACAGCAAGGGTCTTTTTCATCAGCGGCCTGCCTTATTCAGCATTTGAATATGCTCTGTGATTATGGTGTTATCCCTGTCAAGCATTTCTGCCTGCTCAAGGTACTTGCGCGAATCGTCGTAAAGCCCCAGTTTGTAATATACCCAGCCAAGGGAATCGAGACAGGCTGCAGAATCAGGGGCTGAATTAACTGCCTGTTTACAAAGGGACAAGGCTCGGGTCAAATCCTTTTCCTTACAGGCAAGTACATAGCCAAGTCCGTTAAGGGAAGTCAGGTTTGAAGGATTTTCTTCCAGAGATTTTTCATAATAGGCAAGACATTTATCTGTATCGTTTTGTTCCCAGGCAACAAAGGCAATGGCGGCATAAACCGAAGGCATCATATAGCCGGTTTCCAAAAGTTTATTCAGCTCAAAGTCTGCAAGACGTCTACGCCCCGAAAGTGCATAGATTACCGCAAGAAGAAAACGGCATTGCAGCGTACGTTCTATATGAGTACCGGAGGTAACTACCTGCTCCAGATAAAGCAGTGCATCATCATAGCGTTCCAACTTTGTATAACACAAGCCCAGATAATAAGCTATTTCGTTTTTATCTGCCCCGCAATCTACAGGAAGTGACAAAAAGAAAGATAAGGCACCTGTATAGGATTTCTGATTATAAAGAGATATTCCCTGAGATAAGATATTTCCTGCCATTTTCCCCACCCGTTTTTATATATTATATATTCTACAGCGAAAACTCCATATCGTCTACTAAATTTGGACAAAGAGGATCTGCATATACAACCGACACTGCAATCTTTCCCGAACAGCAAATTCCGTAATCTGTGTCAGGAATATTTTCAGTTTTATTATGTCCAAGAACAAATTCCGTATGATATTTATCATCCTTATCGTGAATTGCCAGTACACTGTCATTATACTGACGGATGCAAAGCTTGTCTGTCAGTACAACTCCATCATAACTGTCTCTAGATAAAGCATTTACATTTACAAAGGCTCTTGGAGGAGTTGTTCTGGCAAGTGACAAAAGCTTTT
>JAEEGL011077644.1_pt1 | contig 19014 bp, 16 predicted proteins | sample 9134231 | NCBI WGS metagenome assembly JAEEGL01 (sample SAMN16246548, study PRJNA631951) | gut metagenome | biome: gut microbiome; feature: rumen; material: fiber-attached | host: Bos | place: Iran: Karaj | collected 2018-10 | reverse complement strand
GTCTTCACCGATCTCCGTCATATCAGAGCCGCATTTATCACATTTGGGATCGTCTTCTTTATGTAATACTTCTTCGACAGGTAATTCGCTCATCCAGTCGCCATGAGTGCGCTTTTTCTTACGTTTATGCTCAGTAACAGTTGTAGTATTATCAGCAACAGGATCGTTCTTATCATCATTTACAGGAAAGAATGAAAGCTGCGTATCATTTCCCATGATTACAGAAGTTTGTTCAGTTTTTCTTCCGAATACCTGTTTCTTCAGCCATGCAAGTTGTTCCTGCATAAGAGAAAGCTGTTCTTCAAGCACTGTAACTTTATTACGGAGCGCAGCATTTTCATGAGCCAATGATATATCATTATTTACTGTATTATGCTCAGACATACTGCACACCGACCTTCGTTTTATGATATATATATTATACCATAAAATCACCGAAAAATCAATGAATATCGCAGGATTTCTTAATACAATATGCTTGGTTTGCCTTCACGGATAGCTTTAGGCTGTTCTATTTTTAAGCCTTCAAGAAGCCAGCGCATTTGCTGTGGCGTGAGCAGCAGCGCTTCTGTTTCATTACGCGGCCATTGGAATCTTCCGTTATCAAGTCGCTTATACAAAAGCAGAAATCCGTCACCTTCCCATAGAAGTCCTTTTATGCGGTCACAGCGTCTGCCACAGAACAAAAACAACGCCGTACTATACGGATCAAGCTGTAACTGTGCTTTTATTATCATTGCAAGTCCGTCTATTGAACGCCTCAGATCTGTATACCCTGTGACGATATATACCTGCTTATTTGACGCTTACGTTAAATCCACAAAATCAAACGGTGCAATTAAAAATTCTTTAAATCCTTTCACGAATCTGATTTTCGCATTCCAGTAGAATTGGTTCTTCATCAGCACCGTCAATATCCAGTCCTAAAGCTTTGAACATAATACATTCTTTTATTCCGTAGAAGTTTTCAGCCAGAGCACGAATGTATCCGAATCAGTATTCTTCAGGGAAGAACATACCTCCTGCGGTGGTTACATAGTACAGCTTCTTTGCTTTGCACAGTCCGACCGGATAACCTTCCTCTGTATACTTGAAAGTAATACCTACGGCATTTATCTGTTCAAAATACTGCTTCAACATTGCAGGGAATGACAGATCCCAGAACGGTGCAGCTATAACGATGGTATCTGCTGCAGCGAACTGTCGGGCAAGATCAAACATGGGATGGCCATAATCGCCTTCTGACAGCAGTAAATCTCGTGTCTGTATATATGAATAATCTACAGGCTGAAAAGCAATATCTGACAGAACAAGCTCTGTGAACGGTTCATTTAATTGGTTGAGCAATACATTAGCCAGTCTTAATGTTCTGGAATGTTCACCACGAACACAGGCGTTTACAAATAAAATCATATGTTTCATCTCCCCATAAAAATCAATGTGTGTAAAGAATTATTAAAGCCTTTTTGCAAGAAAGACAGGTTTATTCATCTTTGGATAATGCGTCTTTTTATATTCTTATTATAGCACACGACGAGGATTTTACAAGCAATCATAAAAAGAAGTTTGACTGCATTTCCATTCATATAGTGACGATCATGCAATGATGGAGTTGTTGCCTAAAGCTGACAGAGTGAAAAAGCAAAATGTCATTCATAATGACAATGAGATGCGTAAAACTGCTGCCAATTTCAACAAATCGCAATTATTTACAACAAATCTCTTGACATTAATAGATTGCTAAGTTATAATATATGTATTATAACTTTAAATATCAATGTCACAATTAGTGACAATTATATATCTGGAGGTTTAACTATGAAGCATTTATCTCTTAGGCTATTGGCTGAGACAGTTGCAAGCAAAAGAAAGGCATTAGGTCTTTCACAGACTGCACTTTCTGAAAAAACCGGCATTAGTCGTACAATGTTTACCAGACTGGAACAGCAGAATTTCAGTCCTTCAGTTGATCAGCTATTGTGTCTTTCTGAAGTTCTTGATTTTGATTACAGAGACCTCTTTGAAGATGACACTGTTGAGGTAAAGCATGTGGAGCGCAAGAAGATCGCTGTAGCAGGTACAGGCTATGTTGGACTTTCCCTCGCAGTTCTGCTTTCACAGCACAACGATGTTACAGCTGTTGATATCATTCCTGAAAAGGTTGAGAAGCTGAACAACTGGCAGTCTCCTATACAGGACGACTTCATTGAGCAGTACCTTGTTGAGCATGAAGAGCGTAAGCTTTCACTCAAAGCTACAACAGACGGCGAGAGTGCATATAAGGATGCAGATTTTATTATCGTTGCTGCTCCTACAAATTATGATCCTAAGACCAACTATTTTGATTGTTCCGCTGTAGAGACTGTTCTGGAACTGATCAAGAAGGTTACAGGCAAAAAGAAGAAAAAGCCGACTATCGTTATCAAGTCAACCATTCCTGTAGGCTATACAGCACAGGTTCGAGAAAAGGTCGGCATGGATAATATCATCTTCAGTCCTGAGTTTCTTCGTGAATCAAAGGCACTCTACGATAACCTCTATCCTTCACGTATAATAGTTGGTTCAGATGATAAGAACATGGCAGAAGCAGAAGTGTTTGCACATCTTCTTCAGCAGGGTGCAATCAAGACAAACATACCTGTCCTCTTCATGGCAACTACTGAAGCAGAGGCAGTAAAGCTCTTCGCTAATACATATCTTGCCCTTCGTGTAAGCTACTTCAACGAGCTTGATACATATGCAGAGGTAAAGGGACTTAAAACTCAAAATATCATCAAGGGCATCTGTCTTGATCCTCGTGTGGGTGATTACTACAACAACCCGTCATTCGGTTACGGCGGTTACTGCCTGCCAAAGGACACAAAGCAGCTTCTTGCAAATTATCAGAATGTTCCGCAGAATATGATGTCTGCTATCGTTGATTCCAACAGAACACGTAAGGACTTCATTGCTGACCGTGTGCTCGAAATGGCTGAATATTACAGCTATGGAAGCAACAATGAATTTGACAGCAGTAAAGAGAAAAATGTTACTGTTGGCGTATATCGTCTGACTATGAAGAGCAATTCTGATAACTTCCGCCAGTCATCTATTCAGGGCGTTATGAAGCGTATCAAGGCTAAGGGCGCAAATGTTATCATCTATGAGCCTACACTTGAAAACGGCAGTACATTTTTTGGTTCAACTGTTGTTAACGACCTCAAGAAGTTCAAGAAGAAGTGCGGCTGTATCATTGCCAACAGATATGACAGTGTTCTTGATGACGTTGAGGAAAAGGTTTATACACGAGACCTGTTCAGAAGAGATTAATTTTAGCTCAGAAATGCCTTTATACTGATCAAAAAAGCTGTTTGCTGACAATAGAAAATGTCATACTTATGTCATGACAATTATGAAGAAACGCCGCGGAAGTTTCCGCGGCGTTTTTTTATAACCCCTAAATATTATTAGTTTATGCTGCATAATCCGAGGAGAGATCTCTGTATTGTGAGAGCGTCTCCGTTTGTAACGCCGCTGCCGTCAACATCTGCAAGGATCCAGCCTTCCTCTGTTATGTGTCCGTCATCACTGCCGTTTATGCCGTATTTTGAAGGATTTGCCAGTGCCTGCATAATCAATACAGTATCGGAAAGATCAACTGTTCCGTCAACATTTGCATCGCCGTTTGATCCTTTGGCAGCTGTCGGTGAGGAATATACCTTATTATGACTGTCTGAGGCGGTTGTTGTTGCATCAGTATTTGTGATATCCTCAGTATTCTCTTCGTCATATTCTTCGTATTTCTGCTCAGGCTTTTTAGTGAAGCCAACATCGTGAGCTTTTATGAATGCTTCCATAAGTTCATCAGTTGTTCTCATATACTTCAATTCAGGATGCTCTTTTTCGTACTCCCAGATCGCTGTACACAAAGCATCTTTATTGTCGTACTGAGGTTCAAGTAAATCAAGGATATACATTCTCATACACTTTGTTTCCACATAATCACAGCTTATGCCGTTATTATTGAAATCAAAATTGTTTTTGTAATTATAGATCGCTTCCTGTGAAATATTTATATCTGCCACAACTTCGGGATAGCGTCTGGCAAGCGAATTAAAAATATCATTTTCAATACCCATGTATGCCCAGTCGATATCATCAAGAAGGCAATAGTCTAAAAAGTCTATTTTACCGTCAAGATTCATATCAGGCTCAGGAGTGATACCTGCCTTGACATTTTTATAGTATGTGACGAATGCTTCCTGTACATCATTCTCAGTGTAATTATTGCGTTTTTCATATTCTTCGATCAATGACTTGTATTTTTCGGCACCCGGACCGTATCTGTATGAATAATCTTCAAATACTCCAAGAATATTGAATAATGATCCATTGTTGTCGGTGTCCGCACCCATAAAGCAAGCTTCGTAACGATAGTGTGCAAAGTGATTTTTCTCATAATATACGGGATCAAAGTATTTCGAATCTACCTCATTTTTTAACAGATAATTCTTTGCCATATCTCTGATCACAGAATTATCGGAATCATAATATAATCCCATTGCACTCAAAAAATCACGGGCATTGTTCCATTCGCTTTCAGTAATTGGATTATCCGGTGATTCTCTTAATTCAGCAGGATAATTTTCAAAGTAGCTTGGTTTCGGATGTTTATATGCGTAATATAACTTTTGTGCATCCTCCGAAGTTAAATAAGTATCGACATAATATTGCAGAAGCACTATATCATCGAAATCGTAAACACCGTCAGAATTGATATCGGGATCAGCCAAACCCTTGTTTATAAGCTCATCGGCATATTCCTGTTTCAGATTGATGAAAGGTATAACATAGCTTTTCAAGTCGCCGATAAAACTGTAAAATTCACAAGAAAAAGTCTTATTCCAGAAGAACTCCATATTTTCTCTGTATACGCCGTCCTCATCATAGTAATAAGCATCTTCAAGATCGTCTGCGGTGAAAAGTCTGTATGTTCCGTCGTCATTTTTTACATACATACACGTTCTGAACATTTCATTACCATCCCATGGTGTAATATCCATGATATTCTCTTTTACAACATCAAGCGGGAGAGGATCATAATATTCGTCGGGACAGTTTTCTACGTAGTATCTTGCATCGAAATATTCAGGCTCCATGCTGCAATACGTGAAGTAATATGCAGCAAAATATCTGTAATCAAGCCAGAAAGGAAGCTCATAAAAATCAATTCCCTGTATAGTTACGACCTCTTCTTTCTCGTTTTCTCTCTTTTTTGTAATTGAATCATATTTGTTTTTTATATAGTCGGGAACTGTGCCGTCAGGACCGTATTCACAGCGATACATAGCGTATATATCGAATATATCGACCTTTCCGTCACTGTTAAGGTCGAGATCAACATTGCATTCATCTAAGAATTTCTTTGTACATGAAGCGGTCGGAGATTCTTCGAGTACAGTTTCTGCGTGTACCGGGGCCGGAGAAGTTGTACCGGAAATGGCCATCAGTGCAGCTAAAGCAGCGGCATATTTTCTCATAATAATACTCCCTTCGTATTCATCGTTATATTCAGGCACAGCAGTAGTTACGGTGCTTACAGCTGCCGTTCCTGTTTCCCTGCCTGCGGAAGTTAAATTCGTAACAGTAAGTGCAGGCATAGCTGCTGTTTGTACCTGAGTGTTCTGTACTGTTTGTTCTTGGGGGGGCTGTGCTGTTTCTGTTTGACTGTTCTGGGATATTATGCTTGTTTTTGAATAAGAAACGGAAGTCTGAGTTGAAGCCGCAGGGCTCTGAGCGTTCAGTGACGTTGTTGCTGCTTTATTTGAATGGCTGATATCGGAGGATATTACAAGCGATGCAGTGGTGACTGCTGTTGTGATCTCCTCTGTAACAACAATGTCTTCGGGAACGACCTGTTTTCTTTGCGGACTGACTGTATTAAAAATACCTGTAGCGCCAAGAGCTATAAATATTGCTGCGGCAGTTGCAGGGAGTGCATAGCAATGATGTATTGCGGGCTTGTGATTGCAGTTGGCTTCTTCAATGAGATCGGCATCTATATTATTGATGCCCTTGTATAATTTCAGATCACTCATCTATATAACCTTCTTTCTGCAAAAATGCTTTTAGTTTTTTTCTTATCCTGAAAAGATATGTAGCCACGGTTTTCACGTTCATATCGTAAAATTCTGCTATATCCTCTACGGATTCGGAATACCAGTACCGCCTCACGAATACCTTGCGGTATTTTTCGGGCTGACTTTTCAGAAATCCGCTTATGGCTCTGCCGAGCTGCTCGTCGGATAATGTTTTTTCAATGCTTTTACCGTCAGGTATGCATTCCGCAAGTTCGTCCAGAGATACAGAAAAATCCGAATTCCTTTTTGCTGCGCTGTTGTATTTTTTGCGGTTCAGCGCACAGTTTTTAACGAGTCTGCAAAGGTATACTTTCAGATTATCCGGTTTGTTGGGGGGGATAGAACTCCAGACGTCCATATAGGCAGAATTCACGCATTCTTCCTGGTCTTCTTTCGGAGAAAGAATATTTCCCACAATATAGAAACACAGCTTTTCATAGCTTTGCTTCATTTCCTCAATAGCTTTTTCGTTTCTTTCAAAAAGCAATTCGATAATTGATGCATCATTCAAAAGGTCAGCCTCCTTTCCTGAGGTCCTCTGTATATAAAGACAACATTACGAAAATAATATTTCACTTTTTTCAAAATTTTTTCTGAGATCTTTATTCCTGCCCTCTTTTTATGAGGTAAGAGATGTTCATTTTCCGATATTATGGTATTTTACGCTCCATGAACGCAAGGTGAGTACACATTAATTATACCATAGACTGACTTGGGGTTCAAGAAAAAGAGGACTATATTTTTATGCCTTTCTGAAAGCGCGGATATATGTCGCTTTTTGATGTTGATTGTGCATATCAAACTATATATTGACAAATATGTGGAAATGTGATATAATAAATATACAATATAAAGCATAAACTGTTTAGGGGTGATTTAAATGTTTATTGAATAATATCGTGTTATGATGCGCGTATCTCCATTAATGGCAAATCCAAAGCTATAAGAAGGAGGAACCAATATGTGTGCAGCGGTTTATGATTATAACGATAATGATTTTATAATGCCCTTTGACAATAAAATGGGTATGGACTCCAAGGGAAATTTAATGAGGCGTTTAGATGAATATGTAGCTATGGATATGAATTCGGGCAAATTTCACTATACGTCCCCATGGCTCGAAGATAATGATAATAAGTGATATGTATATATAAACGGTACAGGCAGATACTTCATAACGAGGTATCTGCCTGTTTTGTGTCTACTAAACCCAAGCTTTACCGTGGGTTCAAAAAGCTTTAGCTATGTAAGCTTTCCATTGTGGTCAACGTCACCGTAATCAATCTCAGCAGGTTCTGACTCCATCACATTTACATTGTCCTGTGATGAGCTTATCTGCTGTGATGCATAGGCAGCCGTTGCGCTGAAAGGTATAGCCGTCAGTACCTGACTTCCTGCTATAGCCGCAGCCGCAGCGGCTGACAGTACACGTTTTTCAAGCTTTTTGTGTTCGTTTTTCATCATAAAAACCTCCTTTTTTGTACATCTCGCAGTGCCATAAGCATTAAAAAAATTATGACACAAAAATTATAACAAATTCTTTAACAAAAGCCAATATAATATGTTAATATTTGTGAGGTTTGCCAAAGCTTATAAAAAAGGCTTCCCGTAAAGAGAAGCCTTTGTAATCAGAATTATTCACTTAATACGAAAGAGAAAGCTTTTATTTATTATATGACAAAACAAGTTTGCGAAGCCTGCACATATCAAGTGAATCTATTATACCGTCATTATTCAGATCAGCATTTGTGATATTGACCTTTTTGCCGTGGAGATAATTGCTGAGGCTGACCAGATCGGCAACATTGACTGATTTGTCATTGTTAAGATCACCTGCTATAGCAGGAGCAGTTGTGGTAGTGGAAACAGTCGTGGTTTTTGAGGTAGTGCTTGAAGTTATCTTTGAAGTGGTTGAAGATGAGGTTTTTGAGGTAGTGCTCGAAGTTGTCTTTGAAGTAGTTGAAGATGTGGTTTTTGATGTTGTACTTGAAGTCGTCTTTGAAGTAGTTGCAGAGGTCGTGGTAGTAGTTTTTGAAGTCGTGCTTGAAGTAGTTGTGGTAGCGGCTGATGTGGTAGTGGTCACCTTCGGAGGTTCTCCGTCGATCACTTCAAAGTTTGCCTGATTATCACGGGCAAAGCTTTCTGCTGTAGAATTCTTGTATCCTCTTACAGTTACAAGATGTGTTGTTTCACCTGTATCGTGGTTGTAGCTTTGTGTGAAATAAGTAAGGCAGCGTGAAAGATTTACTTTCGGATTAAGGAAGGTCATAACGCCCTGATAGTGATATGTGGTGTAAATTGAGTAAAGCTCCATTTCGCTGACAGATGCAGGGAATGTGAGGTCGTAGAGATCGCTGTAGTAGAAAGCGAGAGGTCCTATCTTGACTGTCCCGTCAGGAACAACATAAGTTCCTTTGAAATTCTTGTGATCGGGATATTTCAGAAGAGTCTTTTTGTCCTTTGAGAAAAGAACACCGTCAATATCGGAATAATCAGGATTTTTCTCGCTTACATAGACATTTTCGAGTCCGTCCATATCCTGGATCAGGTGATAGTCTCCCACATAAGTTGACGGGATAACAAGATCTCTTATATTACGTGCATTGAGGAATGCGTTGGAACGAATGGAAACTGTACCTTCGGGTATCACAAATTCATCGACCTTAACATAGCTTGGGATCAGAATGAGCTCGCTGTGTGCTTCGTTCATTATAGCTCCGTTTACTGTATCAAAATAAGGGTTTTCGGGATCAATATCTATATTTGATAAATTGAATGTGGTAAAGGCTGTTTCGGAAAGCTCTCTGACATTTTTTGAAATATGGAATTCGTCGATCATGGTTATGGAAAAGGCACTGTTGCTGATCACTTCGACGGAATCGGGGATATTTATATGTTCGAGCCACAGATCGTTATGGAATGCACCGTTGGCTACGATCTTTATACCGTCAGGGATAGTGTATGTACTGTTATCTGTTCTGTAGTCTCCTATATAGCCTATAAGAGTCATTGAAGTCTTGCATATCAGTGAATCGTCCTCGATGGTGAAGCTGGTATTATTCTTGTCAATGGAAAGTCCTCTTGACTTGACCGAGCTGAGGGCTGTTTTGTAATTCCAGTCTGTAACGGGGAGACCGTCTATCTCGGAAGGGATAACTACAGGATCGTCACCTTTTTTGATCCCGTTCAGCTCAATGTGATCACTGTAAATATTGTACTTGAAAGTATCGTTTTCAGCGTCTGTGTATTCAATTACGTCAGCAGCATCTACGGCTGTTACAGTATAGGCAGGGATCATACTGCACACCGTGACAGCAGCAGTTAATACAGGTGCTATCTTTTTTATGAACATATTTTTTACCTCCGTTTTATAAATTATTCTATACCATTATAGCACATATATGATTTATTTACAACCACAGAGGATTTTGCGTAATTATATGATCAGACTACATCAAATCGGAAATAATGCATACTTTTCAAAAATATTTCTAAAGTAAAAACTTTTTTGCCGAATGTTGACAATAGTGTTATGCGATGATATAATAATTTATGTATGATACATAAAAAATGTTGTTGAATATAATATTAATATATCAATAGCATACCATATGATTGTTTGCTTTCAGATACATTTGTAAAAGCAATAATTATAATGAGAACAGCTAGGAGATAATATGCTTGAAAAACTATTTATAGCCAAATCAGGACAAAGCTCAGGTGAATGGCTTCCTTTGTGGATGCATCTGGAAGATACAGCAGGGATCATGAAAAAACTGCTTAAAGATTTTGTATCGGGATCATTTTGCGTATCATGCGGTCTGACACAAAAAGAGCTTTATCAAGCTGCGGTTTTTCTTGCGTATGTACATGATATAGGCAAGGCTACTGTAGGCTTTCAGCATAAGATAGGTTTGAATACGCCTGAGCGCATTAGTGTGACGGAACGTTTCATTGCTGATGCTGCATCTTTTTTTGATACATCTGAGTTAAGAAAAACACCTCATGCATTAGCAAGTGAGGTCATACTCAGGTATTATAAATGTCCGGATAGTGTTGCGGCTGTAGCAGGAGCGCATCATGGTGTTCCTGCTGAGTCAGGTGATCTGCGTGATCAGGCTCTCGATCAAAAGGATATGGTCGGATATGTGAATTATTTCGGCTATAATGACAATACAAGACCTGCTCTTGAAGAAGCATGGGAGATCATTATAGAAAAAGCATTGAATAATGCTGGAATTGATTCTGTAGATGAACTTCCGATACTGTCGTCGAAAGCTCAGCTTCTGTTAAGCGGACTCCTGATAGCTGCCGACTGGATAGCAAGCAATACGGAAAATTTTCCGCTTATCAGCGTAGACAGTACTGGTGATGAGAAATACTATCCTTATCGTATAGATGCTGCATGGGAAAATATTGAATTTCCCGAAATGTGGGATCCGATACATAGTATCTACAGAGATGAATTATTTAAAGAGAACTTTGATTTTTCTCCAAGAGAGACTCAGCGAAAAATGCTTGATATCGTTGAAAAAGCGAATAGCCCCGGGATCTTTATTCTGGAAGCACCAATGGGTATCGGAAAGACAGAAGCAGCACTTGCAGCAGCTGAACTGCTTGCTTCAAAAAACAAAAAGAACGGTGTATTTTTCGGACTTCCCACACAGGCAACTGCAAACGGACTTTTCCCGCGTATTGTAAACTGGGCAGAAAAACAGTCAGAAGAATTTTATCATTCAATTTGTCTGAAACATGGAAGTGCAGAATTGAATAAAGTTTTCAAAAACATACAGGAAGGCATTCCCGAAGAAGAATCTGACAGCGGACTTATAGTTCATTCATGGTTCTGTGATAATAAAAAAGCCTGTCTTGCGGACTTTGTAGTTGCAACTGTGGATCATATGCTTATGTTAGCTCTTAAACGGAAACACGTTATGCTGCTGCATTTAGGATTATCAGAAAAAGTTGTAGTAATAGATGAAGTCCATGCGTATGATGCGTATATGAATCAGTATCTTGAACGGGCTTTGCAATGGCTTGGCGCATATCATACCCCTGTTATCCTTCTCTCCGCGACACTGCCTTCAAAACGAAGAATGTCGCTTATACGTGCATATTTGCAGCAAAAGGATTCTGATGAAGCATTTGAAAAAAACGAAGCATATCCGCTTCTGACATGGACTGACGGCGGCGAAATAAAACAGGAAGCTTTGCCGTATGCCGGTGTTCACAGATCGGCAGGAATAAAAATGTGCTGTGAGGAAGAGATCATTTCAGTTGCAAGCGATGCAGCAAAGGCAGGCGGCTGCGTTGGAATAATACTTAATACCGTCGCTCGTGCACAGAGAATTTCAGAAATGATATTAAACGAAGTAACCGATAATGTATTACTGTATCATGCTCAGTACATAATGCCTGACCGTAATAAAAAAGAATCGGAGCTTCTTGAAAGGATCGGCAGGAACAGTTCATATGAAATAAGAAAAGGATTTGTTGTTATAGGCACGCAGGTGCTTGAACAATCCCTTGATATTGATTTTGATGTGATTATCACTGATATATGCCCTATGGATCTTCTTTTGCAGCGTATAGGCAGACTTCACAGGCATGAACGCGGGGGACGTCCCGATAATGTGAAAGAACCTGTATGCTATGTTATAACAGATGAATATGAAAAAGACAATACAGGTTCAAAGAAAATATACGGCGAATGGCTGCTGAAAGAAACTTTGGATAATTTGCCTGATGAGATAATGCTTCCTGATGATATCTCGCCTCTTGTTCAGAAGGTCTATAATGCTTTCGACGACAGTGAAGAGTATGCTGAGTATAATAATGATATAAAAAGATCTCAGAGCAGTGCAGCCTCGTACCTTTTGAAAAAACCTAAATGTAAGGATATACATGGATTCCTTGAAAGGACTTTTGATACAGCAGATGATAATAAAGCTGAAGCTTCAGTGCGCGGCGGCATATCTTCAGTCGAGGTATTGCTTATGCAGAGATATGCTGACGGTACGATACATTTTATTGACGGTACTGCTGTATCACCTGAACTTACAGACGATGAATGCGAGCATATTGCAGAGCAGAGGCTGAGGCTGCCGAGCAGGTTCGGTCAGAAGTGGAATATAGATAATACTGTATCTGAGCTTGAAAAGAACGGTATAGCCGAATGGCAGAAATCCTATTTACTGAAAGGAAAACTTGTTTTGTTCGTTGATGAAAACAATGAGGCAGAGCTGCTGGGATATAAACTAAGGTACAGCTATGAAAAAGGACTGACCTGTGAAAAGGAGAGTGATAAAAATGAATGATACCGAATTCAATCTTTTAGATGAACCATGGGTAAGAGTAATTGATAAAAGCTGTAATGTTATTGAGGTCTCACTTAAAGATGCAATAGTAAATGCACATGAATATAAGGCATTAAGAGGAGAGCTTCCTACACAGGACGTTGCAGTTATGAGAGTCATACTTGCGGTGCTGCATACGGTTATTTCAAGGTATGATGAATACGGTGAAGAAAATGCTCTTGAAGATGATGAGGACGAAGCACTTGAGCGCTGGAAGGCATGGTGGGATAATGGAAGATTCCCTGAGAAAGCCGTATCTGATTATCTTGATAAATGGCGTGAAAGATTCTGGCTTTTTCACCCTGACAGACCGTTTTTTCAGGTAGCGGGACTGAGATCAGGTACAGATTATGATTCTCCGAAATTAAACGGAGAGATATCGGAAAGCAGCAATAAGGTCAGATTGTTTTCGTCCTATTCGGGTAATGATAAATCTGTTCTGTCATATTCTCAAGCAGCAAGATGGCTGTTGTATCTGAATGCATATGATGATGTTTCTTCCAAACCTACAAAAGAGGGTAAAGCAAAGGCTGGCGGAAGTCTGCCTTCTCCCGGTGTTGGCTGGCTCGGAAAACTTGGTTTAATATATCTTGTTGGTGATGATCTGTTTGAAACTCTTATGCTGAATCTTGTTATGATAAATAAAGATGAGGTCCAGTATGCGCAGAAGCCAATATGGGAAAAAGAAAAAATATCTGATTCTGAGCGTACGGAAATAGCAATGCCCGATAATCTGGCTGAATTGTATACAATACAGTCGAGAAGAATACTTCTTAACAGAAAAAACAATGAAGTTGTGAGCTATAAATTGCTTGGCGGCGATTTCTTTGAAAAAGAAAATGCCTTTTTTGAGCCCATGACAGTATGGCGAGTTCCTAAAAAAAGTGAAGATCCTGTAACGCCTAAAAGGCATGATCCTTCAAAGCAAATGTGGCGTGAATTTTCGGTTCTGTATAATGATGAAAATAAAGAGGATAGGAATAAACGCTCAGGCGCAGTTAACTGGTATTGCAATTATCTTTATGGTCAGGGGTATATACATGAAAAACATATGATGAAAACAGAAATTGCAGCTGTGGAGTACGGCGACAAGGATTTCTTTGTAAAAAACGTCTTTTCCGATTCTCTCACAATGCATTCAGCCATACTTTCCGAGCTCGGCAAGGGCTGGCGAAGCAGTATTGAGACTGAAATAAAGCGCTGTGATGAACTTGCAGGAGCGATAGTTAAATTGGCACAGAACCTGTATGTAGCATCGGGCGGAAGCAACAGTCCAAAGGACAAGCATTATTCTGATATATCAAATACAGCAAAAGAGCAGCTGTATTACAGGCTTGATATGCCGTTCAGAGAGTGGCTGAGAAGTATTGAGCCTGATCGCAGTCAGCAGGAAAAGCAGGATAAGCTTTTTGAGTGGCAGGATACAGCCAAGAGAATAGCTAAATGCTATGCAGATGAGCTTGTTGAAAGTCAGCCTGAGACAGCGATCATAGGTCATAAAGCAGGCGATATCATATATTCAGCTCCCAAAGCTATAAATGGTTTCAGGATCAAAGTCAATCAAATATACGAAAGGACGTGATATAATGTCGGATATAGGTCAGTATATGAACAGGAAGCTTTCTTCGCTGATAAAAGAGAAGGACTCATCAGGAGGAAGAGCAAGGCTTGCGCGTCTGAGACGCGGAGCAGGCAAGGTGCCCGGAGAACTTCCTGAATTATGGGGAGAATTCCTCGACGGTATTCCTGAGAACATGGTAAGCAAAGACGGCGAACCGAGCTATGCCGAATGGGCTGTATATCTCTCGCTTACGATGTATGCGCTTCATCAGCAGGGGAAAGGCGAAAGCGTTCACAGCGAAGGTATCGGACTTGGGAGAGCTGCGGCTAAGCTTATGAACGATAATACTGATGATGAGCGTGAACGTGTGCTCAGACGGTTCGGACCTGTTATAACCGCAAAGGATATGCCTGAGCTTTCACATCATCTGCGATGCCTGATACAGCTGATAGCTTCGAAGGGGATAGTTCTTGATTATGTGAAGCTATCAGAAGATCTGTATGATTTTCAGTTTGATAAGTCAAAAAAGAAAGTCCAGCTTCGCTGGGGCGAAGATTTTTATTATAAAAAAGGAGAAGATGAAGAATGAGCATTTATATTGATTTTCACGTACTGCAAACTGTACCGCCGAGCTGTGTAAACCGCGACGATACAGGAAGCCCCAAAACAGCTGTATATGGCGGAGCTGTAAGAGCGAGAGTATCATCACAGGCATGGAAACACGCTATGCGTGAGGAGTTCAAAAATGAATTTGAAATAGGTTATCGCACAAAACATATAAAAAAAGCAATTGCTAACAAAGTTCAAAGCTTTAGTCCAGATTTGATAAATAATGAGATTGAGAAAACAGTTGAAAAAATACTAAAAACAAAGTTAAAAGAAAATGGAAAACAAAAAGCATGGTTTGAATTTGAAGATGATGAAAAAACAAAAGCACTATTCTTTATAAGCAACAAACAAATAGAAAAATTTGCTGAATTATTGATATCGAATGAAGAAGATATAAAAAAATATAGAGATGCTCTTAAAGATAATCCTTCTGTTGATATAGCCCTGTTCGGAAGAATGGCAGCAAGTGACCCGACCTTGAACTTTGATGCGGCTGCACAGGTGGCTCATGCAATATCGACCCATGCTGTACAGAATGAGTATGATTATTTTACGGCTGTTGATGATTTGCAGAAAGACGACAATGCAGGAGCAGGTCATCTTGGTACAGTTGAATTCAATTCATCAACACTTTACAGATACGCAACTGTCAATGCCTCAGAGCTTTCAGAAACACTTGGCAGGGAGTGTGTTGCAGAGGTCGTTAAGAAGTTCGGCCAGGCATTTATCTGTTCTATGCCTACAGGAAAGGAAAATACATTTGCCAACCGTACATTCCCAGATGCAGTATACATAACAATACGCAATGATCAGCCTGTTAATCTTTGCGGTGCATTTGAAGCTCCTGTAAAGAGAAGTGAAAACGGATATGCGGAAATATCAGAAAAGAAGCTTGCCGAGTATGCAGAAAAGATCTATGCACGTTTTGCAGCAAAGCCCGTCAAGGCGTTTTGTATCGGTGACAGTTTCGGGGAAAACGCTGTTTCGCTTTCGTTGAAAGAGCTTCTCACAGAACTTGAAAAGGCAGTATCTGCTGAGATAGAAGAGGTATAAAAATGGCAACGCTGTTACTGAGACTTGCTGCTCCTTTGCAGGCGTGGGGCAGCGGTTCTAAATTCAATATACGAACGACTGAGCGCGAGCCTACCAAGAGCGGTGTTATTGGAATGATAGCGGCTGCAATGGGTATTCAGCGCAATGATGCTCCCGAATTGCTCAAACCGCTGAGCGGTATGCGGTTTGGCGTTAGGGTGGAGAGAGAAGGAATACTTATCAAGGATTTTCATATGGTCCATGAGTATAAAAACGGTAAAGAGACAGACTCTCATCTTACTGAACGTTATTATCTTTCCGATGCTGTTTTTATTGCTGCATTGGAGGCTGAGAGCAGAGAATATCTTGAGGATATAGTCAGAGCATTGAATGCTCCTGTATATCCGCTGTTTCTTGGAAGGCGTTCATGTCCTCCGACATTGCCGGTAGTTATCGGAATAAGTGATGATGAGCTGGTCGAAGCCCTGAAAAATGCAGAGCCTCTTGCGGAAGCAAAGCGCAGTTCAAAGCGGATAGTGTATGAATCTTATGATGGCGGCACAGTAGTACAGGATGTGCCTGTATCATTTTCTCAGCTTCACAGGATACATGGATACCGATACAAAAAAGAAATTATGCTTGCTGTATCAGAGCATGATCCTATGGCAGAATTGTGAGGTGCATATGTATTTATCAAGAATAAAACTGAATACATCAAAGAGAGAAACTATGCAGGCAATAGCTGCGCCGAATCTATTTCACGGAGCGATAGAAAGTGCCGAAACAGCTGAAAGGTCAAGAAAGCTCTGGCGGCTCGATACCTTGTACGGGGAAAAATATCTGCTGATACTAACTGCAAATGAAATGGATCTTTCCGGGGTTGCCGAGCAGTTCGGATATGGCTGTGAATATGAATGCAAATGCTATGACGGACTTCTTGACCGCATAACAAACGGAAGCAAATGGAGGTTCAGACTGAAAGCTAACCCAACGATACAGAAGTCATCGCACAAAAACGGCAGAGGTAAGATACTTGCGCATATAACGACTGCACATCAGGAGGAATGGCTGGCAGCAAGGGCAGAGAAAAACGGCTTTAGTCTTTCTGTAGGAGAGTGGCTTGTAACAGAGTCAAGGTGGTATATTTTCAAAAAGAATAAGGAGCAGAAAAACAGGGTAAAGCTGCTTTCTGTCACATATGAAGGTGTACTGACTGTTACTGATGCGGATACTTTCAAAAATGCACTTAAAAACGGCATCGGCAGAGAAAAAGCCTATGGACTTGGACTAATGACTGTTGCAGGAGCGTAAAAATGAATACACAAAACGGAATGGAAAAGCCCGTTCTTTCTGAGCTGCCGACGATCAGTGACAGAATGACATTTTTATATCTCGAGCATTGCCGCATCAGCCGTGAGGACGGTGCAGTTACTGTAAAGGATATTGAAGGCACTGTGTATATTCCTGCGGCATCAATAACGGTTCTGCTGTTAGGTCCGGGAACAGAAATAACTCACAGAGCTATGGAACTGATCGGTGATACAGGAATAAGCGTTATATGGATAGGTGAGCACGGCGTGCGGTATTACGCTCACGGAAGAGCTCTGAATTCACATACACGGCTTCTTGAAAAGCAGGCTAAGCTTGTATCAAATACACGTTCTCATCTTGAAGTTGTGCGAAAAATGTATGCTATGCGTTTTAAAGATGAGGATACGTCAGGATTGACATTGCAGCAGCTGCGCGGCCGCGAAGGCTCAAGAATGAGAAGGATATACCGAGAACAGGCAAAGCTGAATAATGTGGAATGGTATGGCAGGGAATATGATACGGAAGATTTTTTTGGCGGAAGTCCTGTAAATCAGGCGCTTTCGTCAGGGAATGTATGCCTTTACGGGCTTGCTTCCGCTGTTATATCTGCACTTGGCTGTTCAAACGGTCTTGGATTTATCCATGTCGGACATGAGTTTTCATTTGCGTATGATATTGCTGATCTGTATAAAGCTGAGATCACAATTCCCATTGCATTTAAAATGGCAGGAGAAGAGATACCCGACCTCCCCAATGCTGTAAGGCGCAAGGTCAGAGATGAATTTGTCAGGACTCATATTCTTGAAAGAATGGTAAAGGATATCAAATATCTTCTTGATGATACAGAAGGAGAACAGGATATAAATATTGCTTTGTGGGACGATCACCATAAAATAGTCGAAAACGGAGTTATGTACGGTAAAGGCGGCGATGAGCAATGATAGTTGTAAGCATGACAAATTGTCCGCCAAAGATCCGCGGAGACCTTTCAAAGTGGCTTCTGGAAATAAACACAGGAGTATATGTAGGTCACGTGAATGCAAGAGTAAGAGATGCATTGTGGAAGCGAATATGTGATAATATCCGTGACGGGCAGGCAACAATGGTGTTCACGACAAATAATGAACAGCACATGGATTTCTATGTTCATAATACTTCGTGGAGACCTGTTGACTTTGATGGTATAAAGCTCATGAAGCATCCCGAAAAACTGAATTATATGTCGCAAGGCGAGCTTCCGCGCGGATACAGTGATGAAGCTAAAAGGCTTATGGGAAAGCGCAGAAGGAGAAAAGCATCAGCTGAAGGATATGTTATACTTGATATTGAAACAACAGGCTTGTCAGCTGAAAAGGATAATATCATAGAAGTCGGAGCGATAGAGATCAGAAACGGAGAAATAGCGAGGGAATATGGCAGACTTATAAGATATAACGGTATTGTCCCCGAAATAGTTAAGGATATGACGGGAATAAATGAAAATATGCTTAAAGAGAAAGGTGATGATATCAGTGAAGTATTGAAAGAGCTTTTTGAGTTTATTTCAGGAAAGGCAGTATTGATATACAATGCGTCTTTTGATCTTGGATTTCTTGAAAAAGAGGCAGAGCGGAATGAATTGGAGTTTCCTTATATAAATTCAAAGGATCTGCTTACGGAAGCAAGAAATAAGATAGACAAGCTTGAAAATTATAAGCTGGATACGGTAGCAGGCTATCTTGGCGTATGCGGCAAACAGAAACACAGAGCTGTTGATGACTGCAAGTATTTGTATGAGGTCTATGCAAAACTGAATGAAATTTAGGATTTGTCGGAATACAGTCGGCTATTTTATGAGGATTTTTTAGTCTTTTCCCTGCACACGCAGGGGTGATCCTAAATGACATTATGTACATAGTTGAAACCGTTGCTTTTCCCTGCACACGCAGGGGTGATCCTAAGCTGGTTTCCACGGAACTTACCACCAACAGCTTTTCCCTGCACACGCAGGGGTGATCCTACAGCTAAAACCATTTCTGAAATTGCG
>JAEEGL015670335.1_pt1 | contig 19015 bp, 17 predicted proteins | sample 9134231 | NCBI WGS metagenome assembly JAEEGL01 (sample SAMN16246548, study PRJNA631951) | gut metagenome | biome: gut microbiome; feature: rumen; material: fiber-attached | host: Bos | place: Iran: Karaj | collected 2018-10 | reverse complement strand
GCATTTGGGAAAGACAGACCGAGCGTCTGAGCGAAACCTACGATCTTTGACAGCCCTGCGACGGCAAGAATGAACATTTAACTTCCGGAGGCTCTATTCGTTTTTGAACACCCATAAACGGAAGTTCATGAAAAACAATGAGAAAGTTCATCAGCCGCGTCAAGCGTACCAGCGTAACTGTCATAGTTGGCATCCACAGAACAGTTATTGCCCATGTTTATGAAATCTACCAGGCTCTTCATTGGGTAAAAGCCATATACGATTGTCTGAAGCTCCTGTTCCCCCAGTTGCCGGACCTTATAGACCTACTATGATTACGGCCTACTGACAATGGTCCCTGATGAAATGAGCTTCGGGCCAGTTCCGAAGTGAAACTGGCCCGAGGCGACATCGTTTGCTGCGAGGCGTTTTGAGATGCCTGGTCGTGACTGTGCATAACGTCAAGGTTTAACATCCCAGTGCTCGTCGATGACAAGCTCGAGGGCCGGGAGTGAAAACTCTGCCTGAAGGAGGGCGGTGAGTTCGTCCTCGATGGGACGGGCCCAGGAACCGACCAGGACCACGAAGCGGTTCACACTCCAAGATACACGACCGCGCGGGGTGCGCGAGTAGTCGCCCGGGAACTTTTCCCGCTGCCAGGCCTCTTCATTCGTCTCAGGATAGATGATAAACGGCAGCCCATCGCAAGCTGCCGTTTCTATCTGAGCAGGCGTCACCTCTTGCTTCCGGACACCGATAAGCGAACGTGAAGCGGTGTCGTACCAGAAGATGCCGACAGAAGGGTTAGCTCTATTATTCATCACTTTGCTGGAAGACAACTCTTTTTCGAGCTTGCTCGCGCTTGTAGCAGAGCGTTTCGGTTGGGTCAAGGTTAAAGGCATGACATGCGAAATCGAGATTCCGGGGAGAGAGGTCGATTGCCTCGTCACGAAAAATCCGCCGGAAACCACGGTAACCGCCATAAAGGTCAAAAGCCGCGTAAAAGTCTGACAACCGTCCCAGTGAGACCACCCGCTCAACAACTATCCGGCGATATCTCTGCCAGTCGAAGGTATCCAGGTTATACTCCCAGAGAAGGCCAGGGTTCACCTTGTGCTTGCCTTTTTCTGACTGATATGTGGTAAAGCATCTCACCCGTGAAAAAAACCAAGAAAAATCACTCAAAAGCCTCTCCGTAATCAATTCGCACAACCGAGGTATTCCACACCATCAAAACACCACTGCCTACTACACCCTCGTCACCAACTCCCCTACCGGCTTCCTGGCGCCGTGCATGGGCGAAGGTTTGCTGTCCGGGGCGGGATAGCCCACATTGATCATCGCGACCAGCTCATATCCCTCAGCGTCCGGGAGGATGTCGCGCAGAAGGGCGGGGTCGAAGGAGCCGACCCAGAGAGTGTCCAGGCCCTCGTTCTCCGCTGCCAGCATCAGATAGGTGGCGACGATGGCGGCGTCCACCTCGGCACCGTTCTTGCCGTCGTAGCGCCGCACCCACGCGTCAGCGGGCCTGCAGCCCACGACCAACAGCAGCGGCGCGCCATAATTGGAGCGCGTCACGCCCCTCATGGCCTCCAGCGTCTCCGGACGGGAGACGGCCCAGATATGCACCGGCTGCTTGTTCACCGCCGTCGGCGCCATCCGCCCGGCCTCCAGGATCCGGTCCACCTTCTCCGGCTCCACCCCCTGCGCCGCAAACGCGCGACAGGAGTAGCGGCGATTCAGTACTTCGTTGAATTCCATAGGCGCAATCAAATCAAGCTCACCTTTATCCAATCCAAATCATTACCATATTACCTCAACAACGCCTTCGCCTTCTCCAACGACTCCGCAATATCTTCCGGTGCCATAGTGCCGCCCAGCATCCGGCAAACATACTCAGGAGTAACACACGCCGGATCCATAGAACAGGAACGGGCTTCGTTCTCCAGGAACGTTTTCAAACGGCCAACAAGACCAACATCCAGTGTATCTTCTGGTCCCAGCGGTTCATACGCCCCATCCTTGCATTCCAAAATTACAGTCCCACTCTCAAGTGCACGAACAGTATGCCACTGGCCGATAGGAATATTAAGGGCAACGATCGGTCCATTGGGAGAGAGCTCGATAGACTCCGTACAAATCATCTCCAGTTCATCGTAGAACTCTTCCACCAGGCGACCGCGTAAACAGACCACCGTCTCAGAACTCTTTGTATGCCGATGAATTGGCAATGGACTTCCTGGCTCGATGGCGTTCAGCATCCTCTGGCTCTTATCCTCCGAACTATTACGTAAATCCAGATTCACCCTCAAACGAGGAGATGCTTTTGCTTGCCCTGTAAGGTTATCCAACAAGGCTTGAGTTATCTTAACATTCATTTCTTAAGCGAATTAAGGTATTCTTCATGCAAATGATAATACTTCTTCATGAACACCACATACCCCACGGCCAGCACCAATGCCGCCACAATCAGAAAAATCCAATGCGCAAGCACGGTCGAAGGGCACAGATAAATGAATCCCAGCGATACCGCCAACTGCAGGAACATATAAAGCAGTGATATCTTCACATGCCCAATCTTCAGCTCATTACACATCAGCTGGTAAGCATGCTTGCGATGCGCCTCCCCCAAGTTCTCGTGCAGCATCACTCGATGTACAATCGTACAACACCCATCAATGCCATAAACCAACAAGAATATCAGCCACGTCACATCGCCCGTCTGCGCCATCAGTCGTCCGATGGCAAACAACAAAATAAAAGCGATTCCTATGCTGCCCACGTCCCCTGCGAAACATTTCGCCTTTCCTTTCGGCCTGAAGTTGAAGAAGCTAAACACCAGTACCCCCAGAATAACCGTCACCAGCAGCGACTCCTCAACAAAGCCTAGAGCGTGGTTCACAAGCAACAACGGCAGCAACACAGCCAATGCATAGCCAGCTGTGATTCCATTGATACCGTCCATAAAGTTGATTACGTCCGTCGCGCCCACAAACACAATCAGCGCCACGATGCCAATCAGCACCTTCCAGCCCCAGGCCAGTTCCGCCAGAGCAGGGCCGAACACCAACGGATACAGCATCAGCCCCGTTGCGACAAACTGTACCACCAGTCGCACGCTGTCCGGCAGGGAATGCACATCGTCCCAGAAGCTCACCCCCGCAATCAGCAGCAGACCGACCACGAACGGCAAGTATTCCAAGGCCATCCCCCTCTCGCCTCTAAATGCAAACCAGAAATACCAGACTAGAACGGCGATGGTAAAAACCACTCCGCCCCCACGCAGCACAATTGTCGAATGGGAACTTCGCTCATTGGGCTTGTCGATGATGTTGCCCTTGTCCGCAATCTTAAAATATATCAACTCCGCCGCCATAAGCAATGCTGCGATGATTATATATATAATCACAATTTTCATAATGTAATGAATTGAATGCTTTTAAAATCTGCTTAAAACAAATCTTTAAGACCCGTAACTGCAACACCCATATTATCCTTCTTTTTTCACTGCTGACCTCAGTCCATGAAACATCATACTAGGGAAGAACCGTAAAGAGTCAAAAGGAAATATCGTGGCATGACGAGATAAATCGCTCAGTCTGCGGCACAACGAAATAGTTTTACGTATCACATAAGGGTATTTGCTGTAATAGCTATTGTCCCGATTGTGACCAAAATTACCCACCTCTATAACAAATGAACATATTCTTTTGGCCTTCCTCTTCCACTTGTCTTCTGGAGAATACAGCGGCATCGCATCTGATGGCATCCCGAGATACTCTACTATGAATGTACCAAATGCCTTCCATTCGGTCATCAAGCCCATTCTTTTCAAACGTTTTTTCAAAAGAATATAGTCAATCTCGTCTTTATACGTCCAGAGCAATCTGCACCAGTCGCATATTTGCCTCAAGCCAATACCTCCTTTATAGAAGTGGTTCAAGATGTGTGTGAACACATAAAGAATATCAACATTAACTCCCGGCAAAAACACTTGAGTATTTCCATTCATCCACGACCGCACATCACCTCCAAAGAAGATATCACTCTTTATTTCGTCCAGCACATTATCTATCTTTGAAGAAAGACCGCAGCGAAAATTGCCATGCAATTCCACCACCCAAGGATCAATTGTCATGCCTTGATGTTTGATGTAATCACCCTCATAGTCCACATCGCTGGCTAAAGGAATTAAGTACTTCTTTGCTTTTTCATAGTTCTCGTCACTAAGGAAGAAATCTACATCACCACAAGAACGCCATTGAGGACGTTTATAGCACTGCGCAATCCCTTGTCCCTTCACCAATAGAGTATAAATTCCCTCTTTCCGCATATTATCGACCATAACCCCGATGAAGTAATTCATGGCTTGGTTCCTCTGCTCTAATTGCAACGTCTGGCCTATAAACTGTAACACATCTTGCTTGGGCACTTTTATATCTGATACGTGTTCAAGACCAGCTGCAACTAGGCCCACGATAGACTGTTCCTCTGCCAATCGCTTTAACTCCGAAAAATTAATAGGCAAATACTCCAAAAGCCGGCACTCTTTTTCCCAGAGTCCAGCACGAATCAATTCAAAGAGGACCTTAATTTCTGTACTCTCTTTCATCATCTCTTGCAGCTTAAGCCATATGTTTTCATCTTGGCAAACGTCATTACTGCTTTATCTGATTCGGCAGTTCTTGTACATTGTATTATCCATATCCAACGTACGCTCTTGAGAATCAATCTGACACTTGGAGAATTTGAACGAACAAGCGCTTTCCGCTTGTACCATATCAAAATGTTGACTTCCTTGCGGGAAAGAGAAACTACAATTATCCAATACAAAATCTGCCACCTCATTCCCTTTATGGTTGATGCTGCTGAACATTGCCGGGGTCATAGCTTCACTCATAGTAAATGAACATGACTTAAACCTGTATTCAGGAGCGTATTGCCTATCTGTCGTCCCCCCTAAAGAGCGAACAAGCACACCAGAACCGCCGTTGATTTGACAATGGTCAAACAAGACTTTTTCTTTGGGCATCTTTGCCAAATGAATATCCAGCGTTCCCAACGTGCAACGCTTCACAACAACACTTCCTGTACGGATACTCAATTTACCCTCAAAAGAACAGTTCTTAAACAGAATTCCTTCCACATTGCATACATCTTTTTCTGTTTTATAGCCGCCTATTGAAGCGTCCATTATAGTACCATTCTTGTAGAACTCGCAGCTCAACACGGAGACATTACGCACTGATTGCCCCTCGTTGGGTTCAATATCCAGCCCACAGCCTGGACTCGTCAAACCATACGCACCAGTGTTCGCCAATACACAATTCTTGATAGTAACGCCATCCGCGTATGTAATACTAACACCTTGTCTACGATTACCTATTGATAGAATATCGCGCAAAACTATATCCTTGCTTGCCTGGGAATAATCTCCTATATACGCGCCATTTCCTCCTCCCACATAGATGCCATCCCCTATACATTTACTGATGCAAACTCCTTCGACTACTACATTTTTTGCCTTTGATATGGATATTCCAAAACCCCATTCACTCGTTGTTCCGTCTTTAAATATGTGCGTTTCCACATCCCCCGTTATATGCCCGCCATTTATCCGCACGTTTGAAGCGTCTCCGACTTTTATCACTGAATATGATATTAAATTGTTCCCTCTAACCAAAATGTTGGAGGAACTCTTCAATACAGTATTACTCTTTAGGATCAAGCCGACTTTGTGTTCTTCAGATAAAACCACCTGATACAATGGCTTGCGCAAGATAATCGTATTACGCATCCTTCCTGATTGTAGTACAGTGATATTGTCAAGAATCTGAGTATCAGTTAATGCTGATTGGTCAAAGAACACATCATCAATTTTAGATATAAGCCATGTTCCACTAAGGGTAACGCCCAGTGATTCAGCTCGTAATGAGCATAGTTTTGTGTTATTACCTATTATATGGCCATTGAACAGTTTGCCATCTTTCAAAAAAGATAATGTGCAATTCTCCTTTAACTTGATTGATCTCCCCTTCAAGTCAACCTGGCCATCTACAACAAAACACTTTTCATCCGACGCAAATGCCGCATCATAGTTAGCGCCATTCACAACAACCCTTCCCTGCGCTATTGGCGAAGAACAAAACAATACAGCTATAATGAATAGTACTCGCTTTAAATGCATATTCAAAATACTTTCTTGACTTTTTTTAGCACATTGGCTGGAAGGAACACAAAGACACAATACAAGTATGCCTTGATGGGGGAAAAGCCAACAACTATTTTATACATATTTACCACAGATTCAAACATCAACTTTTTGTCACTAGTTTCCGAGCCTGAAACATGGCGATATTTCCACAAAGGCTTCTGTAGGGTGTAGATATAATCAACCTTTTTAAGAATCTTCAGCCAAAGGCCCCAGTCTTCTGCCCTGCGTAAGGGCGGGAAAAGCCATTTACCTATCTTTTGAGAATCGTACATGACGCCAGGTGTTCCGATATTGCAACCAGTCAAAAGCATTTTATAGTTTTGTCGTCGTGGTTGTCTCATAACATAATACGGTTCCAGTTTCTCGTTGGCATCCTCATAATAAGTACAGGTGAACGGATATTCATTCTCTTCCATGAACTTTATTTGGTCCTCCAGTTTGGTAGGATACCACCAGTCATCCGCATCACAGAAGGCGATGTACCGACCTTGAGCTTTTTCTATGCCAAGATTTCTTGATACTCCCGCACCACCGTTCTTCTCTGAATTAATGACAATAATACGATGATCTTTTTGTTGGATGGCAGACAACACCATCCCTGTAGCCAAGTCTGTGCTACAGTCATTTACTATAATTAACTCCCAGTCCTGTTCTGTTTGGGCAATAATTGCATCAACGGTTTCATCTATGTATGAAGCCGCATTATAATATGGCATTACTATTGACACCAGCATTATTGTAATACTCTACTCTTATTTAATAATTCTTTCCAACTCAAAATGAAGACTTTTGGCAAGCCCGCCCCAGTCATACTCTAATGAAAGCTTCCGCGCACCTTGACCTTTAATTGGCAACAAATCCTTCTCGTTTATAATCTGTAAAATCGTTTTACTGATTGTCTCTTTATTGTTTTGTCTCGCAGACCAACCGGCGTTAAACTGCTCAATCCTAGTCATCATATTTGAGCCTTCTGTCACCATCGCCGGCAGACCATAAGACAATGCTTCAATAAGCCCCATGGGGTGACCCTCAAAACGAGAAGTCAACACAAATAAATCAGAGGAAAGCAACACACGACTCTTTTCTTCACCTGATATCGCACTTTGAACAGTCAGTATGTCTGTTAATCCCTGCTTTTCTATTTCCTTAATCAGTTTTTCGTAATCATACTTTTTCGGCCCATAGAAATCTATCGTAAAGCGAGCCTCCCTCATATCGTTCTCAATAGATTTAACCGCCTGCAGCAAGGTATCTATACCTTTGTGATACATATCAAGACGGCCAATAAAGACACCGTGAATGCCTGACTCGCTGAAACCTTCCTTAACGTTGTCATTGCTAAAACCATTGGGAATCACGAATATCTTCTTATTCCATTTACTCCCTGATTCTTTTCTTTCTTCTTCCGTCAAGAACTGCACAGCAGAGGCTTTCTTTACATACTGATTGAACAACAACTGATGGGCAAACCACTTTTTCAGATGTGCGTGATTGTGAATTGCATCATGAGCCAACGATCCTCTTGGAACGATAATATATGGAATCTGTTTTCTTCTAAGTTCAAATGCAAACAACGGCTGTTCAAAAAAATTGAAGCCTTGAAAGATAACAATGTCCGGATTAAAAAAGTGCTTTCTGATATAGGGCAATCGAAGATTTGACAATTTCCCAAGTTTGTGGTAAGAAGAAACCTTTTTCCAATGCTCCATCTCGTATTTGGTAGTATCAATCCATACTACATTATCCAATTCCGACAACGAGTCTGCATAGGCAGGAACGCTCCAGCTGGGCCCAGAAGCCACATCGTCGAATAGGTGAGAAACAATCAACACGTTCATAGTCCCATCAATTGAATGGTCTGTTTCACAATGCTCAAGTAATTAAACTCTTTTAGGGCTAATTGTTTTCCTTTCTTTCCGATTTCTGTAGCCTCATTAGGATGATCTAAAGCCCATGACAGTTTCTCTGCAAAAGACTCTGGCACACCCGGCTTAGCCAAAAGAGCATTATCCTTGTCTCTTAGATAGTACGGAATATCCCCTACTTCTGTTACCACGACTGGATTGCCGGATAGTAAATATTCGCCCAATTTGGTCGGGAAACCATATTGCGCCTGCATACAATTCGGCCTGTCCAAAGCCAGAACTCTGGCATTAACCAAATGCTGCGGCACATCATTGTACGGCACAGCCCCCAAAAAGGTCACTCTTTCATTTAGGTTTAGGCGGTTTACGAGCCTCACATTGTCCTGATAGTCCTTATTCTTTGCATCTATACGTCCTAAGATACGGAGGTTGACAGAAGGATAGGAAGGAGCAATCAATGCAAAAGCCTTGATCAGTTCATCAACTCCATCAATACTGTTCTTGATCGTGCCACAGAAAACGATGTTCGTTTGTTCTTCGTTGATCTTCTGAACGCCATCAAATCTATTGCAGTCAACAGTCATATTGACAATACTTATCTTTTGAGCATCAACACCTTTTGAGACAAAGTAATCCTTCAAGCCTTTTGATATAACAAATAGACCATCGACCCTCTTACAATGCGATATAAAATCTTTCAACTTAAGCTTGCTGGCTTTACCGTATGGTGGATGGACTTCGGGGTGTTCAGTTAGTTCATAAAACACCTTCACACCTTTACGCCCCACCAAAAGCCTCATGATGTCTGCTTTTGCATAGATGTACACGATGTCTCCTTTCTTCAACCTTCTTAGGAAGGTTATTAGGTAACGCACATATGAAACGTACCTTAATAATGGATGCTCAATAAAGTGACTATCCCATAAATACTCAATAGTAATATTCGGGAATACCTCCTTAACCTTCGAATGGCTTGCGTCTGGCAGGAAATATAGAACGTGCGCTTTTACGCCCGACTCGGAGAACCCACGGTAGAAAGAAAGTGCACGGTTCGCTGGTGCAGTGTCAGGTTTATACTGAGCGTGAATGATATATAACATTTAGAAAGACTCTGATGAGAAAGTAGGTGCCAAGCGATACTTATCAAACGAATAAAGGAACTCCGGAAGAGCATCCTCTATCTTTTTAATGTCTTCACGATAAGTCGTGTACTTCTTCCAAAGTTGGGTGTTATTGATTGAGACTTCCGGCCTAAAACGGCTGCTCTCATTCTTGTAAGCTTCGGGCAGGCCCAAGAATGATTCTATCTTTCTCCTAGTCGTGTTATGGTCATAGATCAAATCCTCAAAATTAATCTCAAGTATGCGATCGTCGCTCATATAACTCCTACTGTCCATAAGGCCTTTGTAGTAAGCAATGAAACTCTCCACCTTGTTCACTGGAATGAATTTGCTATAAATACCAACCGCTCTTTTAGCCAACAAATACGTGTCCCTGGGATCTCGCAATACAACTATTGCCTTAGGATGATCAAAATAGGCGAAACTATCTTGCGGTCGATTTGCACTGAATAACTGGTCAACAGCAACTATCTTGTCGGTTTTACCAGTTATGCTCATTATCACCTTCTGGACAAAATCATGTGCCTTTTCATCGAACTCCTTCTCTTCCATATACGAATAATACATTGTTTTCTGAGGCCATGTATTAAATTGCAAAGGTTTGAAGTATTTTTCTATAAGAACTCTTAGATGCAACGCCAGTATCTGTTTAAAAAAGAACTCTACTCCAGAGTCTTGGTAATAGTGAGTTCCCGTATAACCCGGCCATTCGACCTGAATTATCTTCTTGATAAAATCAACTGAAAGCGGCCCAAACTGCCCATCTGTAGCCCTATTGTAAATACGACGCTTACGCTTCATAAACTGTATGAATCGGCGAATCGTTGTATCGCTAGACCAGTGGCGGGTTGGTTCAGTGCAGATTGCTTTCTTCAAGTCATTCAGTCCATCAGGTTTGAATGTGAATGAAAGTTCCACCTTATCCGCCACTATGACAGAGGAATAGTCCTTTAACAAATCCAATACGGCTCCAGAGCCGCTATAGCCGAAGCCACATACTCCTAACTGCATATTATTATGGTATTATAGGCTGAGAAAAAATAGTCTGATACTCTAAGAAAGATGCGCTATAATCCTTTCCAATCTTAACAGTAAACAAGTAAACCGAGATCCCTAAAACAAAAATGGAAATCATTACTCTCACTAAACTACTTTTTTCAATCTTGAATGATTTAACGACAGCAATAATATAGAAAGGATTGATTATCATTAAATAACGATCACTAACCAATGATTGGCCAAAGAGCAGTTGTATTAGTGCACCTATAATCGCTATTTTGTAAATCATTACATCTTCCTGCTTATTATTGTTTCTCGCCGACTTAACTAAAAATAATACTATAGCCAAAGAAACAACTCTAAACATAAGTGCCATAAAAGAAGAGGAAACATTTCCTAATTCATATTCTTGATATCGGTCAAATGTTTCAATATTATCAATCAATAAAGAAGAAAGCCCTGAAACGATTATATTGTTACCAATTAGTACTGATAACACAGAAAACAAGCCCACTACTGCCACAAAATACCAATTGTATAATATACTCTTCTGATTATGATTTAATAATACTAGCAACAAGAGAACAATAGAAGAAGAATGAATTCGACTAGCCAATACTATTATTAGCGCATATATAACACGACTCTTAAAGTCACCTTTTGTTAAGAAAAAAAACGCAATGATAAAAAGGAAGCCGCAGATCATCGTTCTCATTGCGACATAGTTTCCCAGCAAGCAGTTTGAGTTGAAAAACAAAAAGAGAACGACAATCCACAAGTATTCGGACACATATTTTCGAAATAAAAAGAAATATGACGCGACAAATAATAACGAAGAAACAGCTATAAAGTAGGAATACTTTGGGAAGAACGCCAAAAAACGCAAAAAAAGTGGTTCAATTGAAGATCCTACTCCAACATACGTCTCATCATATCCCCCCTGTAAACTAGTCCAGATGTCCCAATAACTATAATAATCGGGGCCAAATCCAAAGCGTAATACAGAAAACAATAAGATAGCAAAAAAAACAATGGAGAAAACAAGATTCTGATTCTTTGCCTTTCTCCCAAATATAAAGCTAAACAAGGCCAGTAATAGCCCTAAAGGAATATAAACATCCATTCTATCCTACGATACTATTAAAAATAGACAGTGATTGAGAAGATAGTCTTATGAAGGACTTAACCCGAAACGGATTCCGATAAAACTCTGAAATAATATCAGGCATCTCTTCAATTGTTGCGATATACCCTGACTTATCCTTGATTATTTCTCGGGCAATTGGAATATCATTCATAATTATGGGAGTCCCCAATACTCGCGCCTCAAACGCCACTAACGAGAATGTTTCTGATTCTGATGTAATCACAAGCAAGTCAGACGCCTTTATATAAGGGTATACATTATTCTTTTCATCAATCAAAACAACTTCCGAAGACAGGCCCAATTTATTAATATCGGCTTGAATTAAACTCTGGTAGTTGTAATAATGAGGACTACAACCAACTATGTACCATACAAATCTATCACCAATTCTTTCTTTTATTCTTTTTGCGATATACGGAATCTTATCAAATTGCTTTACGGGATCAAATCGCCCCACAGAGATTAATGTAAACTTAGATGTATCAAAATGCGAATCTAGATTAGTCGCCAAAGAAGAATTCTCAAGAATCCTTTCTTCATCAATATTGTTATAGATTACAAATACTTTATCACTTAACCGAGGATAAACTGACAGAAAAGAGTCTTTTGCAAAGTAAGAAACACAAATAATATAGTCAAAACTAGCAAAATCATCTATCCCCCTCTTTCCACCCCGACTGATATCACTATGAATCCAGCAGGCTTTTTTACATGGAAAAAACTTCACAAAACCAGCTAACGATTCTTGGTAAGATATCACTAAATCATACGAACTAACATTGATCTTCTTGCACCCTATCTTAGCGAGCAGAGGCGAAATATTAATACCACAATAGCGTAATAGTTTACTGATCAATTGTATTATTCTTGACACACAATATACAAACGGGCCATGACTCCTAATTGTCGTGGACAGCCATATATTCTCTTTTAATACATTATATGACTGAAATGAATTACGTTCCGTGCCCAATGAGCTCCTCGCGTAAATACTAATGTCATACTTGTTTTGTATTACAGGTAGTAGGGACAACAAACTTGTTATTGTCCCCCCCACCGTAAATGACGGTATTATAAATAATACTCTTTTCACCTCAACTGAGCTTTTTAATTAAAGACTTTATATCCTCTTTAAATGAGGAATCTAAGGTGGATATTACGGCTCGACTGTCATTGTTCCTTTTTGTTTCCACAGATAGGATGCAAGTTGCTATTTGCTCAGGTGTCTGCTCTTCATAATACTCAATGTGATTTCCAATTTTTGAATTAACAACAGAATCTAATCTTATTGACACAACTGATAATCCGTTTGACATATATGACAATATCTTTGAGGGAAAAGATGTATTATTAAACTGAGCTGTAGGATCCTGCGTAGACAAACCAATCGAACACCTTTGAAGCAAATTGATATAATCAGAACCCTTTAGTAAACCTTCATACTGAATATTATGGCCATTGTCTTGCAAAGATTTTACTAAACTCTTAATCTCTTCAACTTCACCAGGTTTTCCAAAGCCACAAATATGTACCATGTAATTATTTGGCAAAAACGCTACTGATGCAGCAGCAGCAGCAGATCCACCTTTCCTTTTGTCGAATGTCCCCGCATAAACGACATGTATATAATCATTATCTGGTCTTGCAATGACCTTCTCAACATTGTATGTTCCATATATTACGACATTGGGCAATTGCTTATTATTAAGCTTTTCGCCTAACATTTCTGTCGAAAAAATAAAACCATCACAATGATTGAACGCATCATATTCCCTCTTAACAACGTGTTTCTTAACTTTTGCGACATCAGAGTACACTTCTTCGACTTCTAACACTAATTTGAATCCTTTCTTTTTTCTCAGAAAAGATAATAGTGACGACGTATTGCTCGTTGTATGATAGGAAATCACAATATCGTCTGAAGAAAGATGTTTATATCCCCAAATTAAGAGGCATAAAAATCTCCAACAGTTCTTAAGCCATTTCCAGTAGATGGGAGCATCGAAAGTAGGAAAAAAGTGTGCATTTATCCCATTTTTAGACTTAGTCTCCCCTTTGTGGTATTTGAACCCACTCTTATTTGATAACGAAAGTGAAACAATCTCTATATCATAACCTATGGAGTTTATTGCTTTTGCTATATACTCCATTTTATTTGTGGCTGACACTACATACTTCCTCTGGACACCGGAATCTTGGAAGTCAAAGTACCCGATATAGTATATCATTGTTTATCTTTTTTAAAAAGGTGAAGAATTGAATATCTATCCTGACTATTAAAAACCAAATAAAAAGTCAATGGAATCGCGGAAATGATATCAACGACTACAACTAATAGAAGACGGCAAAAAGACATCGGTAGTGTGCGACCTATTATCACTGGGAAGACACACAGGATAATCACGAATGCTAAACACCGTACAACCACATCGCTTAAATATGTCTTAATACCAAAATAAAAGATTCTATTAACAATAAAGATGCATGCTATTTGGGATATCAAAGCCATTATAATACCTATCCAAAATACAGAAGCCGGATCCGCTCCCATCTTGAATGCGACATAAGCGATAGGGATAATCAAACATGTGATACAACCTGTGGTCAACTGAAATACTTTCATGTTACCAGTTGCATGAATAACTTGTGAAAAAGGTAAATTCAGCGAAGTAATAGTAGCATGAACTAGAACCAAACACGAAAAAACACTCGCATAATTGGGAACATTATCTCCAAGCCAAATATGCAATATATAATTGATTTCAACAATAACCGGAACACTCAACACGCACATAAGCACAAAACAAACCTTGGACTCTATGAACATTAATTTTCTTGTCCTATTAAAATCGTTTTGCGCATAAGAATTAACTAATTGTGGGCGAAAAGCAGTAACAACATTCAAGGAAAAACTCTGAATAGCACTCATGATTTGCCCCGCGATCCCTCTTGCAGCATTAATAATCGGTCCGAAAAAGAAGTTCAATAAAACATTCGTGCCTTGGCTATACACAACATTAGAGAAAGTCCCGAAAACATTCCACCCAGCAAAAGACAACATTTGCTTTACCGCAAAACGATTCTTTGTATACGCAACAGAGAAAACTAAAGCGTGAAAATGATGCTTAGAGTATACAAAAAAAAGCAAGAAATTAACGACAGAAATCAGAAGGAGTAAAACCGAATAGCATACCAACTTATCATATGGCAAATATGGCAGAACAATGACTATTAGCAGCTTCAATACCACATCAATTATACCTACTATGGCATAATAGTCCATCTTTTCAAACGAGAGAATGGCTGCAGAATATGGAATGCCGATGATTAATAAGGCCAGAGAGATGGTAGATGCTTGAAAAAGGATATTTGCAGCAACAACCCGCTCGTGAGGTATAACCATTACATTATTCAAGTACCACAATCCTATGGTTTCCAGAAGCAGAGTTATTATTAGAGCTAACGCAATTTGTATTACCAACGAAATGGAATAAACAGAGGATGTTCCATTTTCAGCGTTTTTGCTTGTTTCATAGTTATAAAAGCGCTGTATTGCACCTGCAAGCGAAGTGTTCAGAAAAGAAAACATCGTGACGAATCCTGCTATCACATTATAAACGCCATAGTCTTCAATCCCCAGCACAGCAAGAAGGACCCTCGTTGTATACAATGATACAACAAGGACAAATAGCATCCGAACATATAAAAAAATTGTATTCTTTGCTACTATCTTGTTACGATTCTCTGCCATTCCCATTAATTGCAAAGATTATATCCTCCTTACTCATTCGCTCTGATTCCGGATAAACAGCCTTTTCATGTTTGATTATTTCATCAACTGTCCACTTTTGTCGCAAGACCCTTGCTGGAACGCCTCCTACAATACAATACGGAGGAACATCTTTAGTAACAACTGCTCCTGCAGCCACAATACTCCCCCGGCCAATAGTTACCCCACTGAGAAGAATCGCCCTGGCACCAATCCAAACATCTTCTTCAACAACAACCGGCGCATTATAACGATAACCGTCAGGGTTAGCATCCTTAATCCGATCCGTCACCTTTATCATTGGCATCCCTATTATAGACATATGATTCCCGTCGATTACTAATACTTCACGGGCAGTAAAAGAATACTTCTTCATAATAAAGGGCGCCCGTGGATTCATTATCACTGAATCTTCACCAATTAGAGTGTTCTCCTCCATAATTAAATTCTTCTTGTTATACACTCTAACATTAGATGAGATAATCGACGTCTCTGTGATATTTGGAAAACGCTTTCTTCTTTGTCTTTCCAAACTCTTATGGATTAGTCTTTTTATGTTCTTAATAAAACTCATTTCCCTTTATTTTGCTTATTACTAATCTCGTGAATAAGGTCGCTCCTGTTTTGTTCAAATGCATTGGTTCTTTAAAAAGACAAAGCTGCTGGAAGCATTCCTCATTACTATAGTCAAAGAATGGCACCCCTTTCTGTGCACAAAGCTGTTTAATTGGCTCTAAAGAAGCCCCGTCGTATCCATATTTTGGTGATGCGATAACGATAAGATGCACCCCATCTCTATTTGTTTCATCAATTAAACGCTCAAAGAAATGATACTTTTGACTGTCTATCTTCAGTTCATTTTTCTCTGTAGATTCAGGTTCTTTTACCATTTCACCAAAAGCGGGTTCGAATCCATAAGGTTTAATTGGACTCGCCAAGAAAAAATCTTTGGCAACAGTGATAAACTTTGTATTGTAGCGATAAAAATTACACAGATTTTTATAGACCAGCGACGGATCAATCTGCCGGACAATGTCACGCACCTCTCCGTTGTTGTAAAATTTCAATGTCGAGATATATCTTGTATTCTTCTGGTCATCGCTATACTCATATATGTCAAAAGAAGGCTCAATATCGTACAATATTATCCGTGGCTTGTGCGCCATTAGTTTATATAAGCCATACATCATGATGATACCATTCCCCTCAACGCCCGTATTGTAACAAGAAATGCCCAAAGAGTCTTCTATCATTTGGTCATCGTAATGGCAATGAGCACGTGAAGAACCCATCACAAGAATATCCTTATCACAATCCTGTATCAAGTAATTCAAAGATTTGGTATCACCACCCTTGGCATGCTGAAACATATAGCTACAGACGAGACCGAATGTAACATCCAGCACAATAACCAAACTTGCAAATAAGGCGAGCTTTATGATGAATTTCTTCATATTAAAAGCTTACATAAATAAAACTTCCACCATCAAGTACACCGACAGATAGGACCATTGCGAACAGCACAACATACTCTACCCAACGGGCAACAGCTGAACGATGAAAAGTAGCGAAACGATAGCCAAACTCTTCGGACAACTCCTTATAAACGAGAATGGCGAGCCCCATAGCAAGGATGAGAACAGGAGCAAAGCCGTCAAAAACAGAAGCCAGAGAAGGGACGCCGACATTTGTAAAAGCCTTTGAAATAAGTCCAACGGCACCTGAAACGGTTGGCATCCTAAAGAACACCCAAGCAAGCGTTACCAGAATAAAAGTAACTATCACACGAGAAAAACGCACAAAAAGACTCTTACCATTATACTTCTGCCACCCAAGGGCTTTTTCTATCACTTGAAATACCCCATGAATCATCCCCCATATTATAAACGTCCAGTTGGCACCATGCCATATACCACTGACTAAGAACGTAAGCATAATATTAAGATAATTCTTTGCTTTTGAGCAGCGATTGCCGCCTAACGGAATGTAGACATTTTGGGTAAGCCACCTCGTCAAAGAAATATGCCAACGCTTCCAAAAATCCGTAATACTTATCGCCAAATAAGGACGCTTGAAGTTATTAATCAGATTAAATCCCAGAGCCCTAGCTACCCCTATTGCTATTAAAGAGTAGCCCATGAAATCACAATAAATCTGGAACGAATAAAAAAAGCTGGCTAAAAGACAAGTAGAGCCATTGTAATACATGTAGTTATTAAAAACGGCATCAACATACATCCCAAGCCTATCAGCTATAACAAATTTAACGAAGGCCCCCCATAGTAGAAACTTCAAACCTTGCTTCGCCTGTTCATAATCGAAGTGTCGTGGAGATTTTATTTGTGGCAGCAGCTCATCAGCTTTGCTTATAGGACCAGATGTAACCTGCGGAAAAAAAGACACGAAGAGAACATAATCAAAGAAACTGCGTTCAAGATCCGTCCGTCTGTAATGTACATCAAACAAGTAGCCCACAGCTTGGAATGAATAAAAGCTGATACCCATCGGAATAGCCCAATTCAATCCGGGAAAATCCACCTTTAATCCACAAGTCAAAAGAAGATCCGTAATGGAATCATTGATGAAATTATAATACTTGAATACAAGAAGCGGCAACAGCGAGATTATTAAAGAAGCAGCAAAGATTCTCTTTCTTTTCTTCTTTTCTGTGCCATCCAGGAAATAAGCTCCCAGGAAAGTTGTTACGGTAATACCTAGCAGAACAAGGGCAAATGCTGGCTTCCAACTCATATAGAGCAGATAACTCACACCAATCAGAAAAACTTTTCTGAGCGTATTCAGTTTAGCTGGTATCAACCAGTAAACGATAAATACACCGGAGAAGAAGATCCAGAAAGATAAAGAGTTGAAAGCCATTATTTCAGGATTTTAATATAAAGGGCAGAAATCGTTTCTTTGTCTAAGAAGATAGGATTATTCTTCAATCTCACAGGATTAACTGAAGTCGAAAGCACCTCCAGTTCCTCTTCCTTATTCACTGCAACAGGGTTATTAAGTTCCATTTCCACCATCATCTGACGGAACTCATCAATAGCTTGTTCGGGGTTCTCACGCCTCATTGCCCTAGAGATAAAAGCAAATATATCCGATAAGTATACTTGTCCACGACCATCAATGCACTTATCCATGTGATCAATCATATACTCCCAGATCTCAGGAAGGCATACGGCTACAGCATGACCATGTGGCAAGTTATACAAAGATGTAATCTTATAACTCATAGCATGAGCCGCAGTAGTCTGGGTAATATTAATCGCCCGTCCACCATAGTTAGCAGCCAGCATTATCTGCTTTGCCGCCGCATCATCATTCTCAAAGATATACTTCCGCCAGTTGGCCATAATGAGCTCAATGGTCTTACGGCTATACTCATAGCTCTCTTCTGTAGAGTTAACGCTCCACCAAGACTCAATACCCTGGCAGAGCGCATCCATCATAGTACATTTCTTCTGATAAAGCGGCAAGGTCTTCAAGACAGAAGGTTCCAGAACAGCATAATCAGGTAACACGCCATCGTTAGTAACAGTCTGCTTTGCTCCCTCATAATACATCACTGCATTATGAGTGGACTCAGAACCAGTACCAGCCGTTGTTGGAATAGCAATAAACGGAAGCTTGGCACCATCACAAGCCACACGGGAACTTACCAGCGGAGGGATAATAGCAGCATTCCCCTCCTCTGCTAATACAGCCAGTTTGATACACTTGGCCACATCAATGGCACTGCCTCCTCCAACGGCGAGAATAGAATCACAGTTGGAGGTTTTCAGCAGTTCAATTCCATTGCAGACCTGTTCATACAGAGGGTTGGGCGTAAAGTCGGAAAACATCACTCTCTCCTTCACTGGAAGTGCCTCAATCGCATTCTTAATATTCAAGAACGGGTAAGAGGAATCCACT
>JAEEGL013208934.1_pt1 | contig 19016 bp, 13 predicted proteins | sample 9134231 | NCBI WGS metagenome assembly JAEEGL01 (sample SAMN16246548, study PRJNA631951) | gut metagenome | biome: gut microbiome; feature: rumen; material: fiber-attached | host: Bos | place: Iran: Karaj | collected 2018-10 | reverse complement strand
TATGCATTTTACGGCGGTACGCTTGAGAGCGCAACACTGCAGGAGGGCGTTCAGAGAATCAACGGCAATGCCTTTGGTGAATGCAGACAGATGACAAGCATCTATTTCCCGACTACAATTACCGTTACAGAGAATTACGCTTTCAACTATTGCAGTAAGCTCAGCACCTACATCACCGATATGGAAGCGTGGTGCAACGTTCAGTTCGGCGACAGCGGCGGATATTACGCCAACCCGCTGGAAACAGGTCATAATCTTTATCTCAACGGAAATCTTGTAACCGACCTTGTAATACCCGATACGGTTACGGAAGTTAAATACTGCTCATTTATGGGAGCTTCGTGTATTAAAACCGTAACAATTCCCGAAGGTGTTACAAGCATAGGCAGACTCGCTTTCTATTACTGCACAAACCTTGAAAGCATCACCGTTCCGAGTACGCTGACCTCGATACATAACGACCGTGTTTTCTCAAGTTGCGATAAGCTTAAAGAGGTTCACATTTCCGATTTAGCTGCGTGGTGCAATATCACGTTCCCGAACAATTCTTCAAACCCGCTGTACTATGCTAAGAATCTTTACCTCGGAAATAACAAGATAACGGATCTGGTAATTCCGAACACGGTTTCGGTAATTAATTCGTACGCGTTTTACAACTGCTCGGGATTAACAAGTCTTACCGTTCCCGATAACGTAACAACAATAAGCAACGACGCTTTTTACGGCTGCTCGGGACTTCAGAGCGTAACAGTCGGCAATTCGCTTGCAAACGTAGGCAACAACGCATTCTATAATTGCAGCAGTCTGAATGCCATATATATAACCGACCTTGAAAAATGGTGCGACATTCAGTTCGGGAATCAGACTTCAAATCCTCTGTATTACGGACACAACCTTTATGTAAACAACGTCTTATCCGACATTACAATTCCGAGTACTGTTACTCAGCTTAAACAGTTTGCGTTCACGGGACTTGCGAACAACGTAACGATCCCCGGAAGCATTACCGAAATCGCTCCGTATGCCTTTGCCGACGGAAAGTTTACTACCGCGGTAATTCAGGAGGGCGTTCAGATAATCAAGGGTAACGCATTCAATAACTGTAAGAATATGACAAGCGTATATTTCCCTGCAAGCATAACAAAGACCGAAGAATATGCGTTTGGCAGCTGCAGCAACTGCAACACATATATTACCGACCTTGAAGCGTGGTGCAACGTTCAGTTCGGCGGGGGCGGCGGATATTATGCAAACCCGCTGGAAACCGGACGCAATCTCTATCTTGACAATGAGCTTGTAACCGACCTCGTTATACCCGATACGGTTACCGAATTGAAGTACTGTTCGTTTATGGGATGCTCAATGCAGAGCGTCAGACTTCCCAAAGGACTTACAAAAATCGGCAATCTTTCATTCTACAACTGCGCCAACCTCAGGAGCATTGTCATTCCCGATACCGTAGATACTATCGGTACTGACCGTGTGTTTGCATACTGTAATGCCCTGACCGATTACTATTGCTTCAAGGACACAAGAGGCGACACGTACTGGACGAACGCATCAACCAAGCATTACATGGGCGATATGAATTCCGACGGAGCAATTGCTTTTGACGATATAGATGCAATCCTCAGCGCTTCTGTCGGTTCACTCGGAAATATGACCGAAGTCCAGCAAACCGCTGCCGACTACGACCTCGACGGCGTAATTGACGGCTTTGATGCGGCAGAGGTTGACAGATACGTTTATTCGGTATACAACAAAAAGGGCGACGTCAATCAGGACGGTCAGGTCGAACTTGCCGACTACGCTATGATTACAGCCTATATTTCGGGCATAGCGGTTGACAATAACACTCCCGCAAACCTGCTTGATAAGAGATATCTGACAAGTGAATATGACGGCATAAAGGATAACTATCCCAACGGCACGATAATCACTCAGCAGTATTACTGTGCGGATGTGGATTCCGACAAAGCGGTTGATGCGTTTGATTTGTTCTGCCTTGACAAGGTTATAAACAAGGCGTCAATGCCGCCGACTTATATATACTCGGATGATTTTGAAAGCTATGCAAACGGCGCAACGGTTTCATCTTCGGCACTTCCGTACACTGTGCAGTATGACGGCACGGGAAACGGCAATCAGAAGGTCATAACCGCTCAGCAGGCTGACGGCTCCGACGGAAATGTATTACAGCTTCAGGGCTCCTCGGGCTGGGCTTCCGAAATCAGATACAGCTTCACACCCGATGAAAGACAGTATCTTGTGTTTGAAGCCGATGTCAAGCCCGTTGCGGGCACCTCACCGGGAGACGTACTCTTCGCATCCAATCAGGCAGGCGGCGGCTGGACACATTCCGTATGCAGATTCGGGCTTGGAAATAACGGCTTCCGTTACGGCACCGAGGACGCCACAACTGTCATAAATACCGACCTTACATACACGAACGGAAACTGGTATCATCTGAAAATGGTGCTGGATACAAGTGATTATAAATTCTATGTAAGCGTTGACGGCAACGTTCTCAACCCCGACGGATATCAGGCAGTTTCCGCAACGCCCGAATGGTTGGCATTAGGTGCAGGAAACGCAGGGCAGAATACTATGTATTTTGACAATATAAGCATATACTCTGTCGACAGTGATGCCTGCATTACCGATTGACAAATTGTGTAACTCAAACCGATAAAACCAAAAAAATCAAGATTTTTGTAAAAAAGACTTGATTTTATTAAACAATTCTGTTATTATATTCCCTGCTAATCGTTAAAAGGAGGTGCCACGCACTATGGCAAAATGTGAATTCTGCGGAAAAGATGTCAAGTTCGGCATCAAGGTTTCTCACTCACACAGACGCTCAAACAGAACATGGAAGCCTAATGTAAAAAGAGTTAAGGCAATCGTAAACGGCTCTCCTAAAAGAGTTTATGCTTGCACTCGTTGCCTTCGTTCAGGCAAGGTTACCAGAGCCTAAGTTTAAGAGAAGAAATCCACGCCCGTCGTATGACGGGCGTTTTTTCCTGTCTGCCGATAATGAGAAACCGTTCCGACCATTCGGAGTTTATCGGGGCGTAATCCGTAGGGGCGGGCATTGCCCGCCCGTCAAATAATATGTAAACTACGGGCGACCTATGGTCGCCCCTACGATTTAGTTACCCCTACAAACTCAAATTTGCTCTGTTCGGACACTTTGAAATCTTTTTATAATAATTTCAAAAAAACACTTGCAATTTGCGTAAAGATAATATATAATTTAGAAAAACGAACATTTGTACGATTGAGAGGTAATCTGAATATGGCAGCTAAGACAACATCGGTTAACGAAAATAAAAAGAAGGCGCTTGACACGGCTCTTGCGCAGATAGAGAAGAAATACGGCGAAGGCGCTATTATGCGTCTGGGCGAGAACGGCGGTATGAACGTCGAGGCAATTTCGACGGGTTCGATAGCGCTTGACGCTGCGACGGGTATCGGCGGCTTCCCCAAGGGCAGAATAATCGAGATTTACGGTCCCGAGTCATCGGGTAAGACTACACTTGCGCTTCACGCTGTTGCCGAGGCTCAGAAGGCAGGCGGCGAGGCTGCTTTCGTTGATGCGGAGCATGCACTCGACCCGATTTACGCAGCTGCGCTGGGCGTTGACGTTGATTCGCTTCTCGTTTCCCAGCCCGACGACGGTGAGCAGGCGCTCGAAATCGTTGAGGCGCTTGCGCGTTCGGGAGCGCTTGACGTTATAGTTGTTGACTCCGTTGCGGCGCTCGTTCCCAGAGCCGAAATCGACGGCGAAATGGGCGACAGCCACATGGGCGCTCACGCGCGTCTTATGTCGCAGGCTATGAGAAAGCTTGCGGGCGTTATCTCGAAATCAAATACGATTATCATATTCATCAATCAGCTTCGTGAGAAGGTCGGCATAGTTTTCGGCAATCCCGAAACGACTACGGGCGGACGCGCGCTGAAATTCTATGCGACTATCCGTATGGACGTTCGCAGAAGCGAGGCTCTCAAGGGTGCGAACGGCGAGTTCATCGGCTCTCACACCAAGGTTAAGATAGTCAAGAATAAGGTTGCTCCGCCCTTCAAGACGGCTGAGTTCGATATCATGTTCGGCGAGGGTATCTCGCACGAGAGCGAGCTTGTTGATATGGCGGTCAATATGGATATCATCAAGAAGAGCGGCGCGTGGTTCTCCTACGGTGAGCAGAGAATTGCCCAGGGCAGGGAGAACGCCAAGAAGTATCTCGTTGACAACCCCGAGGTTGCCGCTGAGGTAGAGGCAAAAATCCGCGAGAAGATTTCTCAGCAGAGAAGCGGGGAGACTGTTGCCGACGACGAGCTTTCCGACGAGGTCGTTGCGTACAGACCCGTTGCCACGACAAAGGATGCCGCGAGGGCGAAAATCGACGTTATAGTCGACGATGACGACGAATGATTTTAAGCGTAAAGCCGGGTAAATCCGACAAAGTCCACATTTATATTGACGGCGAATACCGGATGACCTGCGACGGCAATTTCTGGTTTTCGGAAAAGTGGCACAAATTAAAAGAGATTAATGACGAGGAGCTGACTGAGCTTGAGAGCGCGGTCAGCTCCCGCCGCGCGTTTTTGAGCGGTATGAACCTGCTCGCGCGCCGCGCCCATTCGAAAAAGGAGCTTCTGATAAAGCTTTCTCAGAAATTCGACAGAAGCGCCGCCGAAAATGCGGTTGCAAAGCTCGAGGAGCTTATGCTTATCGACGACGAAAAGTTTGCCCGCTATTATGCCGAGGAGCTTTTTGAGCGCAAGCATTTTGCACCCAAGCGTATAGAAAACGAACTTCGCCTGAAGGGTATAGACTCGGAAACGGCGAGAAATGCCGTCGAATCACTTGACAAAGAGGATAATAATCGTATTATATTATTGTTGAATTCGAAATATAAGACTAAGCTGTCAACCGAAAAGGGCGTTCGTCAGGCGATTAACGGGCTTATGCGTATGGGCTACGCCTACGGCGATATCAAAAAGGCGCTCGATGAGGTTGGCTGTGATTCGGAAGGTGAGGATTTCGATGGCTAAAAAAATCGGTATGATTTCCCTTGGCTGCTGTAAAAATCAGGTTGACGCCGAGATTATGCTTGCAAAGCTCGCTCAAAACGGCTTTGAGATACTTGATGACGTTGACGGCGCGGATGCCGTTATAATAAACACCTGCGGCTTTATTGAGGACGCCAAAAAGGAAGCTATTGAAAACATACTCGATATGGCCGAGCTTCAGAAGGAAGGCGTTATCGGGCGCATTATCGTCACGGGCTGTCTTGCCGAGCGTTATAAAGAGGAAATGCTAAAGGAAATTCCCGAGATTGACGCGGTAGTCGGTATCGGCTCAAACAAAAATATAGTTGATATAGTAAACGAAGTTCTTTCGGGTGAAACCGTTGAGCGCTTCGGCGATAAGGCGTGTCTGCCGCTTGACGGCGAGAGGCTGCTGACAACTGCGCCGTATTACGCATACCTGAAAATTGCCGAGGGCTGTTCGAACAACTGCACCTACTGCGCTATTCCGCAGATACGCGGTCCGTTCCGTTCACGAGATCCCGAGAGCGTTCTGCGCGAGGCGAAGCAACTTGCCGACGGCGGCGTTAAGGAGCTTATAGTTGTTGCTCAGGACACAAGCCGTTACGGCGAGGACCTGTACGGAAAATCTGCGCTTCCCGCGCTTCTGACGGCGCTCAATAAAATCGAAGGTCTTGAGTGGATAAGGGTGCTTTATTGCTATCCCGAGAGAATTACCGACGAGCTTATCGAAGCGTTCAGAAATAATGAAAAGGTTGTCAAATACATTGACATTCCCATTCAGCACGCCGACGCGGGCATACTCAAAAAGATGAACCGTAAGGGCGATAAGGAAAGCTTGCTGGCTCTCGTTGAGAAGCTTCGCCGCGAGATACCCGATATGGTTATCAGAACGACGTTGATTACGGGCTTCCCCGGTGAGGGCGAGGCTGAGTTCGAGACGCTTTCGGACTTCGTCGATAAGGCAAAATTCGACCGCTTAGGCTGTTTTGCATACTCGCTTGAGGAGGGAACTCCCGCGGCTTTGCTGCCCGATCAGGTCGACGAGCAGGTAAAACTTGACAGAAGTGATATAATAATGGAGCAGCAATACCGAATAGTGCTTTCGAAGAACGACGCGCTTATCGGTAAGGTGCTGAGAACCGTTGTTGAGGGATACGACGGATATACCGACACTTATTACGGCAGAACGTGGCGCGACGCGCCCGAAATTGACGGCACGGTCAATTTTACCTGCGGTTATGAGCTGAATGTCGGCGAATTCGTTGACGTGGAAATTATGGGGGTAAATGAGTACGATTTAATAGGTGAGGTTGTATGAATTTAAATTTACCCAATAAGCTGACACTCGCGAGAATTATCATCACTCCCGTTTTTCTCGCTGTTATTATGTGGGAGTCGCTTGCACACAGATTTTTAATTGCAGATATCATTTTCGTCATCGCTTCGATTACCGACGCCGTTGACGGACATCTTGCAAGAAAAAATAACGAGGTTACGAATTTCGGCAAGCTGCTCGACCCGATTGCCGACAAGATACTGACTACGGCGGCGCTGCTTGCGTTTCTGCAGTTAGGGCTTTGCAACGTCTGGATTGTAATGATAGTACTCACGCGTGAGTTTGCGATTTCGTCAATCCGTATGATTTGCGCCGCAAACGGCACGGTAATACCCGCCAACATTTTCGGCAAAATCAAAACCGCAAGTCAGATGGTTTTCACGGTTATAATTATGCTTCTGTGCGAGTTTGAAGGCATTGTCGCAAAAACACCCTTCACCGTGGCGCAGATTTCGTCCTGCCTTTTGTGGATTACGGCGATACTGGCGGTCGTTTCGGGTATAATCTATATCAACGACAGCCGCAAATATATCGACTACTCAAAATAATTGGTTGCAATTATTGAAATTTGTGATACAATGTATTAAACAATAAATGCGTTGACTGAGAGAGTAACGTTCTCATAAGGTCTTGTCAGAGAGGAAGCGCCGTCGGCTGAAAGCCTTCCGACCGAAAGGAATGCGAAATGCACTCACGAGCATGCGGGGGGAAGCGAGTATCCCCGCACGGGCAGTTTCCGTTAAAGACTCTTAAGGTATAAAACGAAGTGGAACCGCGATTATTCGCCTTCGAAGCCATCGGGCTTTGGAGGCGTTTTCATTTTTCGGAGGATTTATGATTAAACGGTTTAAGCAGGATATTCAGGCGGTAAAGGACAGAGACCCTGCCGCCAAATCGGGACTGGAAATAGCGCTGCTTTATCCCGGCTTTAAGGCGGTACGTATGCACCGCCGCGCTTACTGGCTGTGGAATCACGGCCTTAAGCTCTGGGCGCGCGCCGTTTCGCAGAGGGCCGCGCGAAAGACGGGTATTGAAATCCACCCCGCCGCAAAGATAGGCGAGAGGCTCTTTATCGACCACGGTACGGGCGTTGTAATCGGCGAGACGACCGAGATAGGCGACGACGTTACGCTTTATCAGGGCGTTACCCTGGGCGGTACGGGCAAGGATGTCGGCAAGCGCCATCCCACGATAGGAAACAACGTTATGATAGGCGCGGGCGCGAAGGTGCTCGGTCCGTTTACCGTGGGCGACAATTCAAATATTGCCGCGGGTGCGGTCGTGCTTGAGGAAATTCCGCCCAACTGTACGGCGGTCGGCGTACCCGCGAGGGTTGTACGCTATAACGGCGAGAGAGTCGATATACTCGACCACGTTCATATTCCCGACCCCGTTTCTCAGGAGCTTTGCAAGCTCAACGTCAGAATAGAACATCTTGAAAAGGAATTGGCACAGTATAAGGAGAAAGAAAATGAGAGTTTATAATACGCTTACACGCACAAAGCAGGAGCTTAAAACAATTGACGAGGGCGAGGTAAAGATTTACGCCTGCGGCCCGACCGTATATAACTATATTCATATCGGCAACGCGCGTCCGCTGTGCGTTTTTGACACGCTCCGCCGCTATCTTGAATACAGAGGCTACAAGGTAAAGTTCGTTCAGAATTTCACCGATATTGACGACAAGATTATCAAGAAGGCAATCGAGGAGAATTCGGACTACAAGACCGTTTCCGAAAAGTATATCGAGGAATTCTGGAAGGACGCAAAGGGACTGAATTTCCGCGAGGCTACCGTTCATCCCAAGGCGACCGAGAACATTGACGAGATTATCCATATTATTGAAACGCTTGTCGAAAAGGGCTATGCGTATCCCGTGGAAAACGGCGACGTATATTTCAGCCCCGCAAAGTTTGACGAATACGGCAAGCTTTCGCATCAGCCGCTCGAGGATTTGGAAGCAGGCGCGAGAATCAATATAGGCGAAGTTAAAAAGGAACCGATGGACTTCGCTCTGTGGAAGGGCGCCAAGCCCGGCGAGCCTTACTGGGAGTCGCCGTGGGGCAAGGGCAGACCCGGCTGGCATATCGAGTGCTCGGCTATGGCGGGCAGATATCTCGGAAAGACTATCGACATTCACTGCGGCGGTCAGGACCTTATTTTCCCGCACCACGAAAACGAAATTGCGCAGTCCGAGTGCTGCAACGGCGTTCCGTTCGCGAACTACTGGATGCACAACGGCTATATCAACGTTGACAATGTCAAGATGTCGAAGTCGCTGGGTAACTTCTTCACCGTACGCGAGGTTGCCGAGAAATTCGGCTACGAGCCTATACGCTATCTTATGATTTCCTCGCAGTACAGAAGCCCGATTAACTATTCAATCGATATTATCGAGCAGTGCAAGGCGGCGCTTGAGCGTCTTTACACCTGCCGAGACAATCTTGATTTCGCGCTTGAAAATGCGGGCGACAGCGTTCCCGACAATGCCGACCAAATCAAGGCTCAGCTTGACTCACGCCGTGAACAGTTTATAAAGGCTATGGACGACGACCTCAACACCGCCGACGGTATTTCGGCAGTATTCGAGCTTGTCAAGGACATAAACGTAAACGTAATTAATTCAGGCTCCAAGGAGCTTGTTGAGTATGCCGCAAAGCTCTTTGACGAGCTGACGGGCGTTCTCGGACTTGTATATAACAGAGACAAGGGCTCACTTGACGACGAGATTGAAGCGCTTATCGAAGCGCGCACCAAGGCGAGAGCCGAAAAGAACTGGGCAGAGGCCGACAGAATCAGAGACGAGCTGAAGGCTCAGGGCATAGTGCTCGAGGACACCGCTCAGGGCGTCAAGTGGCACAGAGAATGACAAGGTCTGTGACCTTGTCAATGAATTGCAAAGCAATTCAATTCATTGAATGAAATGAAAATTCATGATTTGTAAAAATCAATTCATGGCGAAGCCAATTCATAAAAAATGAAATCCCGCAAAGCTCAAATAATCTGCACACAGTGCACGAAGCGCCTTGCGGCTTAAATCGCAACCTGAGGTTGCGTTAGAATTTGCAGGAGGCAAACTTATGAACCTTATTAACAGAATTGCAACCAAGCAAAACGCAAGAGCCTATATCGGCACCGATAACAGATGGCTTGTTATGTTCGCCACGATGCTCCCGCTTATGATTGTTTCGGGCAGCTTCGGCTCGGTCAACGCGGCCGGCGGAAATTACTCGGGTTACAGCGATTCAGCCGACAGCAGGGCAATGCTGTTTATTGCTGTCGTTATCGCGGTATTTGCAATAATCGGCGCTGTACTCAATATACTTCTGGTACCCTTTAACCTCAGTATTAACGGCTATTTCCTCAATCACGTCAGAGGCTTCAATCCCCGGTGGAAATCGCCCTACGTCGAGGGCGCGAACCGCTATGCGAAATATCTTGAGGTTGGCTTCACTACGGGACTTGTGATTTTTCTGTGGAGCTGTCTGTTCATAATTCCCGGTATTATCAAGGCCTACGCATATTCGATGGTTCCGTATATCATTCACGACAATCCGAACCTTTCGGGCAGTGAGGCAAGGCGCATAAGCGACCTTATGACAAAGGGACACAAGGGCGAGCTGTTCGTCAAGGACATGAGCTTCATTCCCTGGTATCTGCTTATAGGCTGCACCTGCGGACTTGCAAGCTGGTATGTTTTTCCCTATGTCAAGACCGTGGATGCCATGTACTACGAAGGCCTTAAGGACAATGCCGTAAGGTCGGGACTCGTTCCCGCAGGCACATTGGGCGTTGTTATCGAAACTCCCGCTGCACCGCAGAACAATAGCGGCTTTAACGCTTATCAGCCCTATTCGGCTCCGCAGAGCAACAGCGATTTCAGCGGCTATCAGCCCTATACTCCGCCCGTTAATCCCGAGTCAAAGAGCGAGGAGAGAACGATAATCTTAAACGGCGAGGAATATAAGCCGACGGACAGCGGCTTCAACAATCAGTAAAATCGTCAGAATAAAAAAATCTGTATTTTTTCAAATTTTTTGTTGACAAATCATTTTTCAAGTGCTATTTTAGAAAAAACGAACAAACCTACGATTAAGAGTAGTAACCCTTTACGAAGCTCACAGAGAGCCGCTGGCAGTGGAAATGCGGCAGGGGAGTAATCGGTGAATGGACTTATGAGGGCGGCCGAAAGCGAAAGCGAGTAGTAACCGACGTGGCGTACACGTTACAGTACGGCTTATATGAAAGTATAAGGCAGAGAGGGCGCGAAAGCGTCAACTTGGGTGGCACCGCAGGTATTAATTCCTGTCCCATTTTACTGGGACAGGTTTTTTTATTTATTCTAAAAACAAAATTTGACAAGGAGGAAAAGACTATGTCAGAAAACAAAATCCCTTACAAGATTTATCTTGAAGAAAGTGAGATGCCGAAGGCATGGTACAACGTACGTGCAGATATGAAGAACAAGCCCGCACCGTTGCTTAATCCCGGAACGCATCAGCCGATGACAGCCGAAGAGCTCGAAGGCGTGTTCTGCGCGGATCTCGTAGCTCAGGAGCTTGACAACGAAAACGCGTACATTGAAATTCCTCAGGAGATCAGAGATTTCTATAAAATGTACAGACCTTCTCCGCTGGTAAGAGCATACTGCCTTGAGGAAAAACTCGGTACTCCCGCGAAGATTTATTACAAGTTCGAGGGCAACAACACCTCAGGCTCGCACAAGCTCAATTCAGCCATCGCTCAGGCTTACTACGCAAAGAAGCAGGGCTTAAAGGGCGTTACAACCGAAACGGGCGCAGGTCAGTGGGGTACGGCTCTTTCGATGGCATGCTCATACTTCGACCTCGACTGCAAGGTTTATATGGTTAAGGTTTCATACGAGCAGAAGCCGTTCAGACGTGAGGTTATGAAGGTTTACGGCGCAAGCGTAACTCCCTCTCCGTCGATGGAAACCGAAATCGGTAAGAAGATCAACGCCGAGCATCCCGGCACAACAGGCTCGCTGGGCTGCGCTATTTCCGAAGCTGTTGAGGTTGCCGTCAAGAATCCGGGTTACAGATACGTTCTCGGTTCGGTTCTCAATCAGGTGCTTCTTCATCAGTCGGTTATCGGCCTTGAGACAAAGGCTGCGCTCGACAAGTACGGCATCAAGGCTGATATGATTATCGGCTGCGCAGGCGGCGGCTCGAATCTCGGCGGACTTATTTCCCCGTTCATGGGCGAAAAGCTCAGAGGCGAAGCGGATTACGAGATTATCGCCGTTGAGCCGGCTTCATGCCCGAGCTTCACACGCGGCGTTTACGCGTACGATTTCTGTGACACGGGTATGGTTTGCCCGCTTGCCAAGATGTACACTCTCGGCTGCGACTTCATTCCGTCGGCAAATCACGCAGGCGGTCTTCGCTACCACGGTATGAGCCCCATACTCTCTCAGCTTTATGATGACGGTCTTATGAAGGCTGTTTCCGTTGAGCAGACAAAGGTATTCGAGGCTGCCGAGCAGTTCGCGAGAGTTGAGGGTATCCTTCCCGCTCCCGAAAGCTCGCACGCTATCAGAGTTGCCATCGACGAAGCTCTCAAGTGCAAGGAAACCGGCGAGGAAAAGACCATAGTATTCGGACTTACCGGCACGGGCTACTTCGATATGGTTGCCTACGAGAAGTTCCACAACGGCGAGATGAGCGACTACATCCCGACCGACGAAGAGCTTGCAAAGTACAGAGCAAAGCTTCCGAAGATAGACTGATAATCAAATATAAACAGACCGACGGTTGTCGGTCTGTTTTTTTATCGCTTCAATTCTTAAAAAATTGTTACAAATGTCCGTTATCGGTTGAATAAAAAGTTATAAAGTGATAAAATACTTAGGTTAAGTAATTAATTATTCTTTATATATATTTTCGGAGGAAGAAATGAGAAAACTGGCTTTATGGGAGGCACGGCATCCGAAAATCGTAATTGCGATAGCGGTTGCGCTGCTCATCCCGTCGATAATAGGCTTCTTCTGCACGAGGGTTAACTACGATATGATGTCGTATCTGCCCGATACGTTTGAGTCCGTGCAGGGCGAGCAGGTGCTCGACGAGGTCTTCAACAATGCGGGTATTTCGATTATCGTCTTTGACAACTACGACCCGAAGTACGTCGACGCCGTCAGAACGGAGATTGAAAAGATTGAGGGTGTTACCTCTGCAACGTGGATAAGCACCGTTGCCGACATATCGATTCCGCAGGACATTATGCCCGAAGCCGTAACCGATATTTTCTACTCAAAGGACGGCACGAGCACAATGATGCTCGTTCAGTACAAGTACAAGGGCTCGTCAAACGAAACGCTTGCAACCATCAAGAATATCAAGAAACTGCTTGACAAAAACACGTTTATAAGCGGATTTTCCGCCATCATCGAGGACACAAAGGAGCTGACCGAAACTCAGGCTCCGCTCTATATTCTCGTTGCCGTAACGCTCGCGCTTATCGCGCTTTGTGTTATGATGGAGTCGTGGGCGCTGCCGCCCGTAATACTGTCATCGCTGGGTATGGCGATAATTTACAATATGGGCTCCAACGTTTTCCGGGGTGAGATTTCATTTATCACCCAGGCGGTTGCGGCCATACTGCAGCTGGGTATCACGATGGACTACTCGGTATTCCTCATGGACAGATACAAGGAGGAAAAGCACAAATACGCCGACCGCACCGAGGCTATGGCTTCGGCGGTTACAAAGTCCTTTGTGGCGCTGATGGGAAGCTCGCTGACGACCGTTTTCGGCTTCCTTGCGCTGTGCTTCATGACGCTTCGCTTAGGCTTCGATATAGGCTTCGTTATGGCGAAGGGCGTTGTGTTCGGCATACTCGTCGTAGTATTCGTACTGCCCGAGATTATACTGCTTTTCGAGAAATATATAGACAAGTACCATCACAAAAACTTCCTGCCGAAGTTTGACCGATTGAACGACTTTATCGTAAAGCACAAGGCGATATTTGCGATACTGTTTCTGGTGCTTCTCGCACCCTCTTATCTGCTTCAGAGCAAGCTTGAGGTCTATTACGACTTTTCGCAGGCGCTTCCCTCGAAGCTCGTTTCAATTCAGGGACTTCAGCGCCTTAAAACCGACTTCGGTATGGCTTCCACTCAGTTCATAGTAGTTGACGATACTCTGCCGTCGGGCACGCTTATCGAAATGGAGGAGGAGCTTAAAAAGGTTGACGGCGTAACCTCGGTTATTGCGTACAACAGTTTCATAGGCCCCGCATTCCCCGACGATATAATCCCCGACGCGATACTTGATATCTGTAAAAAAGACGGCAAGCAGTTGATGATGGTCAACACCTATCTCGAGACCGCTTCGCCCGAACTCAACGACCACATTGATAAGCTCATAGCCGTTGTCAAATCCTACGACCCGAATGCCATTGTAACGGGTGAGGGCGCGATAACCAAGGATATGATTACCACCGCGGACCGCGACTTCAAGGTCACGGCGCTGATGTCGATAGGCGCGATATTCATACTGCTGCTGTTCGCATTCAAATCAATCAGTATTCCCGTTCTGCTTATAGCGTCCATTGAAATTGCAATCTGGATTAATCTCGCGCTTGCAAAGATAATGGGCTCGGACGTAAACTTCATAGCGCCGACGGTCATCAACTGCGTTCAGCTGGGCGCGACGGTTGACTACGCGGTGCTTCTGACGACAAGATTCCGCGAGGAGCTTCACCACGGCCTTGACCGTAAGACGGCGATACTCAGGGCGGCGAACAACGCCGAGCAGTCGATATTCCAGAGCGCGGTCGTCTTCTTCATGGCGACGTTCGGAGTTTACCTCGTCTGCAATATCAATATGATTAAGGGTATGTGCGCGCTGCTTGCGCGCGGCGCGATAATCAGCGCACTTTCAATTATATTCTTCTTAACGCCGCTTCTGTATATCTTTGAGGGCGTTATTGACAAAACCACTTTAGGCTGGCATAAGGGCAAGAATCTTGCCGACGCGGAATTCGCCGACGTCACGCCCGTTGCCGAAACCGAAAATGCACAGGAGGATGAGAACAATGCTTAAAGGAAAAACAGTTAAAATAATAAGCCTGCTCACGGCATTGTCGCTTATACTGCTTTGTATGGCGGGCTGCGGCAAGAAGCTGCCGACCGACAATCAGATTATACTCGACAAGCTCGGCGAGAAGAAATACGTTCAGACCGAGTACGAAACAATAGTTGAGAATACCGACCTTCGCAAGCAGGAGACGGTTTACGTAAATATCGGACCCGACGGAAGCGTCAACAAGGTTACCGTAACCGACTGGCTTCACGTCAACACTCCGCAGGTCAGGGTTGTTGATACGAGTACGCTTAAAGATATCAGAAACGTAAAGTCCCTTGCCGAACCTATCGTTCAGGATCAGTACCTGCTTTGGGACATGGACTCGACCGATCTTTATTACAGCGGTATCAGCGATAAAGAACCGCCGATAAAGTTCGAGATAAAGTACTTTATGGACGGCGAGGAAGTACCCTGCAATCAGATGGCAGGGGAGACAGGTCACGTTACCATTCAGATTAAGGCTATCAATACTCTTACCGCAAACGTCAAGTCCGACGGCAAGGAATACACCATCAGCTGTCCGATGCTTATGGTCGGCGGTATGATACTCTCCGAGGAGAAGTTCACCAATATCGCCGTCGAGAACGGTACGGCGCTCGGCGACGGCACGAAGCAGATAGTATTCTTCGCGGGCGTTCCCGGTATGGATCAGAGCTTAGGACTTTCGTCGCTCAACCTTTCGCTTCTCAACCCTCAGCTTTTAAGCGATACCTACACAATTACCGCCGACGTCGTGGACTTTGCGCTGGGCAATATGATGTTCGCGGTTCTTCCGTTCTCATCAATAGGCTCGATAGGCAACGGCGAGCTGCCCGAAACCGTTGACGAGGTCAAGGGAATACTGACCGATATTCAGTCGCTTCAGACGGCGCTTAACGGCCTCGACCTTGAAAAAATAATAGGACTTCTTTACGGCGATTCCGACAAGATAGGTGATATGCTCGACGCGGTCAGCGAAGCCGTAAAGCTCTATAACGAGAACGAAAAGATGCTTAAGGTTATCGACAAGTATATGACCGAGGATAACCTTGCGGCGCTCGACAGACTTGTTGATGACATCAATCAGACCGATATAAACGCGATTTCACGTACACTTTCCGACCCTGCTATGCAGCGGCTTATCGGTATGCTGCCCGCGCTCTCAGAGAGCCTTACGGGATTAAAGGGACTTGCGGACGATCTGAATAAGGTTATGCCCGTATTCCAGGCGATGAACGAGGATATGCAGGACCCCGAAATCCAGAAGTCGCTTGAAAATCTGCCGCAGACGCTCACGAAGCTTAAGGAAATACTCGCCGTAATTGACGACAACCGCGAACTTCTCGACGCGCTCGGCGCATTTGCTGGCGGCGACAATGACGCTCAGCTTCAGGCGGTTATGGACACGGCCAAGAAGTATCTCAACACCGACGAGCTTTCCGAGGCGCAGATGCAGACGCTTGCGGGCAGAACGAGAGAGTGGCTGAGCTTCGGTATGAGCTATTCGATTTTCACTCAGAAGATTGAGGGCAATACCTCGACAGTCCTCTTCACCTATAAGAGCGACTCAATCAAAAAAGCTGCTGAATAAACACACAAAGCATAACGGCGCACTGTAAAGTGCGCCGTTTTTGTTGACCTGCCAAAATGGGATTTATCACTCTTTTGTAAAAAATCTCTTAATTTTAGACAAAAAATGTATTTTATTGTTGACCTTGCGGAAAAAATAAAGTAAAATACATTTGTCGAAATTTGATTATTTAACTTTTATTATATATTTGGTGACACTAATGAAAAAGATTTTTGCTTTCGAGGTATTTGATATCGTCGCTTCAAACGAGGGTATCATTATCTCTCAGAAGGAGCTTTACAACGGTACGAGCTACAAGGTAAGCTTCCTTGAATACTCGATAAAGCTTGACCGTAAATCTCCCGTAACTAAAGATATCTATCAGGGCTTCAAATACGGCGAGAAGTTTGAGGCTGTTACAAACGAGCTGGGCGATTACGTTTCGTGCGACGTGGCGTTCTTTACCAACGGCAATCTCGTTATCGTATATCCTACGGGCGAGACGGGCATGTTCGACAAAAACGGCAAAAACGTCTGGAGCACCGACCTGCTCTACCGTGACTGCCCGATTACCGGCGCTGCCGCCGACGGCTCTCAGTTCTGGAGCGCCGTGCCGATGCAGAACTCGATTATCAGCTATTCAATCCCGCATAAGAAGTTCAGTATGCGCATAGGCTCCGAGCATTCCAACACCTTCGTTGAGCCCGTCAGCGTTACGCGCTACGGCAACGAGCTTTACGTATGCTGCGCGGGTTCGAATAAGATAAGAACCGTCAGCCTCGACAACTTTATGCCGAGCGATTTCAAGCAGTTTGACGAACCCGTTTACAAGTATGTAAGAAGCGCAGGCAGGGAATTCGTAGTCCTCGCTTCGGGCGTATATATGCTTTAAGAGTAAAAAAAATTAAGCCCCCTTTTGAAGGGGGCTTGTCTCTTTTTTATGCGCCGATATATTTTTTGATGAATTCCTCAACCTTCGGCCAGTAAAGCTCGGGATGAGCGCAGACCGAGCGCGCGTGCGGCGCATCGGGAATTGAGAGTATATCCTTGTCCGTCGGGCATGCGTCATAAACTATCTGAAGCATCTCGTAGGGAACGAAGGTGTCCGCTTCGCCGTGGATGAAGAGGGTAGGCGTCTTTGACTTCTTAAGCTGCTCGGTGCAGGAAGCCTCCTTGAACGAGAACTTCTCCTGAAGCTTGTTGATGCGGTCTGACGAGTACAGGAACGGGAACTCGGGAACCTTCATCTGAGTCATCTTGTGCTTTAAGATATCCCATACGTTCGTGTAGCCGCAGTCCTCGATGGCGAGCTTAACATTGTCGGGAAGCTCTTCGCCGAGCGTCATCATAGTCGTTGCCGCGCCCATTGAAACGCCGTGAAGAATAATCTTGCAATCGGGATAGGTCTCAACGAGGTAGTTAATCCAGCTGACTACGTCAAGTCTGTCATACCAGCCCATTGAAACGAACTCTTCCTCGGAGTCCGCGTGGCCGCGAAGGCTGGGCATAAGTACGTTGTAGCCCCACTCGTGGAACTGCTTGGCATAGATACCCATCTTTCTCGGGCTTGAGGTGTAGCCGTGAATGCAGATTACGTAAACGTCGCTGCCCGTTGTTGACTTAAAGAAATCGGCGTGAAGGTTCTTCTTGAACTCCTCGCTCCAGATTGTAATCTTTTCCTTATCGGTGTTGTCGAACCACTCGCAGCCGGTTTCGAGGATTTCCTCGAGCGAGCGTCTGTAGTCGTCGGACATCTTCTTTTTCTTATCGTTTTCCTCTGCCTTTCTGGCTATGGGACCGCTCATACCCGTTCTGGTAAGTACAAGATGGTGAGCGAGCTTGCCCGATGCCACAAAAGCGGCTGTCAGCGCACCCGCCGTGATTGCGGTGTACTTGACCGCCTTAACGAGCTTATTGCCCTTTTTGGCGTTTTTGTCTTTCATACTGAACATCCTTTCGTGTGATTGTTTTATATACACTGATATTTTATAACAAAAATCGTACAAATGCAAATATTATTATCAAATTTAGTTGTAATTGTTCAAAATATCTGTTAAAATATATTCCTACCGAAATATCTTTCCTTACGGGGTGTTTTATATGGATGAAAAGATTATGCGTACCAAGCTTTTCGGCGGTTTTGACAAGAAGGACGTTCTGTCCTATGTCGAGGACCTCAAAAAGCAGGTTGAGGAGCTCAAGAGCGACCTTCAGAAGAAGGATGAGAACATAGACGCGCTCAATTCTCAGGTTGCCTCGCTCTCAGCCGAGTGTGAAAAAATCGCAGAGCTTAACGAAGAGATTGAACAGCGTGACGGCAGAATTGCAGACCTCACCGCTCAGAATCTCGAGCTTTCGGCTTCGGTTGACGCGCTGGGTGCGGTTTCAAGAGAGTATGAGGACGCGAAATCAAAGCTTGAAAAGAGTCAGCAGCAGATTAAGGACGAGCAGGCAAGACTCGGCGCCGCCTTCCTTGACGCGCGCAGATATTCCTCCGAGATAGTAGCCGCCGCCAACGAAAAGGCGCACAACGCTTCTCTCGGCTTTTCCGAGGACATTTCCAAGCAGGCGGGCGAGATTACAAGGCTTTCTCAGGAAATCGACAGTCTTTCCGCTTCATTTACGAAATCCGTTGACGAGCTTCAGGCGAATATTGCCGTTCTCGCTTCGAGAATGTCGGCTGCCGCCAAGAATTTAAGCATCCGTCAGGACGCATCTTTTGAGCCCGACCTTAAGGTTTCGTTTGACGTTGACGACGACGCGACGGGAATTGAACAGACCGACGACGGTTCGGGACTTACATACATCCAGTATCCGCCTCACACCGAGTTCAACGAGGACCTTAATATTCAGCCCGACGGTTCGTTCGGCAAAAAAGCAGACGAGGATATATCGTGAGCGAATACAGAATAAACACAGCCGATATAAAAAACGCGGCGTCATATCTTAAGGCGGGCGATACCGT
>JAEEGL010338494.1_pt1 | contig 19016 bp, 17 predicted proteins | sample 9134231 | NCBI WGS metagenome assembly JAEEGL01 (sample SAMN16246548, study PRJNA631951) | gut metagenome | biome: gut microbiome; feature: rumen; material: fiber-attached | host: Bos | place: Iran: Karaj | collected 2018-10 | reverse complement strand
GCGTGGAGGCGACAACCAGATTTGAACTGGTGATCAGGATTTTGCAGACCCTTGCCTTACCACTTGGCTATGTCGCCTTCTGATGGAGCGGGAGACGGGATTTGAACCCGCGACTTCAACCTTGGCAAGGTTGCACTCTACCACTGAGTTACTCCCGCGTGGCGTGAGTGAATGTATAGGTCAATCGTTATGGGCTTGTCAACAGGCAAAACCCGTAAAAAATGATTTTTTGAAAGGTATAGCGCAACGGACGCGAGGATGAAAGAATAAAGGAAAACCGACGAAGATTCGGGGCAAGACGAGTCAGGATCTTCCCTTCATTTCTTCATCCGGTGCACTTGCGGTGGAGACAGCTTTTTCAGCTTCTGCGACTGCATCAGTGCTGCTAGGATCAGTGACAGCATCCCCGGATGCTTTCAAAGCTTCTGCTTCCTGTTCCCTGCGCAGCTCCTCTTCTTGCTTCTTTTCTTCTTCCTCACGCAGAGCCCTGCGCAGTACCTTGCCTACCAGTGATTTAGGAAGTTCGGTACGGAATTCAAAGATGCGCGGGACCTTATAGGAGGCGAGTTTGCTTCGGCAAAAAGCGGCTATTTCAGGAATGGTGATCTTTTCACCGTCCTTAGGAACGATGTAGGCCTTGAGCGTTTCGCCGCGAGAACGGTGAGGCACGCTGAGAGAAATGGCTTCCTTGATTTTTGGGTATTCATGGAGGACTTCATCGATCTCCCGCGGGAAGACATTGTATCCGCCGACGATTGCCATGTCTTTCTTCCTGTCCACGATGAAGTAATAACCGTCCTCGTCACGGTAGGCTATATCGCCCGTATGCAGCCACCCGTCGGCCAAAGTGGCCGCCGTTTCCTCTTCTTGGTTCCAGTATCCGAGCATCACCTGAGGTCCGCGGACGGCAAGTTCGCCTATCTTGTTGTCTCCCAGATCCTCATTTCCGTTTTCAAGATCGATGATGCGCGCTTCGGTCTCTGGTATCGGGATGCCGATGGATCCGATTTTCTGAAGGCCGTAGAGAGGATTGGCGATAACCACGGGGGAAGCCTCTGTAAGGCCGAATCCCTCGGTGATATTGGCTTTGGTCAGCTTCTGGAACAGCTCCATGCTGGCCTGCGGGAAAGGCGAAGAGCCAGAAATGCATAGCTGAATGCAGGTAAGATCATAGGATTCTATGTCTTTTTGCTGCATCAGAGAAATGTAGATGGACGGAGCGCCGATGAAGAACGTCGGCCTGTGCCTTTTAATGAGTTCAAGCACGTCGTGAGGGGAGTAGCGTGGCACGGGAATGGAGCAGGCGGCCATAGACGCCGGCAGGACAATGTTCCCCACAAGCCCGAACACATGGAAAAAAGGCATGATGCTTAGATAGACATGTGAGGAGTTTTCCGCTGTGCAGTGGATGAGCGAGATGAGCTGCTGCACCTGCGACGAAATATTCGCGTGCGAGAGCATGGCTCCCTTGGAAAAGCCCGTTGTCCCGCCAGTGTATTGGAGAAGGGCGAGGTCTTTCTGGAGATCTTTCGGGACATGGCTGTAGTGTTTGGAAGTTTTAAACATGGACTTCCATGCCACGACGCTTTTCCCGTCGAAGGGCACGACGGGAAAGTTGCCCTGTCTCTTCGCCTGGAACCGCTGCAGGATGCTGAGTGGGAAAGCCAGCCCGTCGGACACGCGCGTGACAACGAATGTCTCAACGCCCAGCTTGTCGCGCAGCGGCTCGATCTTGCTCCAGAACAAGTCAAGGACAACGAGGAAGCGCGGTGAGCAGTCACCGAAATGATGCGTGAGCTCCTTTTCCATGTACAGCGGATTGGTCATCACCACTGTTGCTCCGGCCTTGAGCGAGCCCCAGAAGGCGATGATGGTCTGCGGCAGGTTGGGCATCATGATGGCTACGCGGTCTCCTGTCTGCAGCCCCATGTCCCGCAACGAGGCCGCGAAGCGCTCAGCCTTGTCCTTCAGCTGCCCGTATGTCAGCGTGAGATTTTGGAAGCAGACAGCCTTGCGCTGTCCGAATTTATCCGCCGCTTCATCCAGAAATGACTGTAGAGGACGGGGAATGATGTTGGGATGTAGCGGCGCCCCTTCTTCAATGTGCGCCTTCCATGCAATGTTTTCTTCACTCATGATGCGACAGCCCCTGGTTAAAGGAAAAAGCGTTTCTATGTTAACGGCAACGGGAGGAATTGTCACGCATTAACTGTCTCAGATGGATGGTTCGCTGACAGGGAGCGGACGGTTATTGCGCTCCTTTCATTTTTACGGCATGGCGGTAGCGCTGCACGGCGGCGTTATGTTCGTTCAGCGTTTTGGAAAAGGTGTGCCCGCGATCTTTGCCGGTGGCCACGAAATAGAGGTATTGATGGGATTCCGGGGCAATCGCCGCCTTGAGCGCGGACGCGCCGAAGGAGCAGATGGGACCGGGCGGCAGCCCCGGGTTCTGGTAGGTATTGTAGCGGTTGCCCGGGTCATCAAGATGGCGGCGCAGGAGCGGTCCGGAGAACGATGGACCCAGCCCGTAGAGTACCGTGGGGTCGGCCTGCAGGAGCATGCCGAGGCGCATTCTGTTGGCGTATACGCCCGCCACGCGCGCGCGCTCCGCGGGCACGCCCGTTTCCTTCTCCACGATGGAGGCCAGCGTCACAAGCTCCTTAAGTTCCGCAGTGGTCGGGCGGGACTGCCAGAGCTTGCCGGCGCTCTGCCAGAACGTGTCTACCAGGCGGTTGGCTACGGCTCGCGCCGCATCCATATCCAGCGTTTCCGGCCTGGGCAGCAGGTAGGTTTCCGGAAAGAGAAAGCCCTCAGCAGATTCAAAGGGGATACCCCAGTGCCGCAAAAAGTCCGGATCATGGATGACGGTGGTGAAGTCCGAGGCCTTGCAGAAACCGTCTTTTTCTAGCTGCGAGGCTACTTCCCACCATGGCAGACCTTCGCGCAGGGTCAGCTTGTAAAGCATGGCCTTGCCTGTGGCGAGCATGTCCAGCACCTTTTCCGGGAGCCAGTCGGTGCGCACGAGGAACCGGCCTTTCTGCAGGCTCCTGCCTTTATCCTTCCAGCGTGCAAGCAGGGAGAAGCGCAGCGCATCCGTGATGATGCCCTCTTTTTCCAGGGTGGAGGATATCTGCTGCAGAGTCATGCCCTGTTTTATATCGATAATAACCGGCTTGCCGGACGACGAGGGGGCTGTGGACAAGAAGTGATTCGCATCCTGCCATGCGTAGAGCCCGGCTCCTGCGCAGATCATGAGCATGGCAACGAGCATCCAGAGGAGGAAATGGCGTTTCTTGCGGGGAGCGGGCTGGATAGATTCCGCCTGCGGGGCCTCGCTGTCCCCGGCAGGAGCCTCCACGGATGCTTCCGGTTCCGTCGCCGTTGCCTGTCCCTTGTCTTCAGGGGGCATGTTGCCTGAACCATCTGGGGGGCTTGCAGTCTGTTCCTGTTTCTGTGGCTGGTCTGTTTCCATGCTCACGCGGGAACCCTCCTTTCTTCAGGCAGGTTGAGAAATGTTTCCAGTATCAGCACGGCGGCCTGCTGGTCTATGACTTCTTTTATGCGCCTGGGATCCAGACCCATGCCGGAGAGTTCATCTTCCGCCTCGGAACTGCTCAGTGCTTCATTCATCCAGAATATAGGCAGGGACGTGCGCCGCTTGAGGGATTCCACAAAATGGCGGGTCTGCGTGGTCATAAGGCATTCCGCGCCGTCGGTATGCAGCGGCATGCCGACGACGATGGCATCTGCCTGCTCCTGCGAGATGAGTCCCATGAGCTCTTCAAAGAAAAGCGCCTTGGTCTTGCGTTCCAGTGTGCACCGAGGGAATGCGAAGACGCCGCCGCCGTCGGAAACGGCGATGCCGGTACGTTTGAGTCCGTAGTCAATGGCGAGGTATTTCATGGCATTCGTGGCTCGGGAGCGTCCCGGTTTCATGCCCGCTTACGGAACGGGCGTCTGTGGACTTCAGGATATGCGCGCGTGTAGATGTTGGCAAGACGTGATTTACGCGTTTTTGCGGGATTGCCTTTAATGTGTTTTTGGATGATGAATGGCGCTGGCTCGTGCCAGCCATAAAGCCGAACGGAGCAGCCATGACCCGAAAAAACGCATCCCTAGGGAGAAATGCCGCGCTTAATGGGCTGCGGACAGCGTTCAACCTCCTGTTCCCGCTGATAACCTTCCCGTATATTTCCCGGGTGCTTTCGGTGGATCAGGTCGGCATATACAATTTTTCCGATTCCATCGTGAGCTACTTCATGATGCTTGCCTCACTCGGCATATACACCTATGCCGTTCGGGAAGGCGCGAAGATACGTGAGGACAGAGCATTACTGGGCCGCTTTGCCAGTGAAGTGTTTACCATCAATGTGCTGTCCATGCTGGCAGCGTATGCGCTCATGGCGCTGTTCCTGACCACGGTGCCGGAACTTCGCCGTCATGCCGCAGTGATCGCCGTCCTGGGCATGCAGATTTTTTTCACGACCATCGGCACGGAATGGCTGTATGCAATGCATGAGGAGTTTGCGTATATCACGCTGCGCAGCATTGCCTTCCAGCTCCTTTCACTCGTCCTGCTGTTCTGGCTGGTGAAAACGCCGGATGACCTGCTCGTCTATGCCGGCATCGTGGTGTTTGCCGGGGCCGGCGCCAACCTTGTCAACGTCCTTTATGCAAGACGGTTTTGCAGAATCAGGCTCGTGCGCGACGTACCCTGGCGGCGGCACCTCGCCCCCATCCTCGTGATTTTCTCCACGACGGTGGCCATATCCATTTACACGTGCTCCGATTCCACCATGCTCGGCTTTTTGTGCGGGGAACACGAAGTGGGGATCTATGCCGTTTCCTCGAAAATTTATTCCCTGGCGAAAATGCTGCTCTCGTCCGTACTCATCGTGGCGGTGCCCAAGCTTTCCCTCCTCTTGGCGTCGGGCAGGATGGAGGAGTACCGCACCACGCTGACCAATATTTCCGCTGCGGTATCACTGCTCCTTTTCCCGACAGCAGTGATGCTGTTTTCCCTTTCGGAAGAATGTGTCGTGCTGCTTTCGGACGCTTCCTATAGTGAGGCGTCCAGCTCCCTGCGCCTGCTGTGCGTCGCGCTCCTGTTCTGTCTCGTCGGATGGATCGCCAATGACTGCGTCTTGATACCCGCGCGCAAGGAGAAGGTCGTCCTTGTTTCGACCATCATCAGTGCCAGCCTGAACATCGGCCTGAATTTCCTGCTTCTTCCCCTATGGAAAACGGATGCCGCGGCTTTTTCTACGATTGCGGCCGAAGCCTCAGTCATGGGCATCAGCGTGTGGCACGGATTAAAGATTGCCGGGCTGCGCGTATGGCTGGCACGCGATGTGCTCCTCATGCTCACCGGCTGCGTGCCCGTGGCTCTTGCCTGCCGATGGGTGCATGGATTGGGGCTTGGGTGCGGAGGAACACTGGTAGTGGCGTTGCCGCTTTCCCTGTCCTGCTATGCTGTCTTCCTCGCGCTCTTCCGCTGCCATATCGTCATGGACGGCGCCGCGGCTGTGAAGCGCATGCTTCGGGCATCGCGCTGAGTGGTGCTCCTGCTATCGTATGGGTCGGCTGGCTCTGATGACGACATCCCGTGCATCTGTCTGCACACGCTATGTCGGCAGGGAAAGCCGAGGCCACGGCAGTATTATAGCGCATCACAGGCTGTGGAGCGTAAGCAGTGTTATCTCGGAGGGTACGGCCAACCGGCAGGAGAAGCCGTTCCAGAGACCAGTCCCGCTGCTTACATAGAGCAGACCTCCCTGCGACGTCCTGTACATGCCGCTGACAAATCCGCCGTTGAAATGCGCGATGAGAGGCCTGAGAAAAAACAGGTGCCCTCCGTGCGTATGTCCTGAAAGCTGGAGCGCAATGCCAGGGGAGGGCGTGCAGCGGTAGGACGGCCGGTGCGAGAGGAGGATCCTTGTCCCCGCAGGCGCCCCGGCGAATGCCCTGTCGACATCAGGTCCGGGCATGCCGAAGGATTTCGCTGCAGAATCAGTTACGCCGCCGAGTACCAGTCCGTCCGGCAGCACCGCATGCGCATTCTCCAGCATCCGTATGCCCATGGAAGAGAAAGCCTCGGACCACGCCGGCGCGTTGTAGTAGTATTCGTGATTGCCGGGTATGCCGTATACGCCGAACTTGGCTTGAAGCTTTCCCAGCGGTGCCAGGGCATCTTTCCTTTGTCCGGTGTAACCATCGACCATGTCCCCGGTGAGGACGATGGCATCCGGGTGAAGGTCATTGACCTTTTCCACGACTCTTTCCAGCCAGTCACGGCGGAGCAGGGGGCCGATATGCAGGTCGGAAAGCTGGACGAGAGTGAAGCCGTCGAGCACTGCCGGCAGCCCGGGAATGTCGGCCCGTACTTCCCGGACGTCAGGTACGCGTATTGCCTGGAAAACGCTCCACGAACCCGATGCCAGCGCGGCCAGGAGGAACACGGAATGGCGGAGCCCGCAGGAGAAGGGCAGGCGACGTTTGCAGCAACGTAGCGCAAGGCCAGTGATATCTTTAATGAGCGCCAGAAAGAAAAGGAGGATGAAGGCACAGTACACAGCCTCGCATACAGGCTGGACCGGCCAGGGCAGATCAGGATTGAAGAAACTGCCGCCGAAATGCTGGTAGAAGGGGTATTTCAACCCAGCGGCGAAAAGCAACGCCCCCAGGAGCATCTTGACCGGCAGACTGATGCGGAGCGGCAGGATGAGGCTTATGAAAAGATAGCACGCGATGATGATGGATGCATAGAAAAGACGCATGACAGGCCCCTTTTACTTGACCATTCCCATGTCCAGTGCCCGGTACAGGTACCTGGCGGCTATGGAGGAGTATGGCCTCCATTTCGCGCATGTCCTGAAGATGTCTTCCCGGCTTGGAGCGGCCTTTCCGTAAAGCCAGCGGAACGAATGCATGAACGCACTGTCCTCAAAGGGAAGGATGTCTTCCCGGCCCAGGACAAAGATCAGGCACATTTTTGCCGTCCAGGATCCTATGCCGCGAATTGCAGTGAGGTGCTCCATAACGTCATCGTCAGTCATGACGTACAGCGTGCTCAGGTCAAGCCTCCTCGCATGCACGGCCAGGGCGAAGCCGAGCAGATATCCCGCCTTGTTCCTGGAGAGTCCGGCCCTGCGCAGATCGTCTTGCGTGAGGGTAAGCAGAGCTTCCGGTGTCAGTCTCCCGCCACAGAGCGTACGGATTCTTGCTCGGATACTTTCAGCTGCCTTCACAGAGAGCATCTGTTCGATGATCTCACCGGCGATGAATGCGAAGGCGTCTGGATGCTCGCGGCACTCAAGATCGCCAATGGCATCGATGACGGAGGCAAGGCGTCCGTCCACACTCCTTAGGTGCCGGACAGCCGGAGAATCCGCAGATATTGTTGTGCAAAGGTCCATGGATGCGAGGATATATGGCATGGTTGGCAAGGTCAATCATCAGGACATGCTTGAAAGTATCAAGGCGCATGAATGGAAATGCGCCGGATAATCCTTCGGTCAAGGCCCCTGCTTTTTTTCGTGAAAGGCTCGGATTGGATTCCAGTTCAAGTAGTGGAAGTCCTATGTTATCTACAAGTACACAACTTATCTGTTTTCAAGATTAAAATTGATATTCCGGTCCCGCTGCGCGCATTACCGGAGCGTCGGTATGATGTTTAGTCCCTGGTTTGCCCATGCAGATGATGGTGCTCGGCATGCGAAAGCATCCCACTGTTCCTCCGCGCTGGGGCATGTTACCGGCTCAAATTTTTCAAGCCAGCAGGCAACCCATTGCGGGCGGGAGCGTATATGCCGGCGTATCATCCTCCCCCAGCCTGCTGATGACGAAGGAGAATTCCCGCTTAAGCTTGCTGCTCCTTTCCATGCCTGCTGATATGCTTTTCACTGACAACGGTTGGCAGCCCTCCAGCCGTTTTCAGGGCAAGAAGCCGGACAGAAGCTCATGATCTGCATGTACTGAACAAAGACAGAAGTTACCTTGTAATCAGTCAGTATCTTTAGCGAGGACAATCTTGCACCGGCGCAGGGGCGCCTTTTTCTGCCTTCTTGCGCACGGCGGACCATGTCTTCGTGGTGAGGAAGGAGCGTGGTGCTGCTTCAAGCAGCATGCCTAGCACCTCCATGGGCATCGCCAGAGTCATTTCGTCCATGGCCATGAAGGGGCGGCACGAAGGATCGGAACCGCCGAGGACGGTTTTTTTCTCACCCTTGCGCATATGCTGCAATGGCCATGCAAAAATGTTCGCGCAGCCGGAACCAAACGGCATGTCAACGGCGTGCACGTCATTCAGGGCAAAAAAAGCCAGGCTGCAGAGCCCGTTCATAAGCTCCATGGGGGCATGGAACACTGCCAGCTGCGCTTCTCCTTCGGCGAACATGGTCAGCGGCTGTGCCACGCATAGAGATGGCTCTACGGGACTTACATTCAAGTCATCCAGGAAACGGCGCATATCGCCTGGCCCGGGAAGGTAATGCTCACCGCCGACACCGTCAAAACCGGAGGTCACGAAGTGCAGGATACGTTCCGGCGCAGGCACTGTCCAGCCCATGTAATGCCAGCCTCCCATGCAGTTCACCCCTTCCCTAGCGAAACATACAGGCACGCGCTCCTTGCGAGCGCGGCGAAGCCAGTTGATGACGCAGGAATGGATGCCGGACTTGGGTGTTAAAGAATGCGCGGGGGCATCATCCGTCCAGGCTATGCCCAGGGGCTCTTCAACGCCGACGAGGCTGATCAGTTCAGAAATGCTGTAGGCCATACGTCGTCCTCCTGTGCCGCCGCCCGCCTGTGCACTGAAAAAAAAGAATGGCGGCGTAGCGTTGTGTATCTTTTAAAACCATACCCTGCACCGCTAGGCGTCGTCAAGAAATGCGAGAGCCTCGCAGGATCCTGCAGGATACCGCCGTATTTCTGGCTGTTGCCTTTCGCCACGGCTTGAGCTAGGTTGCGCCCGTGTCGCGGCGCGCTGCCGCGGGTCCGGTTTGGCTGATGCGGGGATTTTTATGGACGCGCTTACCGTGTGCAAAATCGTTGCCGTTCCTCTGCTGCTCTGGCTTTGCTCTGCCATGGGCAGGCGCTGGGGGGCATTCGCCGCGTCTGTGTTCGCAGGGCTCCCCATCGTTTCCGGTCCCGTCTCATTGTTTATAACTCTCGAACAAGGACCGGAGTTCGCCCAGGTAATGGCCTTCAATGTGTTGCCAGGTATATGCGCCTGTGCATGGGAAAACGTCGTCTATTCCTGGTTATGCCGGCGTTTTTCCTGGCTTCCAACGCTCACGCTCACGCTCCTGCTCTATTTTGCCTTTGCTGCGTTGCTTTGCGTGGCCAGACTGCCGCTTGCAGCCTGGACGGTCATATCTCTGGCTGCACCAGCAATCGCCCTTCGGCTGCTGCCCAAAAAGAGTGAGAAATGGCATGTCCCGCCTGCACATCACGGTGCGCCATGGATGCAGATGTTCGTGGGCATGGCGGCCATGATCGGCGAAACAGAGGGAGCGGCCTGGCTGGGACCGCAGTGGAGCGGCATGCTGGTATTCTTCCCCGTGCTGAGCGGTGTCATGGGGATGTTCGCGCATATCGAAGCTGGGTCTGAAGCCGCTCTCCGTGTATTCCGCGGTACACTGACGGGCCTGTCAGGGGCTACGGTTTTTGCCGTCGTCGTGGCCTGGTGCATTTCCTCGCTTCCCGTTGCCGCTACCTACGGGCTGGCCACCTTTGCCGCAGTGGCTGTTTCGGGTGGGCTGGCGCTGCTCCTGAAGAGATAGGAGAAGACCGAAGGGCATTGAGCAGGACGGATCGGAAAAGAAAAGAGCCACGTCCGGGGCTCTTCAAGCAGTGTGCCGGGCATGGCACGATTCTAACGGGTGAAAGTCCCGTCACGGGTAGCTACCGCCAAGTGTATTTCCTATGACCTTTCACGGAGTCCGCACCTGGAACAGATTCGCCGGATGCGTGAAGCTGCTTTTTTAGAAAGTTTACTTCCTGTAAAGGGCTCATACTCCATTCAGACCAGGGCAGTATCAGCACGCTTACTTTAGGAACGAGAACCAAAAGCACGGCATTGTGCAGTCGATGTCCCGGAAGGGAAACTGCTATGATAACAGTATGATGATGGAGAGCCTTTTCGGAAGACTGAAGACTGAGTTACTGTATGGCTGCGAGAAGCGATTTGGATCGTATGAAGAGTTTTCCGTGGCTATGGCGCAATACATAGATTATTACAACAATGAACGCATCCAGGCAAAAACAAAATGGATGCCACCCACAAAGTATAGGATGGCATCCATGTGTTGAGGTTTGGTCATAAATCAATGTGTCCAGGAAACTGGGTACATATCAATTATGCAGGCTTTTTTTCAACGATGCATGCGTCAAGGGCAGCGCAAATAGCCTTTTCGTCCATGTTCTGGCCGATAAACACAAGCTTTTGCATGCGGTCGCCATAGGTATCGTCCCAGTCCTTGTCGATTTCAGGATCCTTGCGGCGCTCAGCCGCCTGGCGTGCAGGCGGTGCGGAAGCAAGCCAGTCTCCATAGGGCGAAGCAGCCATTTGCCTGCCAGCCTGCTCATACAGGTAGGCTGTGTCGGGCTCTTCGTTGAACCAGACCAGACCCTTGCATCGTATGACCGTGGAAGGCCAGGCATCATTGACGAAGTCCTCGAATTTTTTTTGCGCGAAGCCGGCGCGGCGGTAGTAGACGAAGGTCCCGATACCGTATTCCAGAGCCTCACCTTCACCATGATGGTGATGGTGGTGATGCGCGTGATCACCATGTTCATGGTCATGATCATGGTCGTCATGATGGTGTTCTTCGTGCTCGTGATCATGGGCGTGATGCGTGTCGTGATCATTGTCGGCATCATCATCGTCTTCCACATCGGCTTCCAGTGCCTTGACCCAGCCCATGGAGGAGCATGCGCGGTCAAAATCAAAGCGATGGGTATCCATGATGTCCTTAACGGACACATCGCAGTAGTTGGTCTCGATGATATTGGCTTCGGGCTGGAGCTTGCGGATGACTGCACGCAGGACGCCGAGCTGGTCTTCGCTCAGCCCTTCCACCTTGTTAAGGATGATGGTCGTGCAGAACTCGATCTGCTGTATGAGCAGGCTTGCCACATCCTCTTCGTCGATGTCTTCTTCCTCAAGACGCTTGCCTCCGGTGAATTCATCCACCATGCGTTGTGCGTCCACCACGGTGACGATGCCGTCGAGGCGGCAGATTTTAGGCAGGGATTCATCGCCCATGGTGATGGTCTGGGCGATAGGCATGGGTTCGCAAATGCCGCTGGCTTCGATGAGGATATAGTCGAAGCGTCCTGTCTGGATGAGATCAAGGATCTGATTGAGGAGGTCAACCTTAAGCGTGCAGCAGATGCAGCCGTTTGATAGAGGAACAAGGCTGTTGTCTTCCTGCACGACGCTGCCGCCCTTTGCAATGAGCGAAGCGTCAATGTTGACCTCGCCGATATCGTTGACAATGACAGCGACCTTATATCCCTGCTGGTTGGCGAGCACGCGGTTGAGGAGGGTGGTCTTGCCAGCACCGAGGTAGCCGGCGAGCACGGTGATGGGTACTATTTTGCGGGGTTTCTTCATTGGATGTTCCTTGATATTCATGGTTGGCACAAAAAATGATCGGTCAATACAATAGTGATAAACGCCGTTTCGTCAACTGTCCTCCGTCGTTTTCTCCCGCTTCGCAGGTGGTTGCTTTTCCGTGCGTTTATGGGTAAGGGATGTGCTGACTCGCCGCCGTGCCGTCACTTCAAGTTCCAGGAGAATCCATGCAGTACGTATACACGCCGGAGCGCGTATGCTCCAAAAGATTTTTTATTGATGTTGATGACGAAACCCGTACCATCCGTGATTTCCAGTTCCAGGGAGGCTGTCCCGGCAACCTCAATGGAATCAGCCGCCTTATCAGGGGCATGAAGATAGACGACGTCATTGAACGTTTTGACAACATGCCTATATGTCCCTCATCCAAGGTCACTTCCTGCCCGGAACAGCTTCGCAGGGCACTCGTTGAACTGAGGGCAAACATGGATTCCGGTACGGTTCAGCAGCGTCCGCGCTTCGGCCTGGATTCCTTTTCCTCTTTATTCAAGTAGATTTCAGGGACTCTTGATCCCTGCCGCGGATGTTGAGCGTTATTGTGGCGAGCTGGCTAGGTACGCCCGCAGAGCGGGCATGGCGACCTTAGCGTCTTCAAGGCCCAGCCAGTACCAGGCAGCCAGCTTGTCCATATTCGATTCCATGCGGCCGATTTCCATGGAGCGCGAGGGAGTGAACTGAAAGACGCGGCCTTCACGCGCGAGCATGTCCAGCGTGTCACACTGATGGTTGTAGTCCGCGTTGCTCCTGCCCAGCGCTTCTGCCAGTTTCGGCCAGCGCATGTAGGCGATTCGTGAGAATACTTTTCCCCTGGACGCGTTCCTGCGAAACGAGGGGTGCCGGGTGCGCACCACAACGATGTGCCTGAACCCGCTATCGAGGGCCCATTGAAAAGGAATTTTGCAACTGCATCCGCCGTCGAGGCAGGGAATGCCGTCAACATTCACCATGGCAGAAATGTATGGCATGGTGCCTGAGGCACGCATAGCGATGCAGATGTCTTTGCAGACGCCCTTTTCAAAGTACGCAGGGCTGCCGGTAAGGCAGTTGGTGGCGACGGCCACAAAGCGCCGAAGTGGGTCGTTCAGGCGGTCCCAGTCGATAGGGTCGAGCCTGTTCGCAAGCTCACCGAACATGAAATCGAATCCGAATGGACTTTTGTTGCGCAGCATGGCTCCTAGACCAAAGTAGCGGGGGTCATGCCGGTAGCGGAGTGGGATGCGTGCTGAACGCCCGATCTGTCCTGTCACGTAGCTTACGCCATTGAGTGCTCCGGCCGACGTGCCGATGACGCAGGAAAAATTGATGTCTTCCAGCATGAGCGCGTCCATCACTCCTGCGCCATATATGCCCCGAAGAGCACCGCCCTCCAGTACTAGACAGCCTGGAGTATACCTGCCGGAAGCCTGCCCGGAAGGCAACGAATCCATATGTGAGTAGGCTTTCGAACCCATGAAGTATCCCCCTTGAATAGCTGCCATTTGCCATATACTTAGCGCCTTGTCCAGAACGGCAAAGGGCAATATTTTGCAAGTTGCTGACACAGACGGCTGATATGTCCTTATTGTGAAATAAATATTTTGTTGTTTCGCAGGGTTATTTATTCTGCGATACTTGACAAGAAGGGGATAATCAGCGCAGACTCTGCAGACGATGAATCTTAACTTATCGTGTTGCGGAGGCATAGGTCCCGCATCCATGCGGCAGAGGCGGCCATGACGGCTACGGCGCATTTTTCAGCAATCGAGGAATGACATGATCTTGACCGGTTCGGAAATTTTTTGCGAAGTCCTGGTGGAACAGGGAGTGGAGACACTCTTTGGCTACCCCGGCGGGGCTGTACTGAATCTGTACGACGCCCTCTACAAGTACCAGGATCGCATACGACACATCACCACAGCCCACGAGCAGGGCGCAGCCCATGCTGCCGACGGCTACGCACGCGCTACCGGCCGCACGGGCGTTGTCCTGGCCACAAGCGGTCCCGGGGCGACCAATCTTGTGACGGGCATCGCCACGGCGTATATGGACAGTATTCCCATGGTGGTCATCACGGGCAATGTCCCCAACTCCCTGATGGGGCAGGACAGCTTTCAGGAAGTGTATATCGCCGGTATCACCATGCCCATCACGAAGCATAACTACGTGGTTGATAAGGTGGAGAACCTGGCTGACATCCTGCGTGAAGCCTTCACCATAGCCCAGACGGGACGTAAGGGGCCCGTCCTGGTGGACATTCCCAAGGATGTGACAGCCGCGTCATGCGCATTCACCCCTGCAGCGCCGGCACGCGACGAGTACCGGACTGTCATCGACGGTTCGGCCATTGACCTGGCGGCTGAGATCATCAACGCTGCGCAGCGCCCCGTCGTGTACTACGGCGGCGGGGTGGTGGCTTCCTGCGCCGGAGATCACCTTTCCCGTCTGATGCATAAGGCATGTATTCCGGGCGCCTATTCCCTCATGGCTGCCGGCGTGGTGAGCAGCGAGGATCCTCTTTGCCTGGGCATGGTCGGGATGCATGGCTGCCGCACGACCAACGTCGCCTTTGACCAGGCCGACGTGATGCTTGCCGTCGGAACGCGTTTCAGCGACCGCGTGGCGCTTGCCCCTGATGAATTCGGACGGCGCGCCAAGCTCATCCAGATCGATATTGACCCCAGTGAGGTCAATAAAAACGTGACTGTGGACGTGAGCCTGATCGGGGACGTCAAAGATATCATCATGGCGCTTCTGCCGAAGATCAATACCGCTGTCCACCAGCCATGGCTCGATACCATCGAGCAGCTTAAGAGGGAGGATTACTATCCCACGAGCTGCGACAACTGCCTCAAGCCGCACCATGTCATACGCAAGATTTGTGAAAAGGCGGGCGATGACGTCATCGTTGTCACCGACGTGGGGCAGCACCAGATGTGGGCTGCGCAGTATGTGCGCCACCTCAAGCCGCGTCATTTCATTACGAGCGGAGGCCTGGGCACAATGGGCTTTGGCTACGGGGCTGCCATCGGCGCGCAGATGGGCTGTCCAGGCAAGCGCATCGTGCACATCACGGGAGACGGATCTTTCCACATGAACATGAACGAAGTCTGCACCGCTGTCACATACGGTCTGCCTATCATCACAGTGATCATGGACAACAAGGTGCTGGGCATGGTTCGCCAATGGCAAACGGCCTTCTACGGAGGCCGCTATTCCTGCACCACTCTGGAGCGCCGCACTGACTATGTCAAGGTTGCCGAAGGCTTTGGAGCGCACGGCTTCTCCTGCATGACCATGGAGGAGTTCGACTATGCCATGGAGCAGGCCCTGCGTATGGACGGACCGGTATGGATCGCCTGCGCCATTGACAGGAACGAAAAGGTGCTGCCCATGATACCCGGTGGCTGCACGAGCGATTCCATCATCATGTCCTAGGAGGGCGAAATGAAATATGTTCTTTCCATCGTAGTCGACAACCACGCCAACGTTATGGCGCGCGTGTCATCGCTTTTCGCCCGCCGCCGCTTCAATATGAGCAGTGTCACCGCAGCGCGCACCAGCGACCCGAACATCAGCATCATCACCATCGTCACCGAGGGTGACGCGCATATACTCGATCAAGTGCTTAAGCAGACGCTCAAGCTGCATGAAGTGAAAAGCGTCTCCGTGCTGCCGCCAAACGAAAGCCTGCTTTCCGAAACGCTCATGCTCCGCCTGGGATTTGAGGATTCCACCATTTCTTCCCTGAAGGACATCGTGGAGGTCTATCGCGCAAAGATCATTGACCTCACATCGGGCAGCATGGTAGTACAGCTGACAGGCAAGCCCTCAAAAATTGACGGATTTCTTGAGGTCATGTCCAAGTATCACATCGTCGAAATGTGCCGTTCTGGCGTCATCGGCATGGCCAGAGGCGCGCAGAGCGACTGGTGGAAGCGTAGCGAACAGGCGTAGCCTGTCCGTCAGTTTCTCGTCATCATTCATTTTTTAACGAACGGAGCACTCCAATGATCAAGAAGTATTATGATTCCGACTGCAACCTGGGCATGCTTGACGGTAAGACCGTGGCCATCATCGGCTATGGCAGCCAGGGTCATGCCCACGCCCAGAACCTCAAGGAAAGCGGCGTCAAGGTTGTCGTCGGTCTGCGCAAGAGCAGCGCCAGCTGGGCCAAGGCGCAGGAAGCCGGCTTGAACGTTATGGAAGTGGAAGACGCCGCCAAGGTAGCCGACATCGTCATGATGCTTGTGCCGGATGAAGTTTCCGCCGATATCTACAACAAGCAGGTTGCTCCCTTTATGGAAGAAGGCAACGTCCTTTGCTATGCCCATGGCTTCAATATCCATTTCGGGCTCGTCAAGCCTGCGGCCAATATCGACGTCATCATGATCGCCCCCAAGGGGCCTGGCCACACTGTGCGCAGCCAGTACCTTGAAGGCAAAGGCGTGCCCAGCCTCATCGCTATCTATCAGGATTTCAGCGGAAAGGCCAAGGACATCGCGCTTGCCTACGCCTCCGGCATCGGCGCTGGCCGGGCTGGCATCCTTGAAACCAGCTTCCGCGAAGAGACTGAGACTGACCTCTTCGGCGAGCAGGCTGTGCTTTGCGGTGGCGTGACGGAGCTGATGAAGGCCGGCTTCGAGACCCTTGTTGAAGCAGGATACGCGCCGGAAATGGCTTATTTCGAGACCATCCATGAAATGAAGCTCATCGTCGACCTGATCAACCAGGGCGGCTTTGGCTACATGCGCTATTCCATCTCCAATACTGCAGAATACGGAGATTACCGCACGGGCCGCCGCCTGATCACTGACGCTACACGCCGTGAGATGAAGCAGGTCCTGCGTGAGATACAGGACGGCACCTTTGCTTCAGAATTCGTGCAGGAATTCTCTGCCGGACGCAAGGCGAAATTCCTCGCCACCCGCAGACTGGAATCCGAGCATCAGCTCGAGAAAGTCGGAGCCGAGCTCCGCCAGATGATGAGCTGGCTCAAAAAGTAACCTGTAGAAACACAGTGCGCCGGGCAAGTACTGTCCGGCGCTTTTCTTTTTTACGAGTGAGGAGGAAAGGTTTATGAAGCTTCGCAGCGCGAACGTGACCCAGGGCGTTGAACGCGCCCCTAACCGCAGCCTGTTCTATGCCATGGGCTATACCAGGGAAGAGCTTTCTCAGCCGCTGATTGGTGTTGTCAGCGCGTATAGTGAAATCGTCCCAGGACATGCGCATTTGGATAAGATTGCCGATGCAGTCAAGGCCGGCGTCCGCATGGCAGGTGGCACTCCAGTGCTGATTCCAGCCATTGGAGTATGTGATGGCATAGCCATGGGCCATGTTGGCATGAAGTATTCTCTGGCCAGCCGTGAACTCATTGCAGATAGCGTTGAGACTATGGCAATAGCGCATCAGCTGGACGGGCTTGTCCTTGTACCCAATTGTGACAAGATCGTGCCGGGAATGCTCATGGCGGCGCTGCGGCTCAATATACCCTCCGTTGTGTGCAGCGGCGGACCCATGATGGCTGGTTCCTATAACGGAGAAGAAGTAAGCCTTTCAAAAATGTTCGAAGCTGTTGGAGCACGAAAAGTCGGCCTCATCGATGACAAACAGCTTGAGGATTGCGAAACAGGTGTCTGCCCCGGCTGCGGCAGTTGTGCAGGAATGTATACTGCCAATTCCATGAACTGCCTGTGCGAGGCCATCGGTATCGCCCTTCCTGGTAACGGTACCATTCCAGCTGTACACTGCCGTCGCCTCCAGCTTGCCAAGCACTCCGGCATGGCCGTTATGGAGTTGCTGAGAAAAGAAATTAAACCCCGTGACATCATCACAGCAAAGTCTATCCGCAATGCATTAGCGTGCGACATGGCCTTAGGCTGCAGTACCAATACCGTATTGCATCTCTTGGCTATTGCCCATGAAGCTGGCGTGGAACTCGACCTCGCGTTGTTTAACGAAATCAGCGCAAAAGTCCCCAATATATGCCACCTGGCCCCTGCAGGTCCGACCCACATGCAGGATCTGTATGCCGCTGGCGGGATACCGGCGGTTCAGGCTGAACTTGCCGAAGGCGGCTATCTCGACACTAGTCTGATAACTGCGACTGGAAAGACCATAGCAGAGAATATCAGCGGAGCGTGCGTCACTGATACAAGTGCCGTTCGTCCGCTTAGCAACCCCTATAGCCCCACGGGAGGACTTCAGGTGCTCTGGGGGAATATCGCCCCTGACGGCTGTGTCGTTAAGCGTAGTGCTGTTGCTCCTGAAATGCTTGTTCATAGTGGCCCCGCACGCGTATTCGATAGCGAGGATGAAGCCATCGACGCCATATACAACAGCAAGATCAAGGACGGAGACGTGGTGGTCATCCGCTATGAAGGTCCCAAAGGCGGGCCTGGCATGCGTGAAATGCTTAATCCTACCAGCGCCCTGGCCGGCATGAAGCTGGATCGTACTGTCGCTCTGATCACCGATGGACGTTTCAGCGGCGCGAGTCGGGGGGCATCCATCGGCCATGTCTCTCCTGAAGCAGCAGACGGCGGTCCTATTGGCCTGATCAGGGAAGGTGATATTATCCGCATCGACATCCCAAATGCCAGCATTAACGTCGATGTGAGCGACGAAGAGTTGGCTGCTCGCAAAGCTACATATGTTCAACGAGAAGCAAATATCAAGACTGGATGGCTGGCTCGTTATGCACGGCTTGTGGGCAGTGCAAACACTGGGGCCGTACTGAAATAGCTGGAACATCAGGAACGTTCCTTAATGTATTCCCTGGTTGTTTTTACATAGTATGCGTTATCTGACGTAGTTAACGATGCCTGTAACTTACATTCTATATAAAAAATGACCTATGGAATAAAAAAAAGCTTGACGAAGCGAGGGCTTTTGGCTATCTGTCTTTCCACAGTGCATCGTTCCCCGATAGCTCAATAGGCAGAGCGGGTGACTGTTAATCACTAGGTTGGCGGTTCAAGTCCGTCTCGGGGAGCCAATAGGAATTATTGCCCATCAGTTTATACTGGTGGGCTTTTTCTTTTAAAGTCTATATTCCTCTGATTTCAAAGCAATTTTTGTTGCCCCAATTCTCCGAAGATTCTCCTATCCGTACTCCGCTTTCCGTCCTCAAGCCGCACTCCCGGCATTCTCCACGCTTGTCTCCATTTCTGTCTTTCTGCGTACCACCTGTTTAACAGGCTTTCTTTTTTGTAAGACCGTTCTGAAAAAGTATTTTATTATCTTATTGAATTATATTGATAATTATTTTAAGCAGAGCCAACTGTTCTGCTTAATATTAAACAGCTTCGTTTAGCGGCCAACTTTAATTAAAAAATTCAATTTTATAACAATTATATTTATGACAATAACAAATAAGTTCAACAAAGAAAGAATATGTTTT
>JAEEGL015668464.1_pt1 | contig 19017 bp, 20 predicted proteins | sample 9134231 | NCBI WGS metagenome assembly JAEEGL01 (sample SAMN16246548, study PRJNA631951) | gut metagenome | biome: gut microbiome; feature: rumen; material: fiber-attached | host: Bos | place: Iran: Karaj | collected 2018-10 | reverse complement strand
TTGTAGAATGTTATTTGTATCTTTGCGGTGTTAAAATCACCTAAGATGAAAAGAGTAATAGCATACTACAGGGTTTCGACCAATGATCAGAATCTAGGAATCTCCGCACAGAAGGATATTGTGCGGAGATATTGTGACTTCAATTTCGCGGAAATCATTTCCGAATATGAAGAGCACGAATCCGGTAAAAAGAACGACCGTCCACAACTTGCTTTGGCATTGGCTGAGTCTCAAAAGAACGATGCATATCTCATTGTTGCTAAAATCGACCGTCTGACACGTGTCGCATATTTCGGATTACAGCTATGCGAAAAGTACAAAATTATCTTTTGTGATCATCCAGATATGGGGACGCTTGAGCAGAGTATCTATTTCGGGATGGCTCAACAAGAACGTGAGTATATCTCCATCCGCACAAAGTGTGCACTAGCTGTCCTTCGTAATAATGGAGTAAAGTTAGGCGCTCCAAACGCCACTTTCACAGACGAAATGAGAGAAAAGGCATATCGGAAACTTAGAGAATCAGCAATCAATAATGATGCCAATAAAAGAGCATACGCTTTGGTAAGTGTGATGGATGGAAACTATACGGATAAAGCCCGGCATCTGAATAGAAATGGATTCCTAACATCCAAAGGAAATTCTTGGACGGGTCAGCAAGTAAAGCGTCTGATTCAACTGTTTCGGTAATATGGAGATTCGACTTCCAGTCATTTGCTGCATCGGCAGCTAACTCATTTCTTATTTTGAAGCGTCAAAGGTAGAGAAAAAACTGCCTTCCTCCATTTTAGTGACAGGTTGTCCGTTAGCATTGATATAGTACCACTTATCCTCTTTCTTCACCATACCCATCTCTAAGTCGAATTTGTAATCATCATAGATAACTTCTGTTGCGACGCCACAGTAGACAAGTCCCCATTTATCTCCCTTTCTCAAAGGAATACATCCGTCGGCGTCCATCATTTCGTAGATTTCATCCATCTCACAGGGAACGATTTCTTTGCCATTACAGGCAATTACACCCTTTTTCCCATCATTGACTGTGATGAAGTACTTATAATTTGACCAGAAGTATCTGAATATTCGATCATAAACGAAATCTGTTACGAGAGTGCCCTTTCCATCCATCTTGCATAAGGCATACTTGTGATTTCTGACTACAGGAACACGCCAACATGGATCTTTTATTTCACTGATACAATCGTAACGTTCAGGAATCTCATCGAAGAGCGCAGGCACCAAGACCTCACCAGTAACTCTGCGAAGTCCCACTTTTCCATTTTCTTCAAAGATGACGTCTCGCATATCGAGGGCCATCTCTGCTAATTCTTCCTCTTTCTTTGATAATGCGGGAATTTTATCCCAAGAGATTTCCTCTACGCCCTCAAAACGGGCGCCTTCATAGAAGTACTGGAGTGTCTTAACGCATTTCACGTATTCTTTGGCCTGTTCCTCCGTGGGCTTCACACGCTTTTTCGCAGGCACATCAGAATATGGCTGATACTCCTCGTAGCTAACTAATACGAACTTGTTGATAAAGTCAGCTGTCCTTGTGTAATATACATCATGTAAGAAGATGTCCTTGGATTCAAGCCATATCTCAAACTCGTCATCTAAAAGATCATTGATACATACCTGACTTGGAGTCATAACCCCAGCCACAACACTTTTCATCCGTGTGTACTTAGCAACGAACTCCGGGTAGAAGTGGGGAGCCCACTGCTCGTATTTACCGACATCTCCGAAGAGTTTCTCATAGAAATCCGGATTCTCATCTTTTGTAATTCTCATAAATGTTTGTATTTTAGTACCTTTAATTCTAATCCTAGTGCAAAGTTAGCAATCCAAATGGATACAAGCAAATAAAACAAAACGTTAGGTAGAAATGTGCTTTCCCTTGGTATGAACTATATGCATTCACATAGTTCCTTTCATGCATCTTCTATTGTTCTACTTAAATCATATTGTGCTTTTTATAATAGTCCTCCCACCACGAAGGTTCTCGGATGAGCTGTCCTGTTTCATAGCAAAAACCGTCAAGCTTCAGGGGAAGTGCATCTTTCTGCTGGCTCAATACTAATCTTATACGATTCCCATTTTCAATACCTATTCCACTAACATCATACCAATATAGTGATCTTCGCAGATTTTTCTCACAGCCCCAGCCATTCTCGAACAACTGTCCCAAAGCATTGCCCGCGTTGAAAGTACCCAATAGAGCAGCCTCCCGAATCCACTTATAGGCCAAGTCATAATCGGGTAATAGTCCATCGACACCATCTCGATATAATCTGCCAAGAATGAAAGCACAATCGCCTATTTCGTCTTCAGCCCCCATCTCGTAGTATTCTATGGCTTTTTTAATGTCGCGTTTAATTCCCCCTAATCCGTTTTTGTAGATAGTCCCCAGCATCGAGTATCCCGACAAATGACCGTAAAGACCTGCTTTCTCATAGAGATTAACAGCTTCTTCAATACGGCCAGAGCTCAAACTAGTTCTAGCCTTATTAAAATAATCTTCTGCAATCTTAGCATTCTGTGTTAGTCTTGGTTCGTCCAGCTCGTCTGGGTGACAACTTGTAAGTCGATAATTTGAGCAAGTCCGTATCTCGCGAAGTTTCTCCTGGATAGTTGGGACAGATATATAGTTCGGATTTATGCGTCTGAGCAACTTTATATATTCAAGAGCATTGTCTTCATCGTATCCGAGCAAATAGCTTCCAATACTGAATAGTTCCTCATTCAGTTCTATGACCAATCTTCGAATCTTTAGTTCATAGTCAGAGAAACTATTAAAGTCATCTGGGTCATCTGAAAACCAGGCAATCAAGTCACCATTTTCATCAAGTACGTCCATACTATTTGTTCTTTAGGTTTTGTAAGAAAACGGATCTCTGAAACAGGTGCGGATTTTTGAAATATTTGAATTATATGGAGATTCGACTTCCAATCATATAGACCTTATATATATTAATAAGGTGTATCGCCCCAGAGCTTATTACGCTGTTCCAGACCTTCGTCGTTGTGGATGTGTAACCAACCATCTCGCACTACTTCAACGACATATGACAATAGGCCGATTCTCGTCTTCGATGTCACAGGACGTCCGTCTAACACGTTGAAGATGTTGTCGCACTTGTCACAGCGGACGTCCCACAGCGTGTACTTTTTGACAACCGATTTGATGCCTTTCTGAGCGCAGACAGTGCACATCAAGTCTAAACAATAGAACTGTGGTTCGTCCCATTCATTTGTATATGGACTTCTAAAGATATATAGTCCACCGTAACCGACTTTCTCGTTGGGATGGTTGCTCTTCTTGACTACACACCATCCACCGTCCTCTGATGTCAGAGTATAGTGTCCAACATCATTCTCTTCTTTGTTGATTGTAAGGACATTACATTCGAAATCAACAGGGATCTCCGTGATGGCTTTAGTTGGTAGAGCCATCCCAATGAACACTGCTGATAAAATAAATAATCGTTTCATATTTCTTTTGTTTTTGTTTGTGAGGACATTTGACCTTATTCTAACTCATATGTATACACAAAGTTGAAATTTAACTAGGACTTTGTTATGTGTGTAATCAAAAGTCGTTATTTTACTAAGGGAAATCTTTGGAGAATCCTTTATAAATAGCACTTTCGAAAACTTTTTAGCTATTAGATGAACTATTTTATTTCAAAGAAAAATAGAAACGCTCGCATCACACTTAGCAGTTCCTTCTGTTTAGGCTTTCTTGAGATCATCGACTATTCGAAAACGACTGTTCCAGATTAAGTCCTGAACTTCATTAAGAGTCATCTTCCGTAGGTCCACTTCGTATGGACTTCCCGTTAACTGCTTCAGCCTCTCATTCAGTTCTTCTACTTTATATTTGCTCTTTCTTCTCATAACTAACTTCTATTAAAACTCATAACTTTTATATTATCAAACTCTGGATACTTTTCTTTAAGTACTCTTACAACATCATCATACTCAATGCTTGGAACTTCAAGCTCGTCGACAAAATCTACCAGCTGGTATTTACAGTCCATATACGTGAATCTTATATTTTTTATCTTCATATTAGAAACCAATTATATTTCTTTCTCTTACAATCTTTTCTCCATCACAGTAATCACAGATAATCTTCATATACTCGTCGCTTTCACCATGGAGGATATTGTTAATGGCGTATCTTCTGGCTATGTTCTCAATCTGACCGCCGCTAAGTTCGTACTTGTTTGCCAAAGCAGTATATTCATTGTCCGTTAACTTTGGGATCAAAGTCTCCCAAATACTTTTTCTTACTCTAAGTTCTGGCTGATTGAAGCGAATTTTGAAGAGCCACCTGCGTTCGAAGGCTTCATCCATATTTTTCTCTAAGTTTGTTGTTGCAATCAAGATGCCATCTAGTGTCTCCATCTCTTGAAGAATGATGTTTTGAAGTGAGTTCTCCATCTTGTCAATAGCAGCTTCTGCTCTCTCACGTCTTGTTCCAATGATAGCATCTGCTTCATTAAACAAAAGAATTGGAGTCACTTTACTATCTTTTACACGTTGGCGATACAGAGCAAATACTCCTTTGATGTTCTTCTCGCTCTGTCCCACCCACATACTTTTTATCTTTGAGACATCGACCTGCATAACATCTCTTCCTGTCTTCTTTGCAATCTGAAGAACCGTCTCTGTTTTTCCTGTTCCTGGACGTCCGTAGAATAGACAAGTTACTCCACATCTATAGCTTGAACTTACAAGTCTTTCGCGTATTTTTTTGTAGTTCTTCTCTTCTAGCAACTCGTATAACTCATTGACTTTCCGATCGACATCTTCATTGAAAAATAGTTTCTTGGGTACAATATCTTCAGACTTGATTTTCGGACGATTTACATCTGTGTTAAAGTAGATTTCTGTACCGGCGAAGATCGTTTCCTTAGCTGTGCTTGAAATACGAAAACATTCTCGATTGGCGAATCCAGCAGAAAATCCATATTCAATAATTCCTAGTAATTGCAACGGCAGTTCTTCACGTCGCAAGTCAAACTTAATCTCGCGAAATCGACGCTTGTCTCCATATAGTTTTTCAATTTCACAAAGTTCGACTGAATCATTCTCGTCATTTACGAGCAGATGGATGAAGTAGACAAGTAGAACTTCCATTTCTTCATCAAGGTTTAACTCTTTGATACGCCTTACTAGGTCAAGTTTTCGATTCTTTTCTAGTAAGTCGCATACCTTGTTCTCTATTAGATCAGAAGGAATCTTGTCGAATATTTCTTCTAATTCTGCCAAGAACTCTTGACAAGTCAAGTTTGAGATGTCTCGCGGTTGGTAGCACTCGTCTTTTTTGAAAGCTTCAATAACATCAGCCGAAACTCTATAGCATTTAGAGTTTGTATAATCTCTCGAACGTATAATGAATTCTCTGTGTTCTAGTTCTTCGACATCAGGTACATAGCGTAGAAGACTGATAGTCCTACACTTCAACAACTTCGCAAAACTGCCGATATGAACAGCGCTACTGTCAGCGTTGTCGAGAAACATCGCTAACATTACGCATTGACGTTCTGTCAAGCTAAGTTTTTCTGAGACATACCTGATATACCTATTTGCTTTTTTATAGAACTCTTTACTCAGAGCAGAGTTTTCTGCAAGTAAAACAATCTGTTCAAATGCTATGAACAGGTTCATCGGTCTTCTCTTTGTTTTTATCTCAGTTTCCATCGTTTATTGTTTTGTTAGTGCAAATTTACAAACAAAGAATGGAATGTTGAAATAAAATAAATGTTGTGGTATGAAATAGCGTGATTGTGTGATAAACTATACATTTGCGACTTCCAATAACTTCTGCCAAACTTTCACCATAGCAAAAGTATCAAGTTCGCAGTACTTCAACAGTGACTGTCTGGCTTCAACTTGTTCTTTGGGGTTCATATCTTTAATCTTTCGAAAGATGTTCATTGCTTCGCCACCATTGTGAACCGAACCTGGTAAGTTGTGATAGTCCAGCTCTGGGTCATCTGGGAAAAGAGCAGGAAGTACGCTCTTGATACTGAATGAGCCACCCATAGCAGGGACGTAGTACCATCCAGACAGAAATGGTTCCAGCAGGTCGATGATGTGATCACGTATGTTAAGCAGATGTTCAGCTAAGTCTGGAAAAGACTCTGCAAGTTCTGTCAAACGCGTACATTCGAATGCTTTATTGTAAGCTGTCGTGCAGACGTCCATCGGAATTGCCTGACATAAACTCTCTGCAATCGATCTTCGAGAGTCTTCGCCTGACATACCAAGAAACTCCTTATGCTTCAACTTTCCACCTTCTATTTCTATGTAGTGAAGCGAATACTGAAATGGAATCTGCTGATAGGGATGTGTACCCTGGAACTCAGGAATAATAGGTTGTATCGTCTCGAAGTCGAGAAAATAAAGCGGATAGGAGAGAGTAGACAGGAACTTTGCAATCTCCACCTTATTTATATATATAGTGTCGTTGAGCGCACAATCGATTTGCATTCGCTGCTTCTCGTTAAGTTCCTCATTCTGTAGTTGTTCGTATGTAATGATGTTCCGCTGATAGTATGCAATCTTTTTATCAAAGTTCATTCTATAGAGATTGAAGACAGACCTTTCAGGAAGATGTCGTGAACAATACTGCCAGAAAGCACAGTCATACGGCTTATGACAGTGGACGTCCAAATCTTCACCGGGCTCAACATCTTTAAGTGCCAGCATCTTCTTCGCTTCAGTAACTTGAGATGCCACAACAGGATATTCTAGTGCGACAGCTTCACTTATATCTTGTATCTTGAACAGCTTATGTATGTCAAGTTCCCCTTCAAGCACATAATCTGAGTTGATGCAAACGAGATAAGTTCCAGTCACTTCGACTCCACAATGAGTTAGGATGTACTTCTGATAGGCAACGTCTTGAGCATAAACTTCATTGTCTGCATCAGTACTACTCTTAACTTCATATATAGCATATCCGGAGCCCTCTTTCTTCAAGATGTCAACGGCACAGTAGTCTCCATCATGTTTGAAAGCAGCTTCACAGATGACATCGGTTTCAGATTCTATACACTTACGAGTATTGGCAACCATCTTGGTGAGATTGAGCTTCCCATCTTCATTGTATGAAGTAACTTCCGTAAACTCTCCAAATAATCCCTTTGCTAAATCACCGACTATGCTTCCAGCCTGAAAACGTTGCTGAAGTGCATCGCTGATCACACAAAGTCCTGGCTTATACGTCTTCAGCCACAATGCCTTTGGACATTGCCGGAACAATGTGTAACGGGACTTTGAGATGCCGATCTTCATACTTTGCTTTTAGAATTCATCATCATATTCTCTGCTCATTGATGCCCCATCGTTCAACCGTTTCATACCAGAAATGATACCATCTACTATATCCTGAGTGGTTTGCTTCTTTTCTGGCTCATTTTTGATGACTTTCAAGAACAGGGGATATAAGAATACTCTCCGCCATCTTGCTAGTTCATTAAAGTTTGGCAAACTCACATATCTGCAACCATCGACTTCTTGCTCAGGTTTATTGTGTAGTGCTACCCAACATGGTTTTTCCGAAGCTGCAAAATGATTCCGTTCCTCAAACTCGCAGAACTTTTTGATGAGTTCTTCGCGCTTGGCTCTTTCTTCTGAGTCACCAGGCTTAAGCCCATAGTCTATGTGCTCACTGAGTTTCTTTGACGAAGTACAGGTCGGATCAATCATTATTCTAGCGCAATCTGTAATTTGATTGCAGTATGTACAAGCTGTCGTAATTCCGACTATAATATCCGGCTGTAGAGCAGCACAGGACTTCTTTACTTCTTCTATAGCCGAGTCTGGGTCTAATGGTAGAGTTTTCTCCATAATAATCCACTCTCCCATCTTGAGGCAACTCCGAGCTACAGCATGGGGGAATTCATCTGTATTATCGTAAGAATAGTCTGGGAAGTACTCATGGAATATTACTACCTTCTTCTCTGTAGGCTCATCATCAATTATGTCATCTTCTGGAGTAAATACTGGACGTACACTGAGTCCTTGAAATCTTTCCCTAGGGTCTATTCTGTTGAATACACTTATTTTCTCATCATCTTCCTCGCCGAAAAATATAGCCCACGCTCTCTCTGGATTGTCTTTGTAAAGACTCGACGTCCAGTAATAAGCCTGGAACCTATCATCCCTAATCTCGCTGTCCTTGTAGTAGCCGGTAACTGGTAGGACTATTTTGTTCCCGTTAGGTCCTGTTACAAGTATAGCGCGTCTGCGGTTGCCGAGTGAACACCAAGTCATAGTACATTCATTCACTAACTCCCTGAAATTGTCAAGAGTCGGCATATGCCATCTTCCTCCCCATTGTTGACGAGCTATATCATAACTCGGACTCAGGCTAATTCCATCTGACAACAGTTCCTTCCCTGTACGATTTTCATAGCGTATTTGGCTATAAGTGTTGTATTCTGACAGCGCTCCCCACGCATAGTACGGCTCCAACAGACCACCTTCACCAACGTTCATCGTTGCCCACATTGTATGCGAGGGCAATCCCAGGTCAACATACATACGGCCCTTTTCGAAGGTCATATCATCATTAAGTTGATGCCTTCCAACTGTTAACTTACGCTTGTCTGCATAAACGGTTATGACTTGTTTGTCTTCTTTACGTCCAACAAACGTCACAAGTTTATCTGCCGCTTTTTTCGGTATCTTAAGATCTACATCTTTATTAGTGTGAAGAGTTAGCTTTCCCTTTTTCGGATTTACATATTGGATGTACTTCATATTAATGATATATGAACGTCCGATTCTTTCCAGATGATGCTCAACCATTTTCCCTAACCCTTTTATCTTAGTCCATAATTGTCCTAACTGAATTCTGATGGTTGGATACTTGGTGTGATTAACCATGTAGATATCTGTATAGTTGCCCGATGCAGAGCAAAATAACACTTCATCAAGTGAAATATAGTACTCTGTCTTTGCATCAACAAGATGTAACTTCTCTTTTGCCATAAGAATTGTTTTAAAGTTTGACTTTGCAAATTTACGACTTCTTAATGGTATGAACCAATTTCCTAGATCTACTTTGGACAAGTTAGCTTATCTTGGGAAAAATGATTATATACTAAATACTATTCTTTACTAATATACGCAGTTAAATTTCAAACAATAATTTTAAAGACTGAGAATCCGAGTCCTTAAGATCTTCAATCAAGGAACAAGCAATATTAATCCCCTTTCCTTCGAGTGGCTTGAAGTTTGAGTATTTGTCAAGATTAGTAAGTTCGAATAAATCCGTTTGTAACCCTTTAATTTCCTTTTCGCAATTTTTTAATTCTCCGACTTTTCCTTTCAAACTTAATTTATGCTCTTTGATTTTCTCCTTTACGTATTTTATGTCAGACTTTAATTCTCTAACTTCTTTACTTCCGCCAAAACCAAAGAATCCAGAGCCTTTTCCGCTCTCTGTCAATTTATGTAATTTTTCCTCAAACAATAGCAAATTTTCAACATCTTCTTCAATGCGAATAAGTTCTTTCATCACATTATTCTTTAATTTGTGATCATAGTTCCACATTGCTTCATTCCACTTTTCTTTTTTCTTAGAAATAATCTTATTTTTCCCTTTTGTTATTATGTCAAAAGCGTTCTTTGGTTCCTTAAAATCTTCTTCACCATTGTCTTTTTTAAACTCTGTGCATTCTAAATCTTCATATTTCGTATTAAACAATCCGCGAGATTCTATTGCTTGAGGATTATCAACCTGTTTTTCTTCCTCATCTTCTACTAAATCAGAGTCATCACCTTCGTCATTTATAATCTCTTCAACATTGTTGTCATTTCCATCATCTTTTTCATTGTAACTAAACTCTTCTTCATATTCATCATAATTGAATTCAACATAATCTTCATCGGAATGCATCCAATGATTAATATATCTCTTCCTTTCTTCTAACTTATCTTCTTTTAGATCTTTTTCAAAATTATATCCCCAGTATGCATACTCTAATTTAGAGTAACACATCTTGAGGTAATCATCAAAAGAGTCAATTTCTCCAGATTCATTCATTTCATTTTGACCGCATGTACTTTTAATTAGTTTTGTAAAATATTCTACATGGTCATCTTTGAACATTATACCTTCTTTTATTAAGTATATAATTTCTGACCAACATTGATAGAACTTTTCGGAACGTCCAACTTCTTTAAGAGATTGTCGGTAACCTCTCATTGCGCGTGAAACCGCTTCCATCGATTCAGGGTCATATATGCCTGAAAATTTGCAGATAACGTCATCATATAGATATGCCTTCTCATGAATAAAAGCATTATGAAGATTTGAGAAGATTGTTTTCTTCCTTTCCTTCGAATAAAATCTTTGTTCAATTTTACTTATCTTATCTAATTCCTGACAACCAAGTTTAGTTCTTTTATCATATTCCTTTTGCCACTTTTTACTTTCCTCTTCTGCCCTCCGATGTCTTTCAGCCATGTTGTTTAACATGTCTTGCATAATTTGATTTCCTTTTTTTCCCAAAGAAGAACTATCATCAATGCTTCGGAAATCTTTTACAGCAGAAACGGCACTCCCTATCATTGCTCCAAGTCCAAAGCCGACTCCTTTAGATTTGTTAGAAATATCAGATTTGGTTTTCCTATCATTGTTACTTGAATCCCGTTTAGGACTATTTCGGTCTGCTTCCTCTGCCCTAAGTCGTTGACATTCCGTTACCGCCTCTTCATAGCGTATCCAATCGTGAGGCCTCGTTTCGTTTTGATACGCTTCGAAATATCTTTGATACCCTACATAAAATAGTTTTGTATTATTAATGTTGGTATCTATACGCAAGACCCCATTTTTTAGCCATACTGCATTGAGCCCCTTATAATTACTAGGCAACACTATTTGTTTCGACGAATCGTTGTCAATATAATAGACACTTCCGTCACCAACCTTTACTGGTTCTTTTCCTATCCAGCTATCTGGAAAACAATTATGTTCTAAAATCATATGATAATTCTTTTTATTGTAGATTATTTGATTTCTTTATTGATATTAGGGAATACCCCATCTTTAATTGCATTGTTTACCTTTATTCTTGCATCCATTACAGCATCATTTGAATATGTCACCTTTTCAGTATGATATTCCTCGTTTATTATTAGGTAATCGTGTTTAATAGGGTCTGGCACTGATTTATATAAAGGCAATATCTTTTGAATTAGCATGAAATTATTATTAGATATCGCTAAATCTATTAGAATATCACATTTCTGATTGAACTTTATTGCATATATTGTATATTCTTCGTTATTTTTTACTGTTTCCTCACTTAAATCAGATGCATTACTCCTATAGACTGTTCCCTCTGGGATAGCAACTCCACTTATTGGGATGCTAGATAATAAGAATGTGATTCTATCTATGCTTTCTTTGTCACCTTCTGAACACAAATACATTGCTTCTTCATTAAAAACGTAATCAAATGTATCTTCGTATCTTTTTCTTTTCTTTTCCTTTTTATCTTTATACCCTCCCTCATATGAAATATAATCACTCTCTAATTGATTTAGCAATTCGTGCGCAAGAGTGAAATCTCGATTCATTGCAGCAGATTTACATTCTATGGAGATTTTTTGCATATTATGCTCTCTATATTGGTATATGTATTGATCACTATGAGACCAAAAATGCAGGAATCCTAATACACAAATACCCCCTAGCACATATAAACCATAGAATACCGTTTTTGAAGAAATAATCTTATTCATATTAAATCTAAATCAAAAATGCCAATGCTAGTTTTCCCATCAATGGGAGAGAACTATATAGTGCAATACCACCAGCACCTGCTAATAAAGCCCCTGCGCCCAATCCCCAGAGGAAAGGATGCTCCTTAAATGAAGCTATCAGACCACCAGACGATTTGTTTTCACCATCAGATGAATTTACAGTATTCTCTGCTTGCTTCATTGCTGCTTCTTGTCCATACTTCATTTTTATTTGCTCCATTGCCAATCGCTCAAGTTCTACTTTTTGTTCATGTTTTATTGAATCAAGCCGAACGTCTTGAACATGTTTTGTATAATTATCGTAGAGCTTTGCAGCTTCTGCGTGTTGTTTGGAATTAGCGGGAATCATCTTCATACATCCTGCAACCATCGGGTTATATCTCTCACCTGCAGATGCTATTGCACTCTTTAGATCTGTCAACAGTTCTTCTGCCTTTTGGTTCTTTAACTCATCGAGAACTTGCCCTTGTCGTTTAGCTGCATAATCGAAGCATACAGTTGCCTGTTTAGGGACAGTTGCTAATAAAGCGTATGCAGTTGCATAGTTCTGATTGGTTACATATTCTTCTACTATAGCTTTGAATCCTTGGGGATTGCCATTATACCATGACAGTATTTTTTCAGACGATGTTTTTAACATCTGCTGGAGTTCGATGCAATTCTTTATAGAGTTCACCGCATTGTTGGTCGCTTCCTCAAATGTCGCGCCGACTCCTTCTACGTCTATATCATGTGTGGCATATACATCTCCTGTCAACATATTGCCAACAACAAAGGTAATCGTATACTTTGTTATCATCCGTTGAGGAACAGTTCCTGTTGTGGCACGTCCTGTCGGCGTAAATAGTGTTGCAAGACAAAACGCAGGCGAATTGCCATAGCCGCCAATACCATTTTGAGCAGTAATTTGCATCATCTTGGTAGCTATCGCTTTAGATGTCCGTGATGTGATATCGCCTTGTGGAGCAGGGGGAAGAATTGTTAGTTTTATATTGTTTTCAAATACAAGAGTCTCTATGTCTAATTGAAGACTATCAATTTCGGCTCTCTTCTTTTCTATAGCAAGCAGCCTCTCGTCTTCTGATGCAAATACTTGTTCTCGTCCTTGTGGGTTGAACTTCTTTCCTTTTCCACTGGTACATGATAGACTTAATGATATTGCTATCATATAAACTGCTAGCATTATATGTCTCTTCATAATCCTACATTCCGCTAATTGTCACCAAAACTTCTCCTAATCCCTGAGCTTTATTTGTTGCCTTAACTCCTAGCTCCTTACGTATGGCTTTGTTAAAATCTCGAGTCCATTTAAATACGCTATATTGCGTCCCATCTTCATTCAGCAATTTAATTCTAACATTCACAAAATAGATTTCGTTATTTGTATTGCGTTGTAATTTGTAAGCACCTTTTATAGTATGTGTGTCCATATAGTCAATTATCCAATCTGAGAAGGTGTCACCTTCAACATTTTCGTCGGAAAGATGAATGTTAGAACCTTTCTCAACAGCAACTCTTACAGTCACTTCTCTTCCTCTATATAAAACGTCAGAATAGTACTTTACTATGTTATTAGATAATGTCGGGATATGATTTGTAAGTGATGATTTCATCATATTGATTGACTCAGTCCCATTGAGTTCAACATCGCTAATGGAAGATATAACTTTGTTGGTATATACATCAATGGCTCTAAGTGTATAAGATAGCTTACGATTTGTCACGTCATGACTAGCTAAGTCCATTATATTTTTATAGTCCAATTCTAAGATGATGTCTGGTTGTACTGTCGCAAGCAACATAGTCTTTGAATCTTTTTCTAGTTCGTCAGCCATATCTGTAGCTTCTGATGTACTAAGTTGCTTCAGCCCCTGCTCTAAGTCCATAAGTGGATAATCCATACCTGCAAATGCTTCTTGAACAACTGACAGTACTTGTTGATTGTCTTTGTTGGCAAGAAGATAGTGTTGATAGTCTCGCAATACATATTGTCTTCCATCATCATATACTTTAGTAGATAGCGAGCCATATTGGTCAAGCAGATTGTCACTTGGGATAACCATAATGGAAGGTAATGCCTGTTGAATGGCATGAACATCTGTACTTTCATAATTGTCAGAAGCGGATGCTTGTTCGGCAAGGGTCTTTTGGCCTTTCCCTCCAGAACAGGAGGTAATAGCAATCAAGAAAATGATTAATACGCAGAACTCAAGATACCTCATATACAAAATAATATAGAATTGTTCAAACTTCGATAATGAAAGTATGCATTTGCCTTGATTATACAAACTTGTTGATGGGTGAAGAGAAAGAAACAATAATCTCCTTAATATGGAAAGTTGAAATAGTAATCTTTTGTACCTAATGCCCGAGCATTAACTTCAACAAAATCCTTTTCATTCTTTATATAAATGACTCTATCACCAATCTTCTCAATGTCATGTACGAAAAATTTTAACGGTTCAAATTCTGTCTCTGCTCCCCAAGCGAATTTGAAAATTGTAATATTCCCCAATGCTTTACCATATAAACCAGCAGTTAGGAGATAATTATATTCTTCCTCGTCTCCGTACCAATCGCTGTAAATTCTTAATGGCATAATAAATTCAAATCCTTTATTTGCCATTTCTTGATCCATTTTTTCTTTATAATCAATTTTATCCATAACAAATGATGATTTTATATATTAAACTATAAATATGTAAATTCTTCAAGTAAACTTACAGGCACTTATCGAAAAAATCAACTATAAAACTCACTACTGCCAGAGCAATTGCACCTCCGATTAAACCACCAAATATAATACCCATTTTTACTTTTGTTTTGTAATTGCCTACTTCCTTTCGAGCGTTTCGGCTTTCTCTAGGTGCAAAGATAGTGATTTGTATTAAACATACCCAATAATTCGATTTGTTTGGTAGGAAATGCATCGTTGGTAGTACGAACTTGTTCTTCTGATTAAGTGATGTCTCTAATTCTTTCAAAAACTAAGGATTCTTCTTGCTCACTTTTTGTTAAATCTAGTTCGTAACATCCTAGAAATTTCAGAGCTCCAGAATCAGAACATGAGAACATCATTATTTCTTTTCCATTTGCAGATTTTGGTATATCATGACTCTTTCGGGTCTCATATAGATATTTTCCATTCTCACTATAACATGTACTATCTTCATAACAAAATACATGGTGATTTAATAAACTGAGTCTAAAATCGTCAATTTTATCTAAATAGGAATATCCACTTTTCCAATTCTGATCAGATTGATATATATATGAGAGGCAATGCCTCCAAATTTCTCTAGATTCACCTATATAACCTTTGCCATATGCTATAGTTTCTCCTCTTTTGATACTCCATGTGCTACTAGCATTTGTAGTATTCCATAGAGTGTAATTGTCAATCATTTGCAAAGCATTAAATATTATGTAGGCTTCATCCAATGAATACAAATAGCAAATATTCTCTTTAATATCTCTAATTAAATCCTCCAATTTGTAATGTGTTATTTTGTGGAACAAGTCAATGGCAATATAGACTTTAGGAAGAATCAGTATTTTGTTTTTGTTGACGTAGTTTTCGTATACAATAACTTTTGACTTGAAAAAACGTATATTATCAATCACAGTTTTGGTTTTCGCTTCTTTCTCCTGATTGTCCTCAATCAACGACATAAGCCCGTCATAACCATACTCGCCTTTTGACTCCCAAGCATTTCGGGTGGCGTCTTCTTTTATTGTTTCTGTAGGAACTCCACTTGGAGTAGGTTCAATATTATCTAAAATACTTGGTTTCATAACCTGTTGTTTTTAGTTACTCACCATAGGCTCCTATCCGGCATTCAACTTGAAAAAATACTCCTATGAGACAAACTGAAGTTTATTCTACAGAGCATAAAAAAGCGTGAAGCCGATTGTCGCTACTCGCGCTTCACACCTTCTGAGCCTTAGGACTTGCTCTATACTATTTGAAAACAACGAGCAACTCCAAAGACTCCACGCAGTAATATATACAAACTTCACTCTTATCTTTAACAAGAGTGTGTATGCATTTATACTGTTTTCATCTTATCGTTGCTTGGTGTTCAATAGTATACTGCACACTATCAGAGTGTCCTAAGTTCTGAAGGTGAAACACACAAGCGTCAACAAAACGCTTTTTTCCATAAGTGCCTCCCGCCGAAACAGTCTCCACAGAGAAAGTCATAAAGCGACAGGTTGTGCATCAGCACGTCCGAGAACGCACTTTTGCATAGCAAAATTAGGAAAAATTTGGCAAATAGCCAAATAATTGTGAACTGAACCTAATATTTTATAAATTATTAAGGTAAAAACAGGGAAATAATGCAAGTTAAGATTTACTTGGAACAATTTGGTGTCAAATATCTCATTGTCCATACCATAGAACAGTATTTTACTTGATATTTGTATCTCTTTTCTTATCTTTGCAAAAAAATACAAGGCATATGATAAGTGATAATGAGTATTTAAAAAAGAAGAGTTACAATTATGACAGGTTGTACAGAGAGTTCTATGAAGCCCCATTTGAGGTGGCCAGAGAAGAAGTTCTTCGCATTGAAGAACAGATACGAAGTATTGTTGGCAACGACCCAGATGGCCTTAGCTATTCCGTACTATTTAGGCACCAAGAAGAACTGGAACTTCTGCTTGATCAAAGACGGACTTTGCTCAATTGGGTGTTTCTGCAGACTCCACAGGAAAAAGTCCGGATGAGCATACTCAATACTCGTTTGTTCGACTTAACAAAGCGACTTCGTGTGAAGATGGCTGATGTCTGTGAAAGCTTAGCTACTCACGAAAGAGACGATTTCGATGATGACTATGAAGTTGAGGGAACTTTACGGTTCTGTTATAATGATGAAGATTCAATACTTCCGTATGAAGGGGTTGATGTATATGGCAGTAACTACAGATTGATGATAGCAACAAACAATTATCTAACGAGCGAAGAGAATCTTCACTGTTTAGAACTTCATTGTCGTTATAACGAGCCGCGAGAGAGCATTCTTAAATCAGGCAATTGTGATGATGGGCAGTCATGGAGCCATGAAACTCCAGGGTCGTTTTTGGGTATATGTATCTGTCATACAACTGCTATTTTTTGTCGCGATCTCGACTATCCGATTCAGGACGTCCTTCAACTTAACGACTTTTGGAACGAAGTCCACGTCCGTTACCAGCAGTTCGCTACACAAGATAAAAACTACAAATACCCCAGAGACTAATGGTAATCTGCCTAAATTATTAATGAAGCGCATGGATTATATGTCTTATGTTCACCGGCAAAAACATAGCCAAGTTGGTTTGTAATACATCGTGTCTTACCAATCTTCTTGTCAATATTCCGGTGTGAATGTCCGTAAAGCCAATAATCTATCTCGCTATCTTTGATGAAGTCCTCAAGTTCAACAGTGAATGCTCCGTTCAGACTGCTTCCTTCGAACTCAGGTGCGCAAAGCGAATATGATGGGACATGATGTGTGACCACGATTTTGTATTTTGCATCACTCTGAGCAACAGCAGTATTGATGAAGGTTAGGCATCGATCATGCTCCATATTGAACTCACGATAAGTGAGGATGTTGCTTCCATACATGATACGCCGGAAGTCTGTTACGCACTGTTCACATGAAGATGCATCCTTATCATCTATGTGCGACCATAGTGTTGAAAGAACGAAGTCAACATTTTCAATCCTCACTACCTTATTATAATAATAGTGGACGTTTGGCCGAATTTCTCCTATGGCTCCATCTTCAATGGTGGACAAGTCGTAGTACTTGTAGAACTCATGATTTCCAAGGACAACAAGTACTTGTTGATAGTTTTCAGAAGCCCAATCCCAAAATGGATGGTTTTGGTAGTTCTGGTCACCCAGATACCCGATATCACCTGCAAGTATTAATATGTCTCCATTAACTTGAAGTGGGTGGGCACGCAAGTATCGCCAATTATCAGCGAACTCGAGATGTAAGTCTGATGCAAATTGTAGTTTCATATTCTTGATGTTTACTTTGCAAAAATACATATTTAATATGATAACAGAAACACTTTTCATAATTATGATACGAAATGTTTATCCTGTGGTATAAGTTCATACCAGAAAACCGTGGACTTTATACCATACAGATAATGATTCTTTATAATTATAGAATTTGATATTATCTTTGCATCATCAAACAATTAAAACATCAGAATTATGAAGTTAGCAGAAGCATTAAGTCTTCGGAAAGACTTAGAGACAAGAATCTCGAAGATTAAGGATCGTCTGGAGAATGTTGTCCGAATCCAGGAGGGCGACCAACCTGCGGAGGACCCACAGGAATTGATGAGTGAACTTGACCGTTGCTTAGTACAGCTTGAGCAACTTATTTACAACATCAATGTAACTAATATGCAGATTGTTGCAGATGATGGTCGGACTATGACGAAGTTGCTGGCTGAGCGTGACATACTTAAGAAGCGTATCGATGTACTTCGTCACACATTCAATGAGGCAACGAATTCTGGAAGTCGTTACAGGAATGAAATCCGTTATGTGACTACTATTGAAGTCAAACCGTTGCGTCAGCAATTAGACAAATTCGCACAACAGTACCGCCAGTTGGATATGAAGATTCTGGAATTGAACTTCACTAATGATTTGGTGGAGTAGAAAACTATCGGAGGGCGATATGCGTAACAGGGTGAGCTATACAAGATAAATCAAAATTTTTTAGCATGATGTCCTTGAAGACTGCTCGCACAGCGCATAATGCATTGCGCACAGTGTACAAGTGCAGGCTGCATAGAGTACTACCAATAGCTAACTGTTAAGCGTTATCGTCCTCTTTTATTAAATAGGAATGAAAATGAAAGTAATTGAAGAATATGCAAAACGGGGCGAGAAGTGTGATGTAATGAAAGCACTGACTCTACTTACAAAGGCTTATATATCTCAGTGCGGTATAAGTCTTGGGGCTAGAACTGTAGTTTATGACGCAGCAGACCCCTGGATGGAGAAACTAGCTTGGTTAGACTTGCCTCTTTCTGAGATGGCTCGCAAAGAACCGTTTGTTCACTTGATGCCATACATTACGAAGGAATACGTCCCTGAAGAATATGATGACTATGACATCACGGCTATGGAGGATGATGAACTCTTGAAGGTTTGTAATCAGATGATAAGAAGTAAAGAGTTCGACGAGACGACATTGGAAGTTATCGCCT
>JAEEGL013507118.1_pt1 | contig 19017 bp, 9 predicted proteins | sample 9134231 | NCBI WGS metagenome assembly JAEEGL01 (sample SAMN16246548, study PRJNA631951) | gut metagenome | biome: gut microbiome; feature: rumen; material: fiber-attached | host: Bos | place: Iran: Karaj | collected 2018-10 | reverse complement strand
GTATCGGAGTATTTATATAAGGCACATCCGTTGATCGAAGAGGGAGAGCTTACAAGAAAGCGCTCCTCTCTTGTTTTTGAGACTGCATTGGAGACATGCGCACGCTCGATCGATCTGGGAGATTATCTTTACCTGGGACACGGTGAGGAATTGAGCCTTGGGCGCGAGAAGCCCTCGATCCTTTCGGATACATTCGAGGCGCTGATCGGTGCGATCTATCTTGACGGCGGGTATGATGCCGCTGAAAGATTCATTGACAGTTTCGTCATTGGCAAGATCGAGGAGCTTGCACTCCTGAGAGACGGGAAAAGCCTTATCCAGGCTTATGTTCAGCAAAGCAGCGATCAGGTGCTGTCATACCGCACCGAGGCGATCGCGGGCCCGGAGCATAAAAGGCGTTTTCATGCCGAACTTTATATTAACGAGAGTCTGGTGGCAGAAGGAGAAGGTCATTCCAAAAAGAACGCGGAACAGGATGCAGCGGTAAAAGCCTGCCGCAGACTTCATATTATTTAAGATGTATTTACGATCCATAGAAATCCAGGGTTTCAAGTCTTTTGCACACAGGACCCTGCTTCAGTTTAATGACGGCGTCACTGCCATTGTAGGCCCGAACGGATCCGGCAAATCCAATATTGCCGATGCCGTTCGCTGGGTGCTTGGCGAACAGAAAGTCAGGCAGCTTCGGGGTACCGCGATGCAGGACGTCATTTTTGCGGGCACTGCGCTGCGAAAGGCGCAGGGCTTTGCTTTTGTATCCATAACGATCGATAATGCTGACGGCGTTCTCCCGGTAGATTATAAAGAAGTTACGGTATCGAGGCGTCTGTTCCGTTCCGGAGAGTCGGAATATGTGATCAATGGTCAAAAAGTCCGTCTCAAAGACGTTCAGGAGTTGTTCTATGATACCGGTATCGGTAAGGAAGGCTATTCCATCATCGGACAGGGACAGATCGATGCGATCCTGAACGGACGTCCCGAAGACCGACGGGGATTGTTTGACGAAGCGGCAGGCATTGTCAAGTTCAAACGCCGCAAGATGCTTGCTGTCCGCCGTCTGGAAAGTGAACAGGCGAACCTCCGGCGGATCACCGATATACTGGATGAGCTGGAAAGACGCGTTAAGCCACTGGAACGTCAGGCAGAAACCGCCAGGATATATCTGAAACTCAGAGATGAACAGAAGATCCTGGATCTGAATCTGTTTATCCGGGAGACCGGGCATATTGTAGAAAGCCTGGAAAAAGCCAGGGCGAATACCCAGATCGTTCGCGCGGCGCTTGAGGAGGCAAACGCGGAGAATGAACGTCTGAAAGACGCAGGAGCCGGTTTGGCTGAATCCCTTCAGAAGCTGGAGGAGGAACTGTCGGCAAAACGGGAGGAGCATACAAAAGCTGAAGTACTGCTGCAGAATCTTCAGGGCCAGATCCAGGTGCTTGAAACAGAGATCCATGCCGAAGAACAGAATATTCAGCGTTATACGGAGCAGACGGAAAGGCTTACGTCGGAAAAAGCCGAAGAACAGAACAATATCCTTCAGTATCTGCAGTCACTTGATGAGCTGGCACGCAGCCTGGCTGCTTTTCGTGAGGCGGATACCGATGAGGCAGGGATCGACAGGGCAGAGATCGGAGATCTGAAAGACAGGGTCTCTCTGTTTCGTCAACGTCTTCTTGCGATCGGAGAGATACGTTCTCTTTATGGCGCCTGCGGACAAGCTGCCGAATCCGTTACAGATCCGGAGAGTGAAGAAAGCAGACAGCCTGCGGACAGTGATACCGACGATTCATTTCAACTTCCTGACTGGATGAAGGCGATCCGTAATAAGCGTGATGACCTTGCCGAGATACGGGAAAAAGAAGAGAAAACGACAGCGTGGCTCGCTGATGCCACAGAAGAGTACAACCGTCTGACGGCAGAGCTGAATGAGCAATATCGCCTTCGTAATAAAGCAAGGCAGGAATACGCAGCCGAGACCGCGCGTTACGATCAGCTCAAGAATCTGGCGGAACGTTATGAAGGATTTGGAGAAAGCGTACGCGCACTTATGCGTGAACGCAGCAGGATCGGCGGGATCCACGGCGTTGTTGCCGACCTTATCCATACCGGAAAGCAGTACGAGACCGCGATCGAAACAGCTCTCGGAGGAAGGATCCAGAATGTAGTCACCGAAAACCAGCGCAGCGCAAAGGCCGGGATCGAATATCTCAAACGCACGAAACAGGGACGCGCCACGTTCCTGCCGCTGGACGCTCTGAAGTATAAAAATCAGAATGAATACAGGCAGGCAGCCGCTGAGATCGGCGCGATCGGAATAGCCAGCGAACTTGTTGAGGCTGATCCGGAATATCGTGATCTGGTCAATTATCTTTTGGGCAATGTGCTTGTCACGGATCATATCGATCATGCCCTCAGTATTGCCAATAAATACAGACAGAGCCTGAGGATCGTCACGTTGGAAGGAGAGCTTCTTTCACCCGGAGGATCCATGGCAGGAGGAGCATACAAGATCAGTTCCAACCTGATCGGGCGAAGCCGTGAGCTGAACGAGTTTGAAGAACGTCTGGTAAAAATGAGTTCCCATGTCGAGGAACTCAGGGAAGGCATTGACCGGCTGGAAAACCTGATCGGGAAAAAGGGCGGAGAGATCGATGATCTTAATGCAGAGATGAAACGTATCTCGGAGGAACGCAATTCCCTGAGTTATGGCATCATGTCCGATATGCGTCTTCGCTATGCCGAATTCCGACAGAAATCGGATTTCCTGAAAGAAAACATCGATCGGATCTGCAGTTCCTGGGAACAGCGCGAGAGTGCTGTGCAGGAGTTATTCCGTCAGACGGATGACAGCCGAGGAAAGATCGGTACAGCAGAGTCTGATATTAAAGAAAGAAACGCAGATATCAGGCATATTGAAGAGGGCAAAAGAAAACTGGAGCAGGAAATCGCCGATACGGAAGCTTCCAGGGAGGCTCTTTCCGGTTCCCGTTCCGGCTATGCGTCCAGACGGGAGGAACTGAATACAGAGATCCTTGAACTGCAGAAAGATCTACTCCGCCTGGAGAACCAGACAGATAAAGAACAGCAGAAGCTGGACACCCAATCTGAGTACATATGGAATGAATATGAGATGTCGCTTTCCGACGCGAAGGGATTTTATGACGAAGGCCTTGGAAGTGCCCAGCGGATCCGGCAGCGTCTCGGAAGCCTGCGGGGGGAGATCAGGGAGCTGGGTCCCGTCAATGTTCAGGCTATTGAGGAGTTCCGGGAAGTTTCAGAGCGGTATTCTTTCCTGAAAACGCAGCACAGCGACCTTACGGCGTCAGAGGCATCGATCCTTGAGATCATCCGCGAGCTGGATGATGGCATGAAAAAGCAGTTCAACAGCCAGTTCCGGCTTATACAGGAGCAATTCCAGCAGGTATTCGCCGAATTGTTCGGCGGCGGCCAGGCTTCCCTGGAGCTGGTATTTGAGCAGGATGAGTCCGGGCAGGAAGCGGGAAAAGATGAGCTGGATGCAGGAATCGCGATTCATGTCCAGCCGCCGGGAAAAAAACTGCAGAATATCATGCAGTTATCCGGCGGAGAAAAGGCCCTGACTGCGATCGCTCTTCTGTTTGCGATCCAGAATCTGAAGCCCTCGCCATTCTGCCTGCTGGATGAGATCGAAGCAGCGCTGGATGATTCCAATGTTATCCGCTTTGCGCGGTATCTGCACAAACTGACGGAGCATACACAGTTTATCGTGATCACACATCGCCGGGGCACCATGGAGTCTGCCGACAGACTGTACGGTGTCACGATGCAGGAGAAAGGTATAACAAAACTGGTCAGTGTTGACCTGGTCAGTGATGATTTGAGTTAAAGCAAGGAGATGCCATGGGCCTTTTTGAACGTTTAAAGGAAGGGCTGAGCAAAACAAGCAGCAGTATTGCGAACGGGCTGGATGCGGTATTCGGGGATTATTCCCAGGTCGATGATGAGTTCTTTGAGGAACTGGAAGAAGTTCTGATCATGGCAGATGTGGGAATGAAGGCGACAGGCGAGATCCTGCCCCGTATGCGTTCCAGAGTATACGAAGAGCATCTGAAGAAACCGGAAGATGTCAAGCGTGTACTGGCTGAGACGATCGCGGAACAGCTGAGGCCGCACGAAGATGCCTACGCTTTTACCGAACAGAGATCGGTCGTTCTGGTAATCGGAGTCAACGGTGTCGGGAAGACCACCACGATCGGCAAGCTGGCAATGAAGTATAAGAACGCGGGCAAAAAAGTGATCCTGGCAGCGGCAGACACCTTCCGCGCGGCTGCAATCGAACAGCTGGAGGTCTGGGCTGAGCGCGCCGGGGTCGAGCTTGTTTCCAAACCGGAAGGTTCTGATCCTGCCGCTGTTATCTATGATGCCGTACAGGCGTTTAACAGCCACGGCGGCGATATACTGATCTGTGATACCGCGGGTCGTCTCCATAATAAAAAGAACCTTATGGAAGAGCTTGGAAAGATCAACCGCATTCTTGCGCGCAGCCTGCCGGATGTCCGTAAGGAAGTTCTGCTCGTTCTGGATGCCACGACCGGACAAAATGCGATCTCCCAGGCAAGGGAGTTTGCTGCAGTCTGCGAGCCTACCGGGATCATTCTTACCAAAATGGACGGCTCGGCAAAAGGCGGCATCGTGATCGCCATTTCCAGCGAGTTTGACATTCCGGTAAAGTATATCGGCGTAGGAGAACATGCGGAGGATCTGCAGGAATTTGATCCGGATGCATTTATGCGTGCCCTGTTTCAATAACTTCAATACTTGCCCCCTGCAATAGCTTGTGCTAAGATAGGGTTTAATATGATTGCCGCTCGACGGCACGGGAGGAAGATAAACATGCTGTATCATGATGACTGTACCCGCGGATGGTCACGTACTGTTCGCAAGTATGCCGCAGCCATGCTGTTGGCGGCTGCATTCCTGCTTACGCTCGGAGGATCTTTCGGGATCACTTCTTATGCGGATACGAGCCCGGATGTAGTGCTTTCCGCCGAAAGCGCGGGACCGGGGTCAAATGGCTGGGTGCAGCGTGATGACGGACAGTGGACATATATGAAGTGGGGGTTCCCGGTAAAAGGCCGTTGGGAGAACATCGGCGACCGCTGGTACTGGTTCAATGCCGAAGGCGTGATGCAGACCGGCTGGATCGAGCTTGACGGTGCCGCATATTATCTTGCGGAAGCAACCACCGAAGGCCGTCCCATGGGCTCCTGCTATATTAATGAGACGACACCGGACGGATTTATCGTAGATGAAAACGGCGCGCGCTCCGGGCAGGCTGCGCCTCCGGTTCCGACTTCCGCTACCAGGCCCAACCCTTACGGTTATTCGTGTGTAGAAGTAGATATCACCAACCAGACTGTCTATTGCTATATCAATCAGGATCTGGTCGTCGTCACCCCCTGCGTCACCGGCAACGCCTGGGCACATCCGACTTCGACCGGCGTTTTCCGTATCAATTCCAAGGAGCGGAACAGATACCTTCAGGGCTATAACAGCGACGGTTCACGTTATAAGAGCTGGGTCAATTTCTGGATGCCGTTCCATGGCGGACAGGGTCTGCACGATGCCGGATGGCGTTCTTCCTTCGGCGGCAATATCTATCAGAGCGGCGGGTCCCACGGCTGTGTCAATATGCCTTATGATGCCGCAGCCGCGATCTATAGTGTTTCATGGGTCGGAATGCCGGTCATTGTGCATAAATAATCAAAGAGCTTATTCTCTCAGGAGAGAAAATCGGAGGAAGGATGTATTTAAGCATTCTTCCTCTTCTTTATTTATGGTAGAATAGGAAAGACAGTGCAGGGATGATCCAGATGTCTTTCTTATATGAACAAGTTAAGATCGGTCAAGTTACCGGCATGCGGCTCCTCGGATATGAAGGGGAAGCGCGCAGGCTGAGGGTGCCGGACAGTCTGGATGGACTGCCCGTGATTTCTGTAGGCAAACAGGCATTTACGGAGAAGAACCATAAGCTGGAGGAAGTGACCCTGCCTGCCGGTCTGCTGGAAGTCGAATCCTTTGCTTTCTCCTTCTGCAGCGCACTCAGAAAACTGAATCTGTCTGACAGCATCGTATCTTTTCATGACGGAGCCATACGGACCTGTTTTAATCTCCGGGATATTGAGCTGAAGATCTCAAATAATGGTTTTGTTCTGGCGCGCCGCCTTTTGGGGGACAGTGACCGGAAGCTTCGGGTGAAGTTCCTTTTTTCGGAAGAGGACCTTCAGCTCGTGTTTCCTGATTATTACAGCAACAGCATTGAAGATACCAGATCCCAGGCATTCCATATACGGATCGACGGCTGTGGTTTCAGTTACCGTGAATGTGTCTGCACCGGAGGTCTCAGGCTTCGGGAATATGACAGCCTTTTCGGACGTGCGGTATCTGCCGGGGATCCGGAAGCGGCTGCGTCGATCGCGGTCTCGCGTCTTATGTACCCGCGGGGTCTTTCGGAACAGGCCGGCTGCGTATACAGGGACCATATCCGCAAACATATGGAACAGATCCTGCCTCTTTGTATTCTGCAGGAAAACGAGGGGTGGATGGAATTACTGATGAAAGAAAAGCTGTTGTCTGAGGCGGATATGGATACGGCCCTCAGGCTGACGACCGAATACGGTCTTACACAGCTTTCGGGAGAGCTGATGGCTTACCGCAGTAATGAATATGGTACAAAGAAAGGCATCCTCACCTTAGAGGATGACTGGTAAAGCCACGGATGAAAACAAGAGAGAATCTGGAAGAACTCGGCATCCGAATACTGAATACTTCCCGCACGGAGCTCCTTCTCTCCATGCGTTTTATGGGAAGCGCGCTGGACAGCCTTTCTTATGTGATGGATCTTACGACACGTACAGCAGGAACGGACGGTGTATTCATCCGTTTTAATCCGACTTTTCTGATGGAATTATGGCTGAACCGGCCGGTCCATCTCAACCGCCTTTATGTCCACATACTGCTTCACTGCATATTTCGGCATGTTTTTACGGCAGAGGATCATGAAGATGCAGAACTGTTTGACCTCTGTGCCGATATTGCCGTTGAATCAGTGATCGACAGTATGGAATACAGGGCAGTGCAGACAACATGGTCTGATTTCAGGCAGGGCTGGTATGAAAGACTGGAGAAAGATCTGGGGGTGCTGACCGCGGAAAAGCTGTACAGACACTTTACGATGCAGCGGCTCGGATATGACGATCTTATACGCCTCCATAATGAATTTACCAAGGACGATCACGCGTTCTGGCAGCGCCTGCAGGAGCAAAAAGAAGAGAAGGACGGCAGCCGGCAGCCGGAAGATCATCCGGAAGAGGAAAACAAAAAGAGCGACAGTCCTGTTCCTTCCGAAACGGAAGACAAATGGAAGTCCCTAGCGGACAGGGTCAAGGTCGAACTGGAAGCAGCCGGAAGCGGCGGTTCCATGGAATACGGCAGTTTTCTCCGTACGCTGCGGTTTGTACAGAAACGACGAAGAGGGTATACGGATTTTCTGAAACGTTTTTCCGTATTACATGAAGAAACAAAAGTCGATCCGGATTCCTTTGATTACGCCTACTACACGTTCGGAATGGATATGTACGGCAACATACCTCTGATCGAGGAGAATGAGTACAGGGAAGCAAAGAAGATCCGGACGCTCGTGATCGCTCTCGACACGAGCGGATCCTGCCAGGCGACTCTCGTACAGCGATTTTTAAACGAGACCGCAGATATCCTGCAGCGGCAGGAATCATTTTTCCGTCATGCGGAAGTGCTGCTGCTTGAATGTGATAATGTTATACAGGAAGAGATCCATTTTACAGATCCCCAGGAAATGAAAAGATACGCGGAAGGCTTTCAGATAAGAGGCGGTTTCGGAACCGATTTCCGGCCGGTATTCCGCCGCGTGGGGGAACTGCTGAAAGAAGGAAGGCTGATAAACCTGAAAGGTATGATGTACTTCACTGACGGTTTCGGTCTTTATCCTGAAAGTCCCCCTTCATGGGAAACTGCCTTTGTTTTGTACCGCGAGGATCCCAGATCCGAGCCCAGTGTGCCGGAATGGGCTTATACCCTTTATCTGGACGGGAGTGATCTATGAATATTAAAAATGCAAAAGAAGAATTAAAGAACATCGTGATCTCTTATCTTGCGAAAGATGAGAACGGCCTGCCGCTGATCCCCGAAGAGCATCAGCGTCCGGTCCTCCTGATGGGGCCACCGGGCATCGGAAAAACTGCGATCGTAAAGCAGATCGCACAGGAAATGGGGATCAATCTCGTTTCCTATACGATCACACATCACACACGGCAGTCTGCTATCGGACTTCCCGGTATCGTACACCGTACCTATGATGGAGAGGATATTGCCGTTACGGAATATACCATGAGTGAAATCATTGCTTCCGTATATGCACAGATCGAGCGTTCCGGAATAAGGGAAGGTATTCTGTTCCTTGATGAGATCAACTGTGTTTCCGAAACACTGGCTCCCACGATGCTGCAGTTCCTTCAGTTCAAGACCTTCGGGACGCACAGGGTGCCTGAGGGATTTGTGATCGTGACGGCAGGAAATCCGCCTGCCTATAATCTCTCTGTGCGTGAATTTGATATCGTAACGCTGGATCGTTTGCGCCGCATCGATATTGAAGCGGATTATCCGGCTTTCAGGGAATATGCATTCCGCGCGGGCGTACACGGATCGATCATGGCTTATCTGGAGATCCGTAAGGACCGGTTTTACCAGGTGAATGCCGACACGGACCGCAAGCGATTTGTTACAGCCCGTGGATGGGAAGACCTTTCCGATGCCCTGCGCGCAAGTGAAATGCTGAAACTGCCGGTCACTGCGTCGCTTATAAGTCAATATCTTCAGGATCCTGATATTGCAGGCGATTTTGCGGTATATTATGAACTTTACAGAAAGTATGAAAGCTTTTATCAGGTTCCCGGCATTCTTGAGGGCAAGACCGATATCAGCAGTGAAATGAAATATGCTCCATTTGACGAAAAGCTGTCCCTGATCGCGCTTTTACATGATGCGCTGAATGCGGAATGCAGGACCTACCGCAACAGGCAGGCAGAAGCAGAAGGATTGCTGCATTTTCTGCAGGATTACGGAAGGACATTGAAGGAGAAACAGGAGGAGGATCCTCATGTTATTCTGGACAGTATGCTGCGGAAGTATTCAGAAGAGCGCGAAGCGAAAAAACGCACGACCATACTGACAGCGGAAGCTGAAGGCGATGCGGTCAGGATAGAGAGGGCGATCCGGGATCTTGGCAGGGAAATGAAGATATGGAATACGGAAAGCAGAGATGCGAAGGCGGCTTTTTCCTATGCACGAAGCTGGTTTGCGGAAAAAGAAGAGGAGAGGCAACGGGAGATCAAAGAAACCGGCAGGCATTTCTCCAATGTTTTCAATGCCCTGGAAAAAGCTTTCGGCGAAGGACAGGAAATGGTCCTCTTTCTTTCCGAGGTGAATGCGGGCTACTACTGTCTTAAATATATCAATGAATGCGGAAATGATGAATACTATAAATACAATAAACTGCTTCTTCTGAAAGAGCGGAATGACAGTCTGCGCAGAGAGATCCTTTCAGTCAGGGACCAGTCCCGCACAGAGCAATGATCCCCAGTTAAAATTGCACAAAAATCAGTAATTTTTTTCTTTTATTTCTGTGAATGAAATGATACTATTAGAATAGTCGTTTATTATTCAGAACGGGAGGTTTATCTGTGATGAAAAAGACAGCATATATAATCGCTATGATCACCGCATCTGTCCTGATACTGACAGCGTGCGGCAGTAAGAAAACAGCAGAACCCGAAACTGCTGCGGAAGAAATAACCGCTGCGGAAACAACAGCTGAGGTTACTCAGGAGACTGCTGCAGAAACGGAAGCGGCAGAAGAGACGGAAGCGGAAGAAGCCGCTGTTGTCGCCGAGGAAACCGAAGCTGCGGAAGAAGAAACCGCGGAAGAAGTGCCGGCTGAAGAAGAGCCTGCCGTGGATGAGGTCTTTTCCAACGGCCTGTTTTCCATCACGATCCCGGCATACTTCGACGGCAGATACGAGGTCGACTATTCAGCCGATGATAACGGCATTATGGTCTATGACAAGGCCGCCAAGGAGGCTGGATGCGGAGGATTTGCCTTCGGTATAGCTGCGTTTGAAGATCCGGCCGACCGCGCGTATCTACCGGGCGGAACAAAAGTCGGAGAACTGTGCGCAGAAGACGGCACACTGTATGACATTGAGCTGATGCATCCCACCGATGTGCAGTGGGATTTCAATATCGGACCGGACGACTACATGGAGCTTTATGAGGCCGGTGAAGACATCGCACGCAGTATGACGGGCGACGCCGGCAGCACATTCGTTTACGGCGCAGGTACAAAAGGAGAGGATCTGTATCAGGAAATCCTCGCGAAGCACGTAGATGCGATCAGCGGGGAGTGGGATACCGCCGCTCTGGCCGAAGAGGATATGAGCCCCATGTATTATACTATGGCCCTGGACGGAAGGGGCGATGTCTTCGACAGGATCGGCTATGCATACTGTGACCTGAACGGAGACGGTGTGGACGAACTTATGATCGGTGAGATCGCTGATGGCGATTGGAAAGGTATCATTTATGATCTCTACGCCGTCATCAACAGGGAGCCCGTACATGTTCTCAGCGCAACCGGCAAAGACCGATTCTTCTCCGGTTCGGGGTCAACGCTCTGCAGCGAGTATTCCGAGGGCCCGTATGTACGGGGACTTCGTGTCTACACCATCGATGAAGGCAGCGGTGAGATTTCCCAGATCGTCGATTTCAAGACGGATACATATGAAAATGAGGAACAGCCCTGGTTCGTAAGCTATGATCCCGGCAACGAAGATGCCTGGGAAAATGTAACAGAGGAAGACTGGAATAGTTATAAGGCGAATTTCACTGAATACCGCCGTTTCGATTACGAGCCTCTTTCCGGTGTGCGTGATGCCGCCGAGGAATTTGCTGCCTATGATGTATACAGGGATCTCCTGAGAAGCGCCGGTTACGGAGAGGAGTCTACATGTGTCATCACACAGAAATATCCGTGTGCGGATGCTGTCGGATCTGCGATCGCTTACGCATATCTGCTGAATGAGATCGGTGTAGACGCAGAGGCGGCGATCGGCGGAGCGCTTCAGGAAGAAGTTGCCTACGCACTGGATGTATTTGGAGTTACGATCCCCGTGTTCGCTGAGACCGCAGGAGAAGGCCAGTATGTACTGATCGATCACAGCAGCTACGCTGACGCTGTCGACGGAATGGACGGTGCCCGGATACTCGGCCTTGTAGATCGTCACGGTATCGGAGATGTCGTTTCCTCCGGCCCCGTCAATATCAGGGTGGCTCCGGTAGGCGCAACGTCTACGCTCGTTTACAAGGCATATGAAGAATGCGGCATCAAGATTCCGAGGAATATGGCCCGTGTGCTCCTGATGGGCATCGTATCAGAGACCGGAAATCTGACAAAGTATTATACCGCGCTGGATAAGCAGGCTTATAAGGAGCTTAAGGCTATTGCAAGGATCAAGGATTTTGACGGATTCTGTGAGCTGATGGCAGCAGTCGGTGAGCCGGGAGAAGAGATACTTGCCGAGGAAGAAGCAGAAGAGACGGAAGAAACTCTTGATGCCGAGCCCGGAGAAGAGATCGCTTCCGATGAGACAGAAGCGGAAGAAGCTCTGACTGATGAAGCCGGCGATACAGAAGAAGCTGTCGTCGAAGAGGAGGAGGAAGCAGAGGCTGAGGCACAGGATGAGGCAGCCCCTGAAGATGCTTCCGAAGAAGAGATCTCTGAAGACGAGGAAGAGGCTTTGACGGAGGAGGACGCTGAGATCACCGAGCCTGCAGATGCCGATACCGGAGAGGAGATCGCTGAAGAAGAGGTCTCTGAAGACAAAGAGGCCCCGGCTGCTGACGAGGATGCTGCCGCTGAAGAGGAAGAGGCTCCGGAAGATGAAAAGGACGCCGCAAAAACGGGCAGTGGCGCCTCAAAATCAAAGTCTGCAAAGGTCCATTCAAAGGCAGATGTTTCCTCGGTTGAAAATCTTCCGGGAATAACGTGACTGTAATACATTCCGGATACAGATCTCCGGGATCGCACGTCAAATGATCATTTTTCTGTTATATGGGAAGAGGGAATGTGTCCCTCTTCCTTTTTTGTGAAAAACAACCAATTTATTATCATAAAAATCGTTGATTTGACATATAGATTTAATTTAGCACGATAAAGCGTTTGTGCTAAGATATAGTGTAAAGGGATGAATATGCTATTGTTTCATGCACCTTATTTTCATCTTCAGGAGGGTAATATGAAGAAGACGCGTTATTTATTATTGGCAGGTGCTTTAGCCATTTCTCTGTTCGCTGCCGGTACCGTGACGGCATATGCCGATACGGCGAAAACTGCAGCAGAAGCAGAAGAAACGGCTGAAGAGGCTGCTGAGGAAGAAGCTGCCGAAGAAGAAACAGAGGCCGCAGAAGCTGAAAAAGCAGAGGCAGAAGAAGCCGCTGCAGACGAAGCAGAAGCAGCAGAAGAAGCTGATGCCGAAGAAGCGGAGGCAGAAGAAGCCGCTGCAGACGAAGCAGAAGCAGTAGAAGAAGCAGAGGCTGCAGAAGAAGCCGTTACTGAAGAAACAGAAGCAGAAGCCGAAGAGGTCAAAGGACCGGCCCTTACCGGCCTGACCGTGAGAGACAGCTCCCTGAAGCCGATCTTTGAAGGCTTTGATCCGGAGATCACAGAGTATGCCGTGAATGTCCAGAGTGATATTTATGGCGTGCTGATCGATCCCAAGGCACCCCTTGGCACAAAAGTGACTGTGACCGCTGATAAGGATGCTTTTGCTTATGACGGCACACAGAACTATGAAGCCGGGTCCAAGATCCCGTACAACTTTGATCTTGACGGATATGTGGTTCAGCTTGGGCAGGCTTATGAAGACTATGACAGTGAGTTCATACAGACTGTGACCATCGAGCTTTCTGCTGCAGGTGTTTCTACAGATTATACCATCGTGATCACCAGGGCAGATGATGCCGAGACATATGCTCTCTTTGAAGAGAAGGAGTTTACCGGTTCTGACGGAACGGTCATTCCTTATGAACTCTATGTTCCGACCACTTATGATGAGTCCAAGGAATATCCTGTAGTCTTTGCGCTTCATGGCTCCGGACAGAGGGCACAGCCTCTCGACATGGTTCTGAAGAGATATCAGATGGCGACCATCTGGGCTAAGGATTCCGAGGCCGGACACAATGAGTGTATCGTTCTTGCTCCGCAGTGCGCATCCGATGATAATGATGTCAACTGGACCACGCTGCAGGCCTCCGAGGCAGGCAAAGCTCCCGATACCTTCGCGCCGATGCCGCAGCTGGATGCCGCTTATGAACTCCTGCTCGAGGTACTGGACGAGTATTCCTGCGACAAAGACCGCGTATACATGACCGGCCTTTCCGCAGGCGGATGGGCTACCTTTACTCTTGCGGAAATGTATCCGGATACTTTTGCGGCTATTGCTCCCGATGCAGCCGGAGCAGATCCTGCCGGCATTGATGCTTTGCAGGGCATGCCGATATGGATCTTCCAGGCGGCAGGAGATCCTTCTGTTCCGCCGGAAAAGTGGTACTATCCGACGATCATGGCAATGGATGCGCATGGAATTGAATATAAACGTACTTTCTATAAGGAAGGCGATATCTTCTTCCCGCACGCGCACTTCAGCTGGGTGGCAATGTATGCGGATGAAGAGTTCCGTGACTGGATGTTTGCGCAGACCAGATATCATCTCACCGAGGAGGATGCGGTCCTCACCGGGCTTGCCGTAAGGGATGCCACACAGAAAGAGATCTTTGAAGGATTTGATGCGGAAAAGACAGAGTATGCTGTCGATGTACAGAGCGATATTTATGGTGTCCTGATCAGCCCCGAAGCTGCAAAGGGCGCGAAGATCACCGTGACGGCTGACAAGGACGCGCTTGCGTATGACGAGACCGTGAATTACCAGGCAGGAGACGAGATCCCATATGACAAGGGTCTTGGCGGCTATGTCGTGCAGCTTGGACAGTCTTATCCTGATTATGACGACGTTTTCGTGCAGACCGCGACGATCACTGTTGAAGCAGCCGGCGCATCCAAGGAATACAAGGTCGTGATCACAAGAGCAGATGACAGTGATACCTACGATCTGTTTGACATAGAGGAGTATACGGATGACGAAGGCACCACGATCCCGTATGCGATCTATGTACCGACAAACTATGATGCATCAAAGAAGTATCCGCTGGTATTCGCACTGCACGGATCGGGCCAGCGCACACAGCCTACCGATATGGTCCTGAAGAGATACCAGATGGCGACCATCTGGGCCAAGGATTCCGAGGAAGGCCATAATGAATGTATCGTTCTTGCACCGCATTGTGCGATCGAGGATCCCGATACCCAGAACTGGTGCAATAAGAATGAAGACGGATACTATGAGGACAGCCCGGAACTGAGTGCCGCATACGCGCTTCTTGGTTCTGTGATCGAGGAGTATTCCGTTGATACCAACCGCATTTACATGACCGGCCTTTCCGCAGGCGGACGCGCTACCTTCAGTCTTGCTGTTCAGCATCCGGATGTATTCGCAGCGATCGCTCCCGATGCGGCAGGCGCAAATCTCGGTGATATTTCCGCGCTGAAGGGACTTCCGATCTGGCTGTTCCAGGCCGCGGATGATCCGACAGTGGATGCGAAGGCGAACTATTACGAGCAGATCAAGATCTTTGATGCGGCAGGCATCGATTATAAGTCCACCGTTTACAAAGAGGGCGCTGTCTTCTTCCCGAGTGCGCATTTCAGCTGGGTACCGATGTACGCGGACGAAGAATTCCGTGACTGGCTGTTCGCTCAGGATATTGCAGCCAACAATCCGGCCGGACCCGAGGACGCAGTCCTGACAGATCTCAGACTGAGAGACGCAACCCTGAAGGAGATCTTCGACGGCTTCGATCCGATGCTGGACGAGTTTGAGGCAACGGTACAAAGTGACATCTACGGTGTGCTTCTGAGCGCCGATGCGCCGAAGGGCGCGGCCATCAGTGTGACCGCTGATGCGGATGCCTTTACTTATGACGGCACGCTGAATTATGAAGCCGGCACAGAGATCCCCTACGATGATAAACTGGGCGGCTATGTCGTGCAGCTCGGACAGGAATATGAGGATTATGACAGCGAGTTCATTCAGAATGTTACGATCACGGTCTCTGCGGGCGGAGCGTCCAAGGATTATAAAGTCGTGATCACCAGGGAAGATGACTCCGAGGTCTATGAGCTGTTCCAGGCGAAAGAATTCACGGATTCCGCGGGAACGGTGATCCCGTATGAACTGTATGTTCCGACTGATTATGATGAGACGAAGAAATATCCGGTAGTCTTTGCGCTGCATGGCTCCGGCCAGCGCACACAGCCTCTCGACATGGTCCTGAAGAGATATCAGATGGCGACCATCTGGGCAAAGGATTCCGAGGAAGGCCACAACGAGTGTATCGTACTGGCACCGCAGTGTACGGTCGAAGATGCCAATGTCGAAAACTGGACAACACTGATGGCGTTCCGCGCAGGCGAAGCAGAGAATTCATATTCGCCGATGCCTCAGCTGGATGCGGCGTATGAGCTGCTTCTGGAAGTACTGGACGAGTATTCCTGTGACAAGGACCGTGTATATATGACCGGTCTTTCCGCAGGCGGATATGCCACCTTCACCCTGGCTGCAATGTATCCCGATACCTTTGCAGCGATCGCACCGGATGCTTCCGGCGCGGATCCCGAGACCGTAGGCGCGATGAAGGGAATCCCGATGTGGATCTTCCAGGCGGCTGACGATCCGACTGTTGCAGTCGAGACCAACTATTATCCGACCATCCAGGCACTTGATGCTGCGGGCGTCGAGTACAAGAGAACTGTTTACAGCGACGGCGAAGTCTTCTTCCCGAGCGCACACTTCAGCTGGGTACCGATGTATGCGGATGAAGAGTTCCGCGACTGGATGTTTGAACAATCGAAATAAGGTTTCATATAGTATTTCCCTTTGCCAGAGTCGGCATAAGCGAAGGGGCGTCCGGCAGTTATATGCCGGGCGCTTTTTCGCCGCCTGATGATGGAAGGGCAGAGATCTTAGTGACATGCTTGTACAGGACCCGGGGAGGACTGTGAGTTATGGAGAAAGGCACAAGGCTTATTGATATTCATTGCCCGCAGTGCGGCGCACCGGCGAAATTTGATATAAAGCTTCAGAAATATACCTGTGCCTACTGCGGCAGCGAGGTTGGGATCAGCGAGGCACAGAAACAAAAACAGGGCTTCCGCAAGATCCAGAAAGAAAAAATGAACAATAACGTCAGGAAATACCGCCTTTACCAGGGGTCCTGCACAGGATGCGGCGCTGTCGTGGTGTTTGAGGAAAACGAAGCGCTTGCAAACTGCGCATTCTGCGGACGAAGCCTGGTAAGGAGCGAGTATCTTGACGCGAAACGAATGCCTGAAAGCGTAATTCCCTTCGTTCTGACGCAAGAGGAAGCGCAGGAACGCCTGAAGCAATGGTGTAATGCCAATAGAGGAAAAGCCGAATCCAGACACCTGCTGCCGCTTCTTCCCGAGCTCAAAGGCTTTTATCTTCCCTATGAGCTGGTTCGCGGACCTGTGCATATGAGCGTTTCCCGCATGGACCGCGGGGGCGTGTATCACTGTGAAGGCTTTATCAATGATGAATATGTAAATTGTTCAAAACAGCTTGACAACCTCCTTTTGGACGCCATGGAACCGTTTGATCCGGACGGGCTGACTGAATTCGAATTTGCCTATGTGGCAGGTCAGCGTGTAAAGATCGCGGATATTCCCGATGATGTACTGAAAAAACGGGTATCCGAAGAGACTGCGGAATCCTATACCCCCGCGGTGCGGAAAACCCTGGAATCAAAAGCAGTGGATGTTTCGGCAAATGTATCGTCCGCGATCAGCATGCCGGTACTGCTTCCTGTGTATTATATCTGCCGGGACAATATCATGGCCGCCGTCAACGGACAGACAGGAAAGGTAAGTGTCCGGGCTGAAAAGGATTCCCATTATTATTTTCTGCCATGGTGGCTGAAGGCGATCCTTGCGACCCTGACGTTTACTCTTATATCATTTGCCGCAATGTATTTCCTCGGTATGCAGGCCATGGAAAGCCTTATGATCTCTGGGATGCTGGGCTTTATCCTGCTGATCATCACACTCTGCCTCTACAGCGATACCCCAAAGAACAAGTTCCGGGTGGAATCCGGAAGAAAGATCTTCACATCGGATACGAAGAGGGTACGGCGTGAAGCAGGAAAGCTCGTAGCGGATGAAAAGGAACTTGCACGCAAAGCGGAAAAACCGGTGTTTTTCTGGAACATCAGGGGAGAACAGAAGGAAGTCGTGCTTCGTTTTACAACGCCGCGCCGTGTCCTGAAGCTGGTCGTATTGTGCCTTGTGGTTCTGTTTTTCCCTGTGATCATCGCGCTCTTCATAAACGGATTTGATTTTTCCCGGCTGTTCCTGGGCGGTTCGGCAGTATGGTTCTGCATCTTTGTGCCGGTCGTCCCGATCTATTTGCTGAAATTCGGCATCGTCGAGCTGTATGACAATCCCTGGATCTATCTCGTTAAGGAAAATGGAAGGCTGAAACGCTACAAGGAAAAGCACGGTTTTCATATCAGCAAAGAGATGGTTTTCGCCGTTCTCCGCGCGGTATTTGTCCCTCCGGTATCCCTTGCGGTCTGGTTCGGGATCATCAGCTTCTTTGTCATGGTTTACCTGACCGCAGGCTATGAGTGATATATCTTGCATTTTTAATTCCGCCCGGTATCCTTCTCAGGTTCCGGGTCTCTTTTTTTGTATATTTTTGCCAAAAAAGAGCGGATAACTTCATCGTTATGCGGATAGGAATTTCAGTGAGTTAATACGCTAAATTATGATAGAATATACTGTGTAAGAATGAATGACGTTTTTAATGCAGTACCAGGTTTATTCATTTTCAGGAGGAAAGTATGAGAAAGAAACTATCTGTATTATTGACGACTGCGCTTCTTGCGACAGCATTGGCAGCCGGATCATTTTCAGCGTATGCTGATAATGCTGCTGCCGAAGAAGTCACAGAGGAAGCTGTCGAAGAAGCTGCTCCCGAGGAAGAAGCAGAGGCTGAAGAAGCCAAAGAAGCTGCTCCCGAGGAAGAAGCAGAGGCTGAAGAAGCCAAAGAAGCTGCTCCCGAGGAAGAGGCGGAGCCCGCAGAAACCGAAGAAGCTGCTCCCGAGGAAGAAGCGGAAGCTGAAGAAGAAGCCCCTGCAGGTCCCGCTGCAGTTCTGACCAAGCTTGAGATCAGGAACGCGACCCTGAAGCCTATCTTCGAGGGCCTTGAGGAAGGTGTCACAGAGTATGCGGTAACGGTCCAGAGCGATATTTACGGTGTCCTGTTAGATCCGGGTGCACCGTTGGGTGCCAAGATCACCGTGACCGCTGACAAAGAGGCAAAGGCTTATAACGGTGATGTCAACTACAAGGCAGGCGAGAAGATACCGTATGACTTTGCGAATGACGGCTATATCGTTCAGCTGGGCCAGGCCTATGAGGACTATGACAGCGAGTTCGTACAGACCGTGACGATCAAGGTCCAGGCAGGCGGCGAGGAGACCGACTATACCGTCGTGATCACCAGAGAGTGTGATAATGATACCTATGCGCTCTTTGAGGAGAAGGAATTCACCGACTCTGCAGGCACTACGATCCCATACCTGATCTATGTTCCGACCAATTACGATGAGACCAAGGAATATCCGGTCGTCTTCGCGCTGCACGGTTCGGGCCAGAGAGAACAGCCTCTGGATATGCTCCTTAAGAGATACCAGATGGCGACCATCTGGGCCAAGGATTCCGAGGCAGGCAAGAATGAGTGTATCGTCCTTGCT
>JAEEGL012772480.1_pt1 | contig 19017 bp, 15 predicted proteins | sample 9134231 | NCBI WGS metagenome assembly JAEEGL01 (sample SAMN16246548, study PRJNA631951) | gut metagenome | biome: gut microbiome; feature: rumen; material: fiber-attached | host: Bos | place: Iran: Karaj | collected 2018-10 | reverse complement strand
CTGATCATTTCGGATACGCCTTCACAGGGATCGGCGGGAGCGTTTTCCGCCGCAGCCATGGCGTCCTTCACCGCTTCTTCGATATCTTTCTTTTCCGCCCTGTTGAGCATGACGACGCCTTTTTTCTGATCTTTCACCGCTTTGAGCGCGAAGTCGGTCGTATAGACGGTGCGCATCAGATTCATTTCGCCGGAAAGGACGTTCAGTTCGTCAAGCCGGACTTTTTTTGCACTGGCCCACGCCTCGTCCGCACCGGCGGCTTTCAGCGCATCGAGCGCATAACGCGCGATCTCTCTGGTATCCATTCTTCTCCTCCTCTCAGCGGCCGCCCACGTTGACGCGGCATTTGAGCGAGACGCCGCCCATGGAAACCGGGATCGGCTGCTTCTTTCCGCACATGCCGGAGCAGCACCATTCCAGATCGTCGCCGACCATGGTCACGGTTTTCAGCATGTCGAACGCAACGCCCGATATGGTGGTGTCGCGTATGGCGCGTCCAAGCGCTCCGTTTTTGATTTCATATCCCATCGTGACGCCGAACATGAATTCTCCCGTGGTATCCGCCTGCCCGTTGTTGGTTTCGATCAGATAGTATCCGTCCTCGATCGACGCGATCATATCCGGAAGCTTGTCCTTCCCGGGGAGCACCGCGGTGTTTCTCATACGGATCAGCGGCTCGTCCGAAAAGGCGAAAGCCCGCGCGTTTCCGGTAGGCTCCGCGCCGAAATGCATGGCGCTTTTTTTATCGTGCATGAAGCCCTTCAGCACACCGTGATCGATGAGAAGCACATCTCCGGCAGGCGTCCCCTCGTCGTCGGCATAGACCGGGATGGGAAGCTCCTCGCCGCCGTAATGATGCGCAAAATCCACCATGCTGACTTTTTCAGCCGCCACGGTTTTCCCAAGATTATGCCCCGCCACCGATCCTCCGAGCACCAGATCGGCTTCCACGGTGTGCCCCACCGCTTCGTGGGAAAGCATACCGGTAAGCAGGGGTGAAAACACCACGTCCCGTATGCCTGCCTCTGCGTAAACGCCTTCGCATTTGTCGCGGAGTCTGTCGTAATAGAGATCGATCCGCGGGAAGAGGCGAGACGGGTCGGCGTAGATCTCGTCGAACAGCCCGTTGTTTGCATCCGCCAGAAGGATTTCACAGGGAGAACCGTCTTTGGCTTCGGCAGTCATGATGACGTAAAGCTGCGACCGCGGCACGAAGGAATGGACGCCGGATGAGCCTGAAACGGTCGAAAGCTTTTCGATATTCAGTTCGCTTGCATATACGGTGCGGCTCAGGAGATCGGGGTATTTTTTCGCCACGTAGGCGTCGATTTCCGCAGCCGTATCCACGAGGATCTTCTGCGGCACCTCGTGCGACCGGATCGGCGGACGGAGTTCCCCTTCGGCAACCCGCGGCAGCGGAGCAAGTCCTTTTTTGACCTTGCCGTCGAGAAAGACGGCGTTCCTTTCTGCCGAAGCGATGCAGGCGCGCAGCGAATCCTCGTCGTATTCCGGCGCAGAGGCAAAGCCGAATACGCCGCCTTTGTAGACGCGGGCGGATACGCCGCCGGTCGTGCTGCGGCTGTTCGATACCAGATTCCCTTTTACAAAAGCGACCGATGCGCTCGTGTTCTCCTGCGCGCGCAATTCGGTGTATTCGCGGAAGCTGCGCTTCATCGGCGTGAGAATGTCCTTGAGCATCATATTTCCTTTCTCTTCTTGTTTCTTATTTGAAACTGTGTTACAATTTGAAAAACGCTCTTCGCTTGTTCTATGATACCACAAACCGGCTCGGTTTTGCAACCGGCTGAAAGGAGCAATTCCATGAAAACGATTCCCGTAAACGGACGGTCCGTCTCTTCTTTGATCCTGGGCACCGATTATTTCGGAGCCACCGTGACGAAGGACGATTCCTTTGCGCTTCTCGACAGATTCCTTTATCTCGGCGGCAGCGCCGTGGACACGGCGCGTCTTTACGCTTCCTGGATCCCCGGCTGCGCAGGCGCCAGCGAAAAGGCCATCGGCGACTGGATGAAGGCGCGCGGCAACAGAAACGAAGTCTTTCTGATCACCAAAGGCGGCGCCGTCGATAAGGGAAGTACGGAAAGGGCCCGTCTCTCCCCCCGGGAGTTGCGATACGATCTTACCGAAAGCCTGCGCGCTCTGAAGACAGACTGCGTCGATCTCTATTTCCTGCACAGGGACGACGAAGAAAAGCCCGTGGAGGAGATCATGCCGACCCTCGACCGGTTTGTGAAAGAGGGAAAGGTCAGATCGATAGGAGCGTCCAACTGGCGCGCAAAACGCATCCGGGAGGCCAATGCCTTTGCCGAAAAGGAAGGGCTCACTCCGTTTACGGCAAGCGAGATCCAGTGGAGCCTTGCCCGCTCCACGCCGTCGCTGCACGGCGACGACAGCCTGGTCTGCATGAACGAAGAGGAATACGCGTATTATCTCTCCGGAGAAATGCCGGTATTCGCCTTTTCTTCCCAGGCAAAGGGATTTTTCCTGCGCGGTTCGAAGGCAGGCGCAGTCAACAATCAGAAAGCCCTCGCACGGTTCGGAAGCGAGGAAAATCTCCGTCGACTGGAGCGCGTCGTAGATCTTGCAAAGAGAAAAGGATGTTCGGTGGCGGAGGTCACGCTGGGGTTCATCACCTCGCACGCCTTCCCCGCGGCGGCTCTGATCGGATGCAAAACGCTTTCGCAGCTGGAGGAAAGCATGCAGGCCGGCGACGCGGTCCTCACCGATGAGGAACTCGATTATCTGACCCTCGGAAAGCCGCTGTAACGGCTCCCCTGGCCCTCTTCCCACTGCCGGGAAAGAATACGGACAGGATCCGGCGCAGGGCCTGTGAGCTCTTTTCGTTCTCAGGACCTGCGCCGTTTCGGTTATTCTTTGCTCCGGATATGCCGCGTCACTTTAAAAGCTCGATCACGGGGACCTTTACCGGTTCGCTGTCCCTCAGGATCGACTCATGGGCGAGAAGACCCGGGATCGTATAACGCGCCGCGAGGGCTGCGTCCACGGTGGGATGAGTCCCGTCGAAGACCGCCGTGCAGAAATCGTCCACCAGAAGCTGGTGGGAAGCCATGTGTCCGTTCGGAAGCCCGCGGAAGCTCTCCGGAAGACGCGCCGCGCGCGCGTCATGCTGCGGCGAGAAGGAGTCCCCCTGCCAGGCGTGGTTCGCGACACGCTCCTTGAAATCCGCGTCGCCGCGGTGTTCCTCCATGGCCCGCGGGTTGACTTCGGCGCTCACGTCCCTCAGGTCGACGCCTTCCTTCGTGAGACGTGTCACGATGTGCTGCGCGTTGCTGAACTGATAGGATCCTTTTGTGCCGTAGAAGCCGCTGATATAGGAACTGGGGGCCTTATACCCGATGCGCCGGCACTCGTTGATGCGGATCGTGCCGCCGTTTTCGAGCTTCATCAGGGAATACCCGTTGGAGAAGACGTTGTCCCAGCGGTTGACGCCGCGCCGGTAGATCCCGTCGTCCTCCCGATCCTCGTAGCCCATGGCCACCACCTTCGTCACGTAGCTTCCCGTCGCGTGGAGGAGCATGGCGGTGGAATGCGTGGGATAGAAGAAGGGCGGCAGGCCTGCGTTCTTTTTGTCGGAACGGTAGTTCAGGGGGAAATGCGAGATGTCGTGGTAGTACTGGGCCTCTCCGAAGACGAAGCGGCCGAAATCCCCTTTTTCGAAGCCCTCTTTGCAGAACATGGAGCAGGGATAGTAAATGCAGGTCTCGCCCATCATGTATACGAGCCCGGTGCGCCGGACGATCTCGACGATCTCCAGGCATTCCTCCACGCTGCTCGCCATGGGGACGGCCGAATACACGTGTTTGCCGGCCAGAAGCGCATCCTTCACCATCCTGCCGTGCAGGTGCCGGTCCGTGAACACGGCGACGGCGCTGATTTCTTTCGAGCGCAGGACTTGTTCGAAGCTCTCGATGACCTCCGTGCCGAACCTCGCGGAGTAGTCTTCCGCCCTGGATCGCACCAGATCGCAGACATATACCTTTTCCACATGGGGATGCGCCTTGAAAAGAGGAACGAAGCACCTCGCGAATTCTCCGCAGCCGACGACGGCCAGGGTCAGTTTTTTCATCGTACGTCACCTTCCCGATCCGGATTTTCTTTTGTATTTTCCTCCGTTATGATACCACAAACGGAAGCAGGATGGCAACCAGGAAAAGGCGCGCATCCGGTCCGGGAAAACCATCCTTCCGCTTTCCAGCGCAGGACGGGCCCGCGCCGTTTCCCGTTCCGCTCCTTCCCGGGACGAACCCGCGTGTCGTCTTCCTGCGGTTTTTTTGTCCTTGCTATTCCTCCCGGATTGCAGTATACTGAAAATGGCCGGAAAGAATGCAAGGGAGGGATTTGAGCATGTCCGCTTTATTCCGTGGCAAAACCGCACTCGTCGCGAACATCGCGCACGGGCTTCCCGGGCGCGCCGCCGACGAAGAGGCTGAATTCGACAGCCCCGAAACGGTGGAAGGCATTGCCGCTTCCCTCAGGCGCGCCGGTCTCGACGTCACGGTGCTGGAAGCCGGACCGGACCTTCCGGAGCTTCTGAAGAAAGAGAAGATCGGCTTCGTCTTCAATATCGCGGAAGGGCGCGGAGGACGTGACCGCGAGGCCCAGGTGCCGGCTCTCCTGTCGCTTCTCGGGATCCCTTATTCCGGCAGCGACGCGCTGGTAATGTCCCTGACCCTCGACAAGGCGCTCACCAAGCGGTTCGCCTCGTCCTTCGGCATCCGGACGGCTCCCTTTTTCCTCGCCTCCCCCGGAGACGAAGAGCGGATCCCGGAGCTTTCCTATCCCGTGATCGTGAAGCCCAACGCGGAGGGATCCGGCAAGGGCGTCTCCGAACACGCCGTCGCCGAAGACCGGGAAGAGCTTTCCGGGATCCTTGCTTCCCTGTTCCGCGATTACGGCGGGGAGATGATGGTCGAGGCCTTCCTTCCCGGGCGCGAATTCACCGTCGGGCTTCTCGGCAACGGGAAGGACCTTTGCGCCTTCCCCCCCATGGAGATCGTCTACGAACACCCCACGCAGGGAAAGTACGCGGTATACAGCTACAGGATCAAGAAAGAGTATGAAAAGCACGTCCACTACGCGTGTCCCGCCGACATCCCGGCGGATAAGGCCTGGGAGATGACGGAAGCCGCGAAGACGGTCTTCCGCGAGCTCGGGTGCAGTGACCTCGCGCGGGTGGATTTCCGCATGGACGGGAACGGGGATCCCTGTTTCCTGGAGATCAATCCCCTGCCGGGCCTCGCGCCCGGATACAGCGATTTCCCCATGGCCGCCGAAGCCTGCGGCCTCGGTTACGACGAACTGATCCGCCGGATCGCGGAAGCGTCTCTCGCACGCCTCGGACTGAGGCACTGAAAGGAAGGACATGAAATACCCCGCAGACAGATATCCGCTCTGGAACGACTGGCGATGGCAGATGCAGAACCGGGTCCGGGACGCCGCGTCCCTCGCCCGCTGGATCCCTCTTTCCGATGCCGAAAGAGAAGAGATCGAAAACTGCACCGTGCGTTTCCGCATGGCGGTCACGCCGTATTTCCTCTCCCTGATCGACCCCGCTGACCCGGACGATCCGATCCGCAGGCAGTGCATCGTCTCCTCGAAGGAACTGATCCGCAGCGAAGTCGAGAAGAGCGACCACCTCGACGAGGGCGGCCGGTCCGTGACGCCGCACATCGTGCACCGCTATCCCGACCGGGTGCTTCTCCTCGCGACCATGCAGTGCGGGATGTACTGCCGGCACTGCACGAGGCGCCGCATTGTCGGGGAAAGCGACATGACCCCCACCGTGGAGGAACTCGACCGCGAGCTGGACTATATCCGTGCCCATCCCGCGATCCGCGACGTCCTGATCTCCGGAGGCGATCCCCTGACGCTACCCACGCCCCGCCTGGAAGAGATCATCCGCCTTCTCCGCGCGATCCCCCACGTGGACATCATCCGCATCGGCACGCGCATTCCCTGCGTCCTGCCCATGCGCGTCGACGGCGAACTGGTCTCCATGCTGAAAAAATACCACCCGCTCTGGATCAACGTGCAGTATAACCACCCGAGGGAACTGACGCCGGAAAGCGAGGAGGCTCTCCGGAAGCTGGCGGACGCCGGGATCCCCCTCGGCAACCAGTCGGTCCTCCTGAAAGGGATCAACGACGATCCGGAGACCATGAAGGAACTGCTCCTCCGCCTCGTGCACGACCGCGTCCGCCCCTATTACCTCTACCAGTGCGATCTGGCCGAGGGGACCGGGCATTTCCGCACGCCGGTCTCGAAAGGGATCGAGATCCTGCACGCGCTGCAGGGAAACATCTCGGGCTTCGCCGTTCCGAAATACGTGATCGACGCCCCGGGAGGCGGCGGAAAGGTGCCTTTCGTCTACGACTACGCGCGAGGGACCGAAGACGGCAGGATCCTCTTTGAAAACTATGAAGGAAAGCTCTTCAGCTATCCCGAGAACGGAGGAAGCACCGATGTTTGAAGACCGATTCCCCTACCCTTCCGATTACGAACAGAGATCGCGGGACATGCTGGACTTTGCGCTGGACCGCGTCCCCTATTACCGGGAGCACTGGAGAAAGTACGATATAGGGCGGGAGAAGACCGCGGACGAGCGCTACGCGGCGATGCCGGTCCTCACGAAGGCTGCCATGAGGAAGTATTTCCCACTAGGCGCCGTCCCGGACGGGATGGACGTGGAAAAGGGCCTCGAAACGGACGAGATCGAATACACCTTCACCAGCGGGACGACCGGCGACAAGGTCATCAATCTCTGGCATCAGCCCTGGTGGCATGCCGCCGAGATGGCGAGCTGGCGCCTGAATCCCCATCTCGAGAAGCTTTCCTATCCGCCGAAGCAGGCGACCCTGGCAAGCTCCCTGAACGTCGGCATCAGCTGCGAAGAGGACCTTCCAATGGATCACCGCATCATGGGGAACCTTCTCTACCTCAACGAAAAGCAGAACATCATCTGCTGGAAAAAGAGCCATTTCCGGCGTATGGCGGACGAACTCGACCTCTGGCGTCCGGCCGTGCTCGAAGCGAACCCCTCGCTCCTCGCGAAGCTGGCGTTCTGGGCCCTGGACAACGGGAGGGAGCTCTACAGGCCCGACGTCATCACCTTCACCTATGAACTGCCTTCTCTCCTCCACCTGGAAGCCATCGAAAAGGCCTTCGGCGCCCCGATGGTCAGTTCCTACGGAACGACCGAGACCGGATTCGTGATGGACACCTGCGAGAGGGGGCGCTATCATCAGAACACGCCCTGGTGCCGGATCGAGTTCCTTCCCCTGAAAAAGGAATACGGTGGGCCGGATCTCGGGCGGCTCGTCGTCACGACCTTCGGGAATCCCTGGGCCGTCATGATCCGCTTCGACACCGGCGACCTGGTCCGGATCCATCCGGAGAGCACCTGCGGATGCGGGATCGGAAGCGGCTTCGTCTGCGACACGATCGAAGGACGCGTCTCGAATTCCACCTTCACGCCGGAAGGCGGGCTCGTAACCACGGCCATGGTCGACAGAGCCGTGAGCCGGGTGCCCGGAGTCCGCGAATACGACCTATCGCAGACCGGGAGGGACCGTTACGTCCTGACCCTTGAGGTACAGGGAAGCGAAGCCGACGCGAAGGACGCCGCCTTCGATGCGCTGAGATCTCTTTACGGAAACGCCGCGAAGATCGAGGTCCGTTTCTCCCCCCGGCTTCTTCCCGGACCCGCCGGCAAATACAGGCGCACGCATACCGAATTCGACTTCGACGAATGGAGTCTCACGGAAGGGGATCCTGTCATTGCGTAAGAACATGTATCTGATCGCCGGAGGACGCGGCGGAGACAACACGGAGTTCCTGAAAAAGGCTTTCCGGGAATGTGGCCGGGAGAATCCTTCCGTCGCGTACATCGGGACGGCCAGCGGGGAGCGCATCCGTTTCTTCAGGGAATTCACCGTTCCCATGCTGAAGGAGGCGGGCGCCGGAGACGTGAAACTCGTGAAGCTTCTCGGGTCAAGCGCCGGCAGCGCGCGGGCGCGAAGCCTTCTGATCCGGAGCGACATGATCTATATCTCCGGCGGCGAAGTGGAAGACGGGATGATCGGCATCCCCAGGGACGTGCGCGTCCTTTTACGCGAACTTTACGAGATGGGAAAGGTCTTCGCCAGCGTATCCGCCGGCACGATCATGCTCGGCATCGGATGGCCCCACTGGGACGACGAGGACAACGAGCCGGAAAAGGCCGTCCTCTTCGACTGCCTCGGCTTCGCGCCCACGATCTTCGACACACACTGCGAAGGCGAAGACTGGGTCGAGCTCCGGAAGGCCGTCTCCCTTTCGCCCGAAGGATTCACGGGCTACGGGATCCCCACCGGCGGACAGGTCGTCGTCTTCCCCGACGGTTCGCTCCATCCCACGATTCCCCTGGACGCCTACACGAACCAAAAAGGGAAAGCCGTATACGCCGGGAAATATGACCCGGACGGAAGGATCTGAAAATTCCGACGGACAAAGCGAAGCATCCCCCGGATCGGAGGATGCTTTCTTTTTGGCTGTGTTTTTCCGGGGATCCGGCGTTACGTATCGCTCCGGGATCCCGGTTCCGGCCTTCGCGTGAGGAGCATGGCGTCCCTCGTTTTGTACGGGCCGAAGGAATAGGGATGCACGTCTTCGGTCGCGAAGCTCACGCGGGGAATGATGCGGTTGTACTCCAGTTCGTGATCGGCGATCACGCGGACGCCCGGGACAGGGAAAGGCTCATCGAGTTTATACGGATCGAAAGCGTAGACATATTCCTCGTCCAGGCCCGTCATGAGGATATAGTGCCATCCGTCCAGATCGATCCTGGTCACGGCCGCTCCCCCGTTCCGGATCGTTTCGGCGATCAGGCCGTCCGGTTCGAGGCTGACCTGTTCTTCCGCGATATACCGGGAGGAGATGTTCAGCTGGCCGGTCTTCGCGAACCGCTCGATCCATTCCGTCAGGTAGCGCAGGGCGGCATGCGTCGTCCCTCTCACTCCGTAGCCGTCGGATCGGAAGTTGTCCATGCTGTAGAGGTAGACGTTCCGCACGACTTCCGGCGGGATATCCTGCCTTTCCAGAAGATAGCTCATCCCGTTCAGGACGGTCGTCGGGCAGCAGTCGCATTCCGAGATCTGATAACGAAGGGGCACTTTCATCTAGTCCGCATCTCCCATCACCATGAGTTTGAGTACGAGTTCCGCGCAGTGTTCAAGCTCAGAGATTTCCGTGTATTCCGCGGTCGTATGGACGTCGTTCATCGCGCTGGCCAGTACGATCCCGCGGATGCCGTGGAGACAGAAATTGTTGTTGTCGCTTCCGCCGAACGTGTCGACGTATTCCGGGCTTCCGAGCCCGTTTTCCCGGCAGGCGCGGGCGAAACGCTCCGCGACCTCTTCGGCAGGGTCGATCCGGTAGGCGTGGACCTCCTCGGAGACCGTTATACTTGCGGCGGCTCCCACGCTCCCGGCCGACCGGAGAAAGACCTCTTTCACCTTTTCAGCCCTCCGGAGCGCCTCTTCGTGGCGCATGCTCCGGATCTCGCCCCGCACGGTCACCTCCGCCGGGACGATATTGACTCCGGTCCCCCCGCGGATGATGCCGAAGTTGACGGTGGTGTCTTCCGCGACGCGCCCGGTCTCGAGTTCCGCCAGGGCGATCGAGGCGGCTTTCAGGGCGTTGACGCCGGTCTCCGGGGCAAATCCCGCGTGCGCGGCTCGCCCCCTGACTTCGATCTCCAACGAAAGGATCGTCGGCGCGGCGAGAGCCGCGGTACCGATCCGGCCGGTCAGGTCCAGCACGTACGCGGTCTTCGCGCGGAAGGCGCCGAAGTCCGCGTTTCTGGATCCTTTCCCGTAGATCTCCTCCATCACGGGGAACATCAGCTCGAGGTCCCTGTGGGGAAGCTTCCGTTCCCGGATCACGGCCAGCGCTTCCAGAATGGCTGCGAGGCCGGCCGCGTCGTCCGCTCCGAGGATCGTCGTCCCGTCCGACGTGATCTTCCCGCCGGGTAGGACGACGGCGTGCTTGCCCTTCCCGGGACGGACGGTGTCGAGATGCGAGGAGAAAAGGATCGGCTCCCCGAGAATCGATCCCGGGGAGTTTGCGACGATGTTACCGGCACGGTCAACGGTTCCGCGAATACCGCGCTCCGCAAGCTTTTCGAGCACCGCTTCGCGGATCTCCGCTTCTTCCCCGCTTTCCGCGTCGATCGCGGTAAGCTCGAGGAAGGTGCCGACGAGTCTTTGGGAATCGATCATGATCGATCACTCACACAGATCCTTGAATTTCGTCCAGATGGCGTCCTGCTTTTCGGCCGCTTCGGGGCTGATGTTGCCGATCATCTCCATGTCTTCCGCCTTGAAGCTGGTGGGCAGGACCAGGAATTCCTTGAACTCCTCGGAGATCAGATCGTCCGCAGCCTTGTTGGTGCAGTAGTAGCCGAGATATTCAAAGCAGGCTTTGCTGACTTCGGGCCGGAGGATGTATTCGATGAAGGCGTAGGCCGCATCCGCGTTGGGCGCCTTGGAGGGGACGAACATGCCCATGATGCCGAAGCCGATGCCCTCTTCCGGGTACACGATCTTGAGATCGGGGTTGGCGAGCTTGGCCATGGTCACCTGCGAGGTATACATGACGGCGGCGTCCACTTCGCCGGAAACCAGGTCGTCCTGCACGTTATCGTCCTTGATCAGGCGGATGTTCGGAGCCAGCTCATAGAGCTTTTCGCCCGCCGCTTCGATCTGGGAGAGGTCGTTGGTGTTGTAGCTGTATCCCAGGACCTTCTCGGCCATGCCGACGATGACGCGGTAGTTCGCGATGATGGCGAGATCGTCCTTGAAGGCTTCGTTCCAGAGATCGCTGTAGCCCTTCACGTCGACGCTGATCTTGGCGGGATTGTATACGATGGTCTGCACGCCGGCGCCGTAGGGAACAGTATACTCGTCGGTGGGATCGTAGAACTGTCCCTGGTAGATCGGGTTGATGTTGCCGAAGTTCGGGATCTTGCTCTTGTCCAGTTTCCGGGCGAGCCCTTCGGCGATGACGGTCTCGATGATATAGTCGTCGGCGATGATCAGGTCGTAATCCCCGCCTTCGGCGGCTTCCAGTCTGGCGAGCATGGTCTCGTCATAATCGAAGTTGGTGTAGTTGACGGTGATGCCGGTCTCTTTCTCGAACGCCGCGAGCACGTCGGGATCGAACATCTCGGCCCACGTGTAGAGGTTCAGCGTTCCGCCGGCCTTGTTTTCCCCGCTTGAGGCGCATCCCGCGAAGAGGGCTGCGAACAGGCAGAGAACGAGAACGAACGATACGATCTTCTTCACTTCTTCTTCCTCCTAATCACTTTTCTTTTTACTATTTCCAATCCGCCCGAAAAAGGCGGACAACAGGACGATGATGAGGGTCGCCAGGAACATCAGCGTGCAGAGCGCGTTGACCTTCGGCGTGACGCCGGTCTTGAGCTGGGTATAGATGACGACGGGGAGCGTGTTGACGCTGACGCCGGTGACGAAGACGCTGATGATCACGTCGTCCATGCTCATCGCGAAGGAAAGGAGCATCCCGGAGACGATGCCTGGCAGGATCAGGGGCAGCGTGATGTCGAAAAAGGAACGGATCCTTCCCGCGCCGAGATCCCGCGCCGCTTCCTCATAGCTCGGATCCATGCCGGAAAGCCTTGCCCTGACCTGCATGAAGACGTACGGGATGCAGAAAGCGGTATGACTCAGGACCAGCGTCGTCATCCCGAAGGGAAGCCCGAGCAGAGAGAAAAAGGTCAGAAAGATCATACCGAGGATGATTTCTGGCGTCAGCATCGGAAGCGTCGCGATATAGGCCATGACGCCCTTTCCCCGGAAGGAGGACCTGGCCGTCCCGATGGCGCCGAGCGTACCGATCACCGCAGCGGCAAGGCTTGAAAGCCCGCCGAGAACGAGGCTGTTCACCAGGGCGTCGCCGAATACGCGGTCCCGGAACAGCTCCCGGTACCATTTCAGAGAGAGGCCGTCCCAAACCGAACTGATCTTGCTTTCGTTGAAAGAATAGATCATGACGATCACGATCGGCAGGTACATCAAAATGACGCCGACGATGAGATAAACCGTGGAGAAGACCGGCTTCCGCTTCATATGATCCCCTCCGTATCGCTGCTACCGGTGACCTTCCGGTAAAGGAAGATCATCAGAGTCGTCATCAGCATCAGGATCACCGAGAGGGCCGCCGCGAAGGGCCAGTCGTGCACCTTCATCAGCTGATCCTGGATCACGTTGCCGATCAGGGGGATCTTGTTGCCGCCGAGGATGTCCGCAATGAAGAACAGAGCCATGGAAGGAACGAACGTGAGGATCACGCCGGTCATCAGGCCAGGCATCGTGCACTTCAGCGTTACGGTAAAAAAGGCTTTCACCGGTCCTGCGCCGAGGTCTCTTGCCGCTTCCACCAGCGTCCAGTCCATTTTTTCCACGCTGGAATAAACCGACAGGATCATGAAAGGCAGAAGCCCGTAAACCATGCCGACCACGACGGCAGGATAGGTATAGAGAAGCTTCAAAGGCTCTCCGGTGAGCTTTATGCCCATCAGGAGCTTGTCCAGAAGGCCGTTCGCGCGGAAAATGATGATCCATCCGTACAGGCGCATCAGCGAGCTCGTCCAGAAAGGGATCGTCACAAGCATCAGCATGACTCCTCTGTTTTTCGGAGACAGCTTCGCCATATAGTATCCGAAGGGATATCCGATCAGGATCACCAGGGCTGTCACGAGAAGCGCCAGCTTGATGGATTCCCAGAAGGTGTTCAGATAGGTCGGTTCCAGTATTTTCAGGTAGTTGCGGAAGGTGAACTCATTCACTACGCCCCAGGTCTCCGCCCGCGTAAGGAAGCTCAGGACGATCATATAGACGAAGGGACCGATCAGAAAGACGATCGTAAAAAGATACATGGGACTGAGGAGGACGGCGTTGGCGCCGTGTTCGCGCCGTTTCAGCCGGTTCATCTTATTCTTCATCTTTGTCCTCCACGACCACCGCGTGCTCCTTCGCAAAGGTAAAAGCGACGCGGTCCCCCGGCGCAAGGCTGAAGTCTATGCCGTGGCGGCTTGCGACGATCTCGTCCCCGTTGTCCAGCGTGAGCGCGATCCGGAGCATGCCCGCGGAAAAGCTCTTTTCCTTCACCACGGCTGGGATCCCTTCTTCCCCGGCTTCGAGAAAATCGACGTATTCGCTTCTGACGGCGACGGCGATCGGCGCGCCTTCCTCCGGCAGATGCGCAGGAGGCGCGACAGGCGCGGTCCCGCCCGCATAGGCGATGCGGAATTCTCCGTCCTTTATAAGCGCTTTCCCGCGCAGGACGTTTGCGGAGCCCACAAAGCTCGCAACGTAGCTGTTTTTGGGATGATCGTAGATCTCGGAGGGAGTTCCGACCTGCTGAAAAACTCCGTTTTTCATGACGGCGATCCGGTCGGACATGCTCAGCGCTTCCTCCTGGTCGTGCGTGATGTAGATGAAAGTGATGCCAAGACTCTTCTGCAGTCTTTTCAGTTCGATCTGCATCTGACGCCGGAGCTGGAGATCCAGCGCGCCGAGCGGCTCGTCCAGAAGAAGCACCTTCGGCTCATTGACGACAGCGCGCGCGATGGCGATGCGCTGACGCTGTCCTCCGGACATCTCGTTCGGCATGCGGTTCTCATATCCCGGAAGCTGCACAAGCTCCAGCGCCTCACGCACCGCTTCGCGGATCTCCGGCTTTTTCTTTCCCTTGATCCGCAGGCCGTATCCGATATTGGCGCCTACGTTCATATGCGGAAAAAGCGCGTAGTTCTGAAAAATCGTATTGACGTTTCTCTTTTCGGGGACCTCGTCGGTGACGTCCTTCCCTTCCAGGATCACCTGCCCGCTGTCCGCGGTTTCAAGTCCCGAAATGATGCGGAGGGTCGTCGTTTTCCCGCATCCCGAAGAGCCCAGAAGCGTGATGAATTCACCCTGACGCGCGGTAAGGCTGATTCCTCTCAGGACCTCGTTGTCTTTGAACTTTTTTCTGATATCCCGGAGCTCCAGAATGACATCGCTCATTTCGTTCCCTTCCTGCGCTTCGACGCGGTCTTCCGGGCATTCATCCGCAATGCCGTTTCCTGCGTTTAGGCGCAAAACTCTGAATACCAGATATTATATATTCTTTTTCCCCTTTGTGCAAGTGGTATGTGAAAAAAAGTTGTTGTTATGGCTTTGATCCTGAATATTCATTCAATGACTGCATATTGCATTGGCCGTGCCTGTTTTTTGAAAAAAAGGAGAGCGGTCCGAGGCCGCTCTCCTTCCCGTATCGCGGTGTTCCGTTACTCTCTCATGCAGAGATACGTCAGATCGCGCAGCTGTCTGTGGATCAGATGGAACGTGATCCCGCTCTGCAAAACGTCCTGCGCGTATACGTAGGTCAGGTTGTTCCGGGGATCGATCATCACGTAGAAGCCTGCGGCGCCGTCCCAGCCGAAATGTCCGAGCGGACAGGACGACCCTCTGTCGTCTGTAAAGACCCGGACGCCGAGCGCGTAGGTATATCCTCTCATCTGCTCGAAGCTTTCATGCATGTCCCGCAGCTTCACTTCGTCAAGCTGCGGCGTACGGAAGAGTTCCACCGTTTCGGGCTTGAGAAGCCGATATCCGTTCAGGCCTTCCCCTCCGTTCGCGAGGGCGGCGCCAAGCTTGATATAATCGTCGACCGAGCTCAGGAGTCCGCCGCCGCCCGATTCGTAGCTTTCGGGAAGCTGTCCTTTTCTTCTGGAGCCCACATAGTCGAGCTCGCCTGTCTCCCCGTTCACGCTGTAAAGCGCGGAGACCCGCGCGAGCTGTTCATCCGTCGGGTGGAAGGTAGTGTCCTTCATGCCGAGCGGTTCAAAGATCGCCGTGCGGAGATACTCTGAGAACTTTACGCCGGACGCAACTTCGATCACGGCGCCGAGGACGTCGTGACAGAGAGAATACTTGAAATGCGTGCCCGGTTCGAAAAGCAGCGGTCCGTCCGCAAAGGCGTTTGCGATTTCGACCGTTCCGGCGTTATCGCCCTCTTTGTCGAGGACCTCCTTTACCGAGCCGCGCAGATTGTCGTAATCGAGTCCGCCGGTCATTGTCATCAGATGACGCACCGTCATGACGTTCCTTGCGGGTATCGGCGCTCCGTCCTTCCCCGCGACCTTCAGATCCGCAAACTTCGGCAGATATCGGGATACGGGATCCTCCAGCGAAAGCTTTCCCTCCTCGATCAGCTTCATCGCCGCGGTGCAGGTGGAAATCTTCGAGGAAGAATAGATCCAGTAAAGATCGGTATCCGCCGCAGGCTTCGTCTTCTTTACGTCCGACCAGCCCGCGCTGTGACGGTAGATCTCCCGTCCGTCCTTCAGGATCCGCATGTCGACGGCGGGAATCCCGAAGTTCTTTTCTTCACTGTCGAGAAATGCCGTCAGCGGTTCAAAATGATACACGTTCTGTTTCCTCCTTTTTTACCCGGTCGTTCCGGTCCGCTGCTTTCCTTGTTTTTTTGATTATAACACAGGCTGCCTGAAACTGACAAGCTCTCTTGCCGGGATACCGCGCGGCATTTCAAAAGAATCCGCTTTTTGTCCGTCCCCTTCTTTCGTTCCATTCCGCACAGGAGCGGAACCCGGAAAAGCGGACGGTCCGCGGAAACAGCCGCCGGATCTGCGACCGTTTGGAAAGAAGGAAAAGGCGTTCCCTGCCGTTTCGGTCTTCAGGAACACCTTTTATAGCTTTTCTGCCGGATTCTTATCCTTCTCCGTTTCCCGGCTTCGGTTCTTCAGGCCCGGAAAGAAGCGTCGCCTTTTCCGCGTCTTCTTTTCTGCCGTGATACGCGAGACACAGCATCGTCAGATCGTCGAACTGTTCGGCTCCGCCGACGAACCGGTCCACGGCTTTCCGGACGTTATCCAGGACCCCTTCGGGGCTCGCGGAAACGTCTGCGTTCAGCGCGGCAAGCAGCCTTTCGATCCCGAACATGTTCTGGTCCTTGTCAGCGGCCTCCGGCACGCCGTCGGTATACAGGAACAGCCTGGACCCGGGACGCATCTGAATGGTGTATTCTCCGTATTTCACACCGGGCATGCCTCCGATGACAAATCCGTGTTTGTCCTTGAGAAGTCTGTATTCCGCATCCGGATCCCGGATGACGGGATACTCGTGGCCGGCGTTGGCGGCAGTGAGAAGCCCGGTCCTCGTATCCAGGATCCCGAGCCATACGGTGACGAACATCTCTTCTTTGTTGTTGTTGCAGATGATCGTGTTGGCGTCGCGAAGGATCTCCGCAGGTGATTTCCCCATTTTCGCATTGTCCGCCAGCGTGATCATGGAAGCCATCATGAACAGCGCAGCCGGCACTCCTTTTCCCGACACGTCGGCCATCATGATGCAAAGACGATCCTCGTCCACGAAGAAATAGTCGTAAAAATCTCCTCCGACTTCCTTGGCCGCGTTCATGGAGGCGTAGATGTCGATATCCTTCCTCTCCGGGAACGGCGGGAATACGCCGGGGAGCATGTTTGCCTGGATCCTGGCCGCCAGAGAGAGTTCGGTGCTGATCCTTTCGTTTTCCGCCGTGACAGCCGCGATGTCTCTGATATACGTCTTCATGCGATGTGTCAAAGACTCGAAGGAGTCCGCCAGCATGTGCGTTTCGTCCCTTGTGTCGAGATCCCAGGTGAATTCAAGATTTCCGCCCTCCATATCGCCGACCTTTTCCGTGAGAAGCCGGATCGGCTTTACGATCCTGCCGGAAAGAACGATCGAAACGACTATGGCGACGACAAGCGCCAATCCGAGGAGAATCAGGAGCAGATACCCCGCACGGGTGATGTGGCTCGTCGAATCACGGAACGCCTGATCGGTGATACGGCCGATACTCAGAAGCAGTTCGGACATCGGGGATTCCACCGCGTCCTCCGACAGCAGTACCAGCATCGCCCAGCCGACGGTTTTCATCGGAGCGAAGGCAACGTAAGTGGGAACCCTGTCCACCTTTATCTTCATGACGCCGGTCTCTCCGCCTATGGCGTCCATCGCCATTTCCGAGATCATCACGTCTCTCGAATACCTGAGATCCTCTCCGTTCACCGACGCGATAAGGGTCCCCATATCATACGTGGAAAACAGGACCTGGCCCTTTTCGTTGATGATGCAGGCATTGCCGCTCTCTCCGAGATTCACGCTCCTGACAAGATCCTGCATGCCGTCCAGATACATGCCGGCTCCCGCAACTCCCTTCAGCTTCCCACCGGAATAGACGGGAACGCCGCACATAATCCCCAGACGGGGCGTATGTGCGTCCTTTGTGACAGGAGTGAAATACGATCTGCCCGTTTCGACGGCGCCTGTATACCACGGACGTTCCCTGGCTTCCAGCGGCATGACTCTGCCGGCGTCGTCGAATTTTTTCGCGGAAATATAGTCGGCCTGGATCATAAAGCCGGTCTCGGTCGCCACGTAAAGAGACGCCATGTTCTCCTGACTGTCGTTCACGGCCATGAGTACCTCTCCGACGTTGCCGATAAGCCCCAGCTCTTCGACGATCTGCGGGTCCTCCGGGTCGGTTTTGGCGGAATAAAGGACCTGCAGGGAAAGCTTGCCGTCGTTTTTGGCATCCGGCGGGGAAACGGGCCTCGCCGTGAACTGATCCGGATGATCATAGACGTCCTCTGCTGCCGACGCGGCAATGGCAACGCCCTTCTCGAATTCGGAAAAGATCTCATCCGCTATCGCGGCCTTGCTCTCTGCCATTTCCAGAAGCCTGAGCTGGGATTGCTCCGCCATGATGGAGGAAGACTCCTTCCCGATGGTATCGTTCAGGTCGTCGCCGGAGGACGTCAGAATATCCAGCGTGTTCTTCATCGTAAAGACGAATATGATCCCCGCGACAAGGAGCATCACGGTCACAAGCAGGATCATCGCCCACAGTATCTGTCTTCCCAGAGATCTCTTCTTCATATCAGAATCCTTTTCCTCGTTCCTTTTCCTCCGGCGATACGCTTTCGCCGTTCCGGATCCCGCTCTCTCCGCGCGCCTTCCGGATGATCCGATCGTCATAGGACTGCTCGGCCTTCTCACCCGGTTCCAGGATCAGAAAGTCTTCCTCGTCCCATTGACCGGCAACGAATTTCGCCAGCAGACCGGTATCTCCCGGTATCTCGTGATAATTCCATTGAAAATAGTCCGCCGCCTCTTTGGCGGTGCGTGCATAATGCGCATTGTTCAAAAAGGGCATGCTGATATACGCCGCGTTATGATAGTTTTTCAGGCCGCCGGTCTCTTCCAGGAGATACTCGACGGTCTCCTCATCATATCCGAGCTTTGCGTATTTCCCGGCGGCGCGCTCCTGCGATTCTCTTCCGGGCACCGCCAGATTATCGATCCATCCCGCCGTATACCAGAAACAGCCGGGGATCCCGTGAAAGCAGGAAGCATATCTTTCCTTGGATCCGAGGAAAAAAGTGATGCAGTCGTGCGCCCGCGGAATCACCAGCCGGTGGCGCTTCGCGCATATGCCCGTCACCGCTTTGGAGCATAGTCCGTAGCCGAGCAGGATCGCGTCGAAATCACGGGAAGGGTCTTCTTCGCTTTCCCCGATATCGAAAGAATGCACGTCGCGGCCTTCCTCCACAGCGTCTATTTCCGTCTGCAGAAGCTTTCGCAGATCATCCGGCGCGCTGTGATACCCCTGACGCATCCACGTGACGTCCACCGTGTTTTCCGACGCGGCGGCAAGATAGGATATTTCCCGGAAAATCGCCTTGCAGGCAATGATTTTCAGTCTCATCGGTTCTCCCCGGAGCTTGCTCGTTTCTCTGTTTTTTGACAGGATTATATTAGCACAGAAACGCTGCGTTTGCAAGGCGGGATCGCCTGAACGTTTTCGGATGAGATCCGTTTCTTTTTTCTTTTTCCGTTTGCAGAACGGAGGGAAATGGGATATAGTATAGGT
>JAEEGL016548598.1_pt1 | contig 19018 bp, 18 predicted proteins | sample 9134231 | NCBI WGS metagenome assembly JAEEGL01 (sample SAMN16246548, study PRJNA631951) | gut metagenome | biome: gut microbiome; feature: rumen; material: fiber-attached | host: Bos | place: Iran: Karaj | collected 2018-10 | reverse complement strand
TCAACAAGAGCAGGAACATGTGCAGAAAGAAATGCAATCTTTAATGCAGTAACAAATGGTTATACAAAAGGAGATTTCAAAGAATTACATCTAATGCTTTCTTCAAAGAAATTGGGAACACCATGTTTTGTATGCCGTCAAATGATATCAGAATTGTTTGATAGAGATGCTAAAATTTATTGTTATTCAGAAACAGAAGTTAAAGAATATACAGTAGAAGAATTATGCCCAAATCCATTCGAGATTGGATAATAAGAGAAAATAAATAGTAATAAGTGAAATTTTATAAGAAAGGAGGATCCATGGCTTCTAAAAAAGAAATAAAAAGACAACTTGAAAAGCTAAATGCACAAAAAGCAAAAGAACGTGCAAAGAAAAAAGCGCAAGGCAAACCACGCCAAAGACGAGTAGTTGAAGAAGTAGAAGATGAAGAAGAAACAAGAAGATTTCATATCAATTGGCATATTGTACTTCCATTACTAATATTAGCAGCTGGATTCTTCATAGGTTCTTATATTTATACAAATAGCACAGTTGGTGCACAATTAGTAAAAGATTATTATAAAGCAATTGCGGATAAAGATTATTCAAAAGCATATTCATTATGTTCAACAGATGTAAGTGAAGAAGATTTTATTTCAAGAGTAAAAAATATTTACGAAGGAATAGAAGCCACAAACATTGGAGCAACAATCATTAGCAACAATCTAGCAAATGATGAAAATGAAGCGGAGCAGAAGAACAATTCAGTAACATTTAAAATGAATATGGATACTCCAGCTGGAAATATTAATTTTCAAAACACAGCAGAGATAACATCAGATAATAAATTAGTATGGAATGAAGGATTTATTTATCCATCACTAAACAGTAATAGAAAAATTAGAGTAAAAACACTTTCTTCTGTAAGAGGAGAAATTAAAGATAGAAATGATAACTATCTAGCAAAGAATAGCACAGCATATGATGTTGGAATAGTACCAGGCAAGTTTAATAAATCAAACATAAGCACTGTTGCGAACTTATTAGGAATAACAACAGCATATATTAATGAAGAACTAGGAAAAGACTACGTAGGCGATGATAGCTTTGTTAAATTAAAAACAATATCAAGAGAAGATCCAGAACTAAAAGAAAAATTATTAAACATCTCAGGAATAATGCTTAATGAAAAAAGTATTAGAGTTTATCCATATAAAGAAGCAACATCAATACTAACAGGATATGTTCAAAACGGAGAAGGAAAAGCAGGATTAGAGTTATCATTAAATGAAAAATTGCAAGGACAAAAGGGATTAGAAATCTACATTGATCAAGATGGTAGAAATGTTGAAACCATAGTTAGAAAAGCAGAAACAAAAGGACAAGATGTTAAGCTAACAATTGATGTAAACATGCAACAAAAGATTTATGATTTATATAAAGATGCACAAGGCTGTGTAATTTATATGAATTACAATACTGGAGAAATTCTATCAGCAGTTAGTACACCATCATATGATGCAAATATGTTTAGCTTGGGAATATCAAATGATGATTGGAAGAAGTTATCAGAAGATAAATCAAATCCAATGTTTAATAGATATTTAGCAACATATGCACCAGGATCATCAATCAAGCCAATAGTAGGTGCTATAGGACTTATGACTAATTCATTCTCAAAAGATGATGATTTTGGAAAGAGTGTTAATAGATGGCAGCTTGATTCATCATGGAAAGATTTTTATATAACAACACTTCACACATATTCAGGAGCATCTAATTTAGAAAATGCATTAATCAATTCAGATAATATTTATTTTGCAAAAGCAGCATTAAAAATTCAAAATGATAATTTCAAAACTTGGTTAGAAAAATTAGGATTCAATGAATCAATTGAATTTGTACAAGATATAACAAAGTCTACATATGGTGAAATAACAACTGATGCAGACTTAGCAAACAGTGGATATGGTCAAGCTCAAATGCTAGTAAATCCAATTCACATGGCATCAATTTATTCATCATTTGCAAATAAGGGAACAATGATTAAACCATATATTGAATATAATAATGGTGAAAGTAAAGAATACAAAAAAGAAGTTTTCAAAAGTGACATTGCAGAAATTATTAAAGAAGATTTAGTAAAAGTAGTTGAAAGTGGAACTGCAGTAGCATGTAAGATGGAAAATAAAACAATTGCTGGAAAGACTGGAACTGCTGAAATTAAAGCAAGTCAAAGTGATAAAGATGGAACTGAAATTGGATGGTTTGATTCGTTTGATGAAAATGGAAATCTAATTATTGCAATGCAAGAAAATGTTAAAAATATTGGTGGTTCAGAAGCAGTTGTTAAAAAGGTAAAGAATATTTATCTAGAAATAGGAGAATAAGAATAATATGGGAAGAGTAATTTGGAAACCAGGAACATTTGAGTATCCAATTCCAGCAGTACTTGTTACAACAGGAACATATGAAAATGCAAATGTTTTAACAGTAGCTTGGACTGGAATACTAAATACCAATCCAGCAATGGTTTATATTTCAGTAAGACCAGAAAGATATTCATATGCACTACTAAATGAAACAAAAGAATTCGTAATCAATTTAACAACAGAGAATCTAACATATGAAACTGATTTTTGTGGAGTTAAATCTGGAAAAGATATAGATAAATTCAAAGAAGCGGGACTAACAAAGGAAAAAGCAAACTTTGTTAAATGCCCAATAATAAAAGAAAGCCCAGTATCAATTGAATGTAGAGTAGAAGAAACAAAAAATCTTGGATCACATACAATGTTTATCGCAAGAGTATTATCAATTGATGTAGATGAAAAATACATTGATGATAAAGGAGCATTCGATATTGAAAAGTGCCATTTGATGGCATATGCCAACGGTGGATACTTTGCACTAGGCAAAAAGCTTGGAAAATTCGGATACTCAGTTATGAAAAAGAAGACAGCAAAGAGATACAACAATCGAAATTTCGCAAAGCCAAATAAATCAAATAAAAAATAAAATAAAGTGCCCGTATGTATTGTTCATACGGGCATTTCGTGATATAATAGCCAGCAATTAGCAGCTGTTGCTCTAATTAAAGTTCTTGACTGTACTATCGCTAACGCACACACGAAAGGATGGTGAAAACCATGGGTAAGTATAGAAACAAGAACTATGGGTCATTTTATTGTGACATACAAGCCTTGCACCCTGAAGTCACAGGAAGTTGTATGTTATGCGTCGTCAGATTGCCTGATGGTAAGAAGTTTAAATTCATCGTGGATTGTGGCCTGTTTCAGGAACGCAAATACTGGGAGTTTAATAAAAACTTACCGTTCAATGCAAATGATGTTCAATTCGTCTTGATTACACATAACCATGTGGATCACGTAGGGCGGTTGGCATTGTTAGCTAGAAAGGGCTATGCCGGCAAATACTATGCTTCTGAAGACACTTGCAAGTTGTTACCGCTTTGCTTACGCGATAGTGGGAGAATTTTAGCAAGTAGTTGTAAGGCGCACAGTGAAGATCCAATTTATGAAGAGGACGACATCGACACCGTTGTCACGAATCTTCAGCAAGTAGTTCCTCGGGAGCAGTTCAAGCCGTGTGAAAACGTGGTGGTCACTGCAATCAGGAACAATCATCTGATTGGCGCAGTATCTTATCTGGTGCAGATAAAATACACGGGTTATGAGGATATCAACATTCTCTTTACTGGTGATATCAAGGAGCAGAATATGTTTCTTGAAGACACTAGTATTCCGAAATGGATTCGCGATTTGCCATTAACAATTGTAACAGAGAGTACGTATGGTAATGAGCGGGCCACAGGAAAGCCAGTGTTTAAGCACAATCTTATAAGAGCGCTGAGAAGAGGCGGCAGTGTGGTAGTTCCGGTGTTCAGCCTGGGACGAACACAAGAGGTTCTGTATGTCTTAAAGACGTTACAGGACGAGGGGAAAATCAGTACCGAAATCCCCATCTATTTGGATGGTAAACTTGCGATAGCCTACACGAAGATGTATTCGAGTGGAAGCTTAAACATTAAGCCTTCTATGGTGGATTTCCTGCCTGAAGGCCTGCATTTTGTCGAGGGGGACAAAAAGGCCAAGAGAAGAGACATAAAAGCTGACGCCAGTCAGAAAATAATACTCTGCTCATCAGGAATGGGAACATTCGGATCGGCTCCTAGCTATATTCAGCACTACATCAAGATCAAGAATTGCATGATTCACTTTAGTGGATACTGCACTGAAGGTAGTGTTGGAAGGACGTTAAAGGAAGCCAAAGCAGGTACTGAGGTTGAGGTTTGCGGACTCATGGTCGAGAAGGAAGCAGATGTAGAATACACTGACGAATTTTCAGGCCACGCCCATGAAAACGACTTAATTGATTATCTTAGTTGTTTTAATGATATTAAGTTGTTAGTTATCAATCACGGCGAAGAGGATGCAAAAAGGCAGTTTGGACACGATGCGAAACAGGAAGTCTCCCCCAAAGATATCTTTGTAATAGATCGTGAAAATGCTGTTCGAATCAACTCCTTCGGTTTTGAAAAGTCGTTTAAGACAAAATTCTGAGAAACAAATTTGAGAGAAACAAAGAAGATTTAAAAAAACTTAGAGAAGGTAAGTTTACTAAATTTACTGAGTAGCGTCAATTTGCTGGCACCTTGGTGTGAGGTGTCGGCCCGGTACAAGTGTGTGTGTTAGCAGATAGTCATCCCTGATTAGGGAAGTCGTGACGGGAGCCTCATCTTCGGATGGGGCTCTTAAATTTTTGTAAAAAAGTCATCAAATTGCTTGATTTTATGAAGCGATTGTGTTAATATTATATGGCTAGCATGTAAAAAAAGCAGGGAGGTGCATAGAAAATGGCAAAATGTGAAGTTTGCGGAAAAGAAGTAGCAAGTGGAAATAGAATAAGTATTGCACGTTCTCATGTTTCAAGAAGAGCTTCTAGAACATGGAGACCAAATTTAAGAACAGTAAGAGTAGAATTAAATGGCGAGAAGAAAAAGATGCATGTATGCGCTAAATGCTTACGTTCTTCAAAAGCAGTTAATGCTTAATCTAGAATCTAGATTATTTTTTATATAAGAAATAATGGGAAACATCTTTTTTAAAGATGTTTTCTTTGCTTTTTAGGGTAAGTCTTTAAGTCTTTTAAAGTAGATTTGCATTTTACTTATTAAATCATTTATGCTATCATAATTTCTGTAAGGAGAAAAACAATGTACGCAGTTGATACAAAAAGAATAACCAAAAAAAAGGTTTTGCATGCAATTAATAGAATAATAATTACATTGCTATATATGGTAGCTGTAATTGTGTTGTTAATGTACACACCTAACTTTGTTAATAGAACAATCGCAGGAACAAACCTAATTGTAAATAACAACAACATAACAGCAGATTTAAAAAGTCCAATCATATCAAGAAATGATAATTTTTATATGGAAATAAAAGATATAAAGAACTTTTTAGATGAATATGTAGTTGAAGAAGACGGCTATGTAATTTGTACATCAAACACAAAAACAGCAAGAATACCAATCGAAGCAGACGAGATGTACATCAATGGAAAAACAGAAAAAGCAGAAATTAAAGCAATAAAAGAAGACGACAAAATATACGTACCAATGGTACATATTATAAATATTTACAATGCAGAATATGCATACAACGACAAAAATACAACAATTACACTAGATACAATAAATAGAAAATATGTTGAAGCAACAATTATTGGAGACCAAGATGTAAAGTCAGGAGCAACAGTAATTTCAAGAACAATCACAAGCGTTAAAGATCACGAAAAAGTTTCAATAGTACAAAATAATGATACAGACAAAGACGTTACATTTGCTGGATGGACAAAGATCAGAACAGACGGAGGATACATCGGATACGTACCAGAAAGTTCAGTAAAATATAGAACAGTAATCAGAGAAAGTGCAAAATATAACAACATTAGAGGAAAAGTTTCAATGCTTTATGATTACTACAACCCATTAACAAGCTCAGATGGAAAAGCATCAACATCAGAAGGAATCAACATTGTAACACCATCATTCTATAATTTAAGATCAGACGGAACAATTTCAAAAAATGTTAACGAAGATGGAAAGAACTACGTAGAATGGGCACATAGACATAACTTAGAAATATGGGCAAATGTTTCAAACTCACATTTAAATAACATTGATAAGATGCATGATATCTTAAGTAATTTTGAAACAAGAGCAAAATTAATAGACGACATCATTAAGAAAATGCAAGAAGATAATGTAGATGGAATTAACATTGATTTTGAGAATATGTATAAAGATGATAAAGACAAGTTCTCAAGATTAATTATAGAATTAGCACCACGAATTCACGACCTAGGAAAAAATATAAGTGTTGAAACATTAGCACCAGATGGATCAGATACATGGTCATTATGCTATGACAGAAACACAATTGGAAAAGCAGCAGATTATATTATATTCCACGGATACGACGAAAACACAGGAACAACAGGATCTGTAGCAGGTGGAGATTGGACTGAACTAAATATAAAGAAATATTTAGGTCAAGAAGGTGTTCCAGCCAACAAAGTAATACTTGCAATGCCATTCTATACAAAGCTATGGAAAGAAAAAGATGGCAAGTTAGTAAGCGCAGAAACAGTAAATATGAACAGCGTAAACATCCCAGAAGGCGTAGAAAAGAAGTGGGATGACAAGAAAAAACAAAATTACGTCGAATATGAAAAAGACGGATACACATATAAAATGTGGATTGAAGATGAAAAATCACTATCATATAAACTAGACATCGCCGTAAAATATGAATTAGCAGGCGTTGCATTCTGGGAATCAGGTAGAGAAGATGCATCAATTTGGGAGAAAGTAAAACAAAAAATAAGTCCCGTAAAACAAAGTGAATAGATAACAAAATGAGCAAATTTCTTGACAAAGGCACTAAAAAATACTACAATGTACCCCGTACATAGATTTGTAAGTTGTTTATTTATCTATTACACTAAAAAACAAAGGAGGTACAACTATGGACGAACAAGAAGTAATCCTATCACAAGAAGGATATGATAAATTAGAGGCAGAATTAGAAAACTTAAAAACAACTGAAAGAAGTGCTATTGCTGAAAGAATTAAAATTGCTTTAAGTTATGGTGACCTATCAGAAAACTCAGAGTATGATGAAGCAAAATCAGCTCAAGAAATCAATGAAAATAAAATTATTGAATTAGAAAATAAATTAAGACACGCTAAAATCATAGATGAATCAGAAATCGATACAAAGACAGTACAAGTAGGAAATACAGTAAAAGTACATGATGAAGATATGGACGAAGATGTTGTATACACAATCGTTGGATCAACAGAAGTAAATATCGCTGAAAACAAGATTTCAAACGAATCACCTATCGGAAGCGCATTAATTGGTGCAAAGAAGAACCAAACAGTAGAAGCTAAACTTCCAAATGGAGCAGTTGCTAAATTTAAGGTTCTATCAATCAAAAAATAGTAAAGAATTATAAAAAGCTTTGCTTTCTTAAGCGAAGCTTTTTTTGTGCTTTTTAGACGGAAAAACACAGGTTAAAAGCACAGCCGATTTATGGCTAAAGTTCAATATTTCCAAGGATTTTTACTAACCAAGTGTTCGCTATGAATTTGAATATACTGTCTCATAATGGTAAAATATATGTATCTTTTTTATAGGAGGTAATATGAAGAAAAGTACAAAATTATTATTAGTATTTATTCCAATATTGATTGTAGCATTGATTATTGCTATAGCGTTTACTAATAGTATAAGAAAAACAGACGGAAGCTTAAGAAGTATAACTTCAAAAAGCGAATTACTAAAGCTAACAGAGTATAAGAAAACAAGCGAAAAAGAAAAAGAAATGTTATACCAACTAGGACCACTATATTTTTTAATGAAATTGGTTTCTGGAGATTTGTTTAATCGTTATAATTATTACTACGATGATTACACAGTTGAGACAAACGTAAAACAAGAAAGCACTAGTGGTGGAATACCAATGCCATCAGCTTCAGGATCAGTTCCATCAGGAATGCAAAGTGGTGGTAGTTCAACAATCTCGTTTGGTACGGGATCAGGAAGTATAAGAACAAATACAGAGAGTTACTCAAAGACAAATACACAAGTTGAAAATGTTGATGAAGCAGACATCATTAAAACAGATGGGAAATATGTATATTCATTAACAGCAGATAAAATTGTAATTACAAATGTAGAAGATTTAGCAAAACCAGAAGTTGTAGGCAAAGTAACACTTGAAGATTCAACATACATACCAGAAGATTTAGTTCTATACAACGATTACTTAATTGCAATCGGAACAAAATCAACATCATCATATTCACCTACAAGAAATAATGCTACAACAGGCGTTTTTGTATATGATATGAAAGATAAGAAAAACTTATATGTAGTAAAAGAATTCGAAATTGCTGGAAAATATAATACATGTAGAGTAGCAAATGGAAAATTCTCAATTATCATAAATAGTGTATTATCAAGCAAATATTCAAAATTAAAAGAGGAAGATTTAAATCTAACATATTTAGAAAATAGTTCAAAGAAAAATATTGATTTAGCAAATATTCAATACATTGCAAATGGTGAAAGAGTTACAAATACAACAGATATTATGATTACAGATTTAGATAATATCTCTAAAGATGTAAATGTATATAAATACTTATTTGATATGGAAAATGCATATGTATCTGAAAATGCAATTTATCTAACAGACTATGCATATGAAAGTGCAGAAAGAAGTAGCATTACTCCATGGTCAATATTTGGATTAAAAGGAATCTTTGGATTAAAAGATGCATATTATAAAGATTATTATAGTTCATCATATTCATACAAGACACGTATCTATAAGTTAAGTATGAAAGGTGACAAGCTAGAATTAGTTGGAAAGACAACAACAGAAGGTCAATTATTAGATCAATACTCAATGGATGAAAAAGATGGCAACTTAAGAGTTGCATTAAATAGCTCAAAGAAGGGTGACAACCAAGGAACTAGAATTGAAGTATATGATAAAGACTTAAAACTAATTGGCAAGAGCGTTGCAGTAGAACCAGATGAAAAAATGTATGCTTCAAGATTCATTGGAGACAAAGCATACTTAGTAACATATAGAAATATGGATCCACTATTCGTAGTAGACTTAGCCGATCCAACAAGTCCTAAATTCTTAGGAAAATTAAATATAACAGGATACAGTACATATTTACATCCATATGATGAAAATCATTTAATTGGAATTGGTATGGAAACAGAAACAAAGACAAATACATTATCATCAGGAAGAACATCAACAACAACTAGAATATCTGGAATGAAGATTGCATTATTCGACATTTCAAACTTCAATAATCCAAAAGTTGTTTCAACAGTTAAGATTGGTGATAGCGGAACATCATCTGCAGCACTTAATAATCCAAAGGCAATGTTATTTGATTTAGAACATAAGTTGATAGCAATTCCAGTAACAAATATACCAATAGATTTAACAGGTAGTTCAAATGACGATATCTCAAGCTTAACAAAATCATATATGAGTAGCTATAGTTCAACATATAAGACTAAGGACTTAAGCGAAGGATATGCAGTATTCAGTATTGATGCTGAAGAAGGAATTAAGCAAAGAGCAATTATTGCTCACAACTTCAAAATTAATTATTCAAGCTATAAGAATTCAAGTGCAATGAGAGGTGTAAGAATTGGAGATTATTTAATCACAGTATCAGCAAAAGGAATGCAAATTAATGATTTAGCTACATTATCTTCAATATCAGAACTTGATTTCTCAACAGGAAGACAATTAACAAATAACAGAACAATCACAACAACAGACCCAACAGAACCATCAACAGATCCTAATATAAAGGAAACAAACACTGTAGATGCAAATACAGTTAATACAACTAACACAACAAATATAGTAGACAATTCGGTTAATAACACAATTGTGGATTTGGGAAATGAATAATAGAAGTTAGGTTAGGAGATAAAAATTATGGACGAAAATAATTATCAACAGCCACAATATCAGCAGCCACAATATCAACAACCACAGTATCAACAGCCTCAGTACCAACAACAATATCAATACCAATATCAAAGAGGAACATCAGCAAGAGCTGCAATTTCACTAGTATTAGGAATTGTATCACTTGTAGCATTGCTACTTACATATACAACAACAATATACTCAAATGTGATAGCAAGCAATTTACTTGCTGCTATACTAGTTTGTGGAATACTAGCTATGGTTTTTGGTGGAGGCGAAGCAAAAGTTACAAAAAATAAAGTGGCAAGAGCTGGATTTATATGTGGGTTAAGTGGAATATCAATTTTAGGATTAAGAATTGTAGCGGCACTTTTCTTACAATTATTTAACTCTGTTATATAGTAAAGTTAATAATTGTAGAAGTAAAAATGAATTAATAATAAGAAGATTAATTTAGGAGGAAATAATTATGGGAGAAAATAAATCAACACCAGCTAGCACAGCATCATTAGTATTAGGAATTATATCAATCGTAGGATCATGCATGTGGTATATCGGTGGAATATGCGGAATACTAGCAATCATTCTAGGAGTAAGCGGAATGAAGAAAACAGGCAAAAAAGCTGGACTAGTATGCGGAATAGTAGGAGTATCAGTATGTGCGATGTTATATGTAACAACATTTATTGTCTTAACATTTGCACTATAAAATAAGTATATATAAATAAAATGAATTAAATAAAAATAATCAAGAAAGCTAGAGTTGAAAGCATATCAATTCCGGCTTTCTTTTTTGGTTTAAAGATGTTTAAAAAACATCAAAAAAGTGTGCTAAAAAGCCAATAAAATCAATACTTTTTCTTGATTTTCATTGGATAACATAATATAATTAGAACATACTTAAAAAGGAAAGGAGTTATTATCATGAGTCTCATTTTTATTATTATGATGACAGTAGGCGTTCAGCTAATATTTTCGTCTAGAACATTGACAAAAAAATATTTCACAGCACAAGACCAAAACAAATCAACATTTGTAATTAAAACAATAGGAACACTCGTCTGCGTGGCAAGCTTGCTGCTATTTATAATATTTGTAAAATAAGAGAGGAGTGAAATAAGGAGTTTTTAAGCAAGCAGCACTTAGGAGAAAAAACTTTTTAAAGATAAATAATTATGAAAAACATAGAAAATAAATACAATCCAAAAGATTTTGAAGAACAATTATATAAACAATGGGAAGAAGACGGCTGTTTCAAGCCAAGTATGGATGAAAGAAAAGAACCATACTGCATCATGATGCCACCACCAAACGTAACAGGAAAGTTACACATGGGACACGCACTTGATGATACAATTCAAGATATTTTAATCAGAACAAAGAGAATGCAAGGATATGATTGTTTATGGTTACCAGGATCAGATCACGCTGCTATCTCTACAGAAATGAAAGTAGTTCAAAAACTAAAAGCAGAAGGAAAATCAAAAGAACAACTAGGAAGAGAAAAATTCTTAGAAGCAGCATGGGATTGGACACATGAATATGGTGGAATTATCCAAGCACAACAAAGAAAATTAGGATGTTCTTGTGACTGGGAAAGAAATAGATTCACACTTGATGAAGGACTAAGCAAAGCCGTATTAGAGCAATTTGTTAAATTATACGAAAAAGGCCTAATCTACAAAGGCACAAGAATGGTTAACTACTGCCCAAGCTGTAAAACATCAATCTCAGATGCAGAAGTAGAATACAAAGAAGAGCCATCACACTTATGGCATATTAGATACCAAATCGTTGGTGAAGAAGGAAAATACGTAGAAGTAGCAACAACAAGACCAGAAACAATGTTAGGAGATACAGCAGTTGCTGTTCACCCAGACGATGAAAGATATAAAGACATAGTAGGTAAGAATTGTATATTACCACTTATGAATAAAGAAATTCCAATTATCGCAGATGAATTTGTAGATATGGAATTTGGTACTGGATGCGTTAAAATCACACCAGCACACGATCCAAACGATTATCAAGCAGGATTAAAACACAACTTAGAAATCATCACAGTATTTGATGATGACAACAAAATGGGAGATTTACTTCCAGAAGTAGCAGGAATGGAACAACTAGAAGCTAGAGAAAAAATAGTAGAAATGCTAAAAGAATCAGGCAATCTAGTAAGTATAGAAGACTACACACATAACGTAGCAAAATGCGAAAGATGTAAAACAACTCTAGAGCCAAAAGTATCACTTCAATGGTTCGTATCAATGAAGGATATGGCAAAGAGAGCAGCAGACAGCGTACGTGAAGGAAAGATGAGATTCATTCCACAAAGATATGAGAAACAATATTTCAACTGGCTAGATAATATCCAAGATTGGTGTATTTCACGTCAATTATGGTGGGGTCATAGAATTCCAGCATATTACTGCCAAGACTGCGATCACATCAATGTAGCAATGGAAGCACCAACAAAATGTGAAAAATGTGGTTCAACAAATCTAAAACAAGATGAAGATACACTTGATACATGGTTTTCATCTGCATTATGGCCATTCTCAACATTAGGTTGGCCTGATACAGAAAATCCAGATTATAAGAGATTCTATCCAACAAATGTATTAGTTACAGGATTTGATATTATTACATTCTGGGTATCAAGAATGATGACACAAGGTTTAGAGTTCACAGATGTAGAGCCATTCAAAGACACATTAATCCATGGAATCGTTAGAGATTCTCAAGGAAGAAAAATGTCTAAGACATTAGGAAATGGTGTTGATCCATTAGATGTTATTGAGCAATATGGTGCAGATGCATTAAGATTCTCAGTATTATCAGGAACAACAATGGGTAATGATGTTCGTTACATGCCAGAAAAACTAGAGCAAGCTTCAAACTTTGCAAACAAGATTTGGAACGCAGCAAAATATGTAATCATGTCATGTGAAAACATTGATAACTCAATAATAGAAGCAAACACAACAGCGGACGGAATCGATTGGAACAAAGTATTTGAACAAGCAGAGTTAACAATCGAAGACAAATGGATGATTGGTAAGCTAAATAAATTAATCGAAGAAGTTTCAGCAAACATCGAGAAATACGATTTAGGAATTGCAGTAGATAACTTATATGGATTCATTTGGAATGAGTTCTGCGATTGGTTCATTGAAATGAGTAAAACAAGACTAAATGGAGAAGATGAAAAAGCAAAAGTTGCAACATCAATCACATTACAATATGCTTTAAGAACATTATTAAAGCTATTACATCCATTTATGCCATTTGTTACAACAGAAATCTACAATCACTTAAAAGCAGAGGGCGAAGGTGAATTAATGCTATCAAGTTGGCCAGCAATCACAGCTAGCGACTATAAAGCAGAAATCGACTTTGTAGAAACAATGAAAGACATCATTGTAAAAGTAAGAAACATCAGAACTACAATGAATGTTCATCCAAGCAAGAAAGTTAAATTAATATTTGTTACAACAAAGTTTGCTACCGAACTAAAAGAAGCAGAAAGCTTTGTGTGTAAATTAGCATTTGGTAATGAAATAGCAATCCAAGAAGATAACACTGGAATTGATGAAAATGCAGTATCAATACCAGAAGATGAAATTAACTTATACATGCCATTCAACGAATTAGTAGATGTTGAAGAGGAGAAGAAGAGACTAGAAGGAGAACTTGCTAAATTAGAAGGTGAAGTTAAACGTAGCCAAGGAATCTTAAATAATAAAGGATTCTTAGCAAAGGCTCCAGAAGCTAAAGTTAATGAAGAAAAAGAAAAGCTAGAGAAATATACTCAAATGTTAAATGATATTAAGGCTAGATTAGAAAAGATGTAAAATCATAATGATTAATAATATGTAAACTAGGCCTAAAATTTAATAATGAAATTAAAAAGAACACGTTTTTATCAAAAACGTGTTCTTCTTTTATATCAATAATTACAGCAAAGAGTTAACATAAGAAAAATGAAAAGTTACAAATGTAATATTATTGTAACAATTCTTAAAATGCTTATTTCTCTACGGGCGCAAGGATTACGTTACATAATTCTTTTTTGAGAAACGCCAAAAATGTGCTATTATATAGCCAACGTTAAAGAGAGTAGGTGATATAAAATGATTTACCAAAATGACATTTCAAACTTAAAAAGCAATATAGCTAATAGAATTGGCGAAAAGATCATCGTAAAAGGATCTTTAGGAAGAAGTAAATTATTTGAAAAGGAGGCTACTATTGAGAAGACATATCCTAACATCTTCGTTGTAAAATACCACGAAAATGATAGAAGTGTATCTTATCAATACAAAGACGTATTAACACGTACTGTTGAAGTAGATGCTTTTGATGGAAACGAGTATAAGTCTCTAATGCCACCACTTATTAAAAAGACCAGAAGACCAAGAAATTCTGGTTTACAAGTAGCTGCTGAAGGAGCTGACGTAACAGCACCTGCAACTCCAGTAATTGAGAAAGTAGAGCCAAAGGCTGAACTATAAATAATTGAATAGAACCTTGAAAGGCGCCTTTTTGGGCGTCTTTTTTGCGAAATCAGACAAAAACATACAAGATAGCATATAGAATAACATACAAGAAAACATACAGAAAAACATACAAGATGATTGACTCTGGATCCAAAATATTGTATAATTTTGGTATAGAAATCGAGGTGATTATTTATGGATAAATACATTCCACCATTTGAAATTACTAATATTATGCTGGATAGAATCTCTAGTATTATGAAAAAAATAGGCCAGCTTGATAATTATAAAGACTTGAATAAGATGCCAGTGTTGAGAAGAAATAACAGAATACGTTCGATTCACTCATCTTTAGCAATTGAAGCAAATTCGCTATCATATGAACAAGTTAGAGATATTATTGATGGAAAAACAGTTATAGGACAGCAAGATGAAATACAAGAAGTAAAAAATGCATATGAAGCATATAAATTAATAAAAGATGTTAATCAATACTCAATAAAAGACTTAAAAAAGATTCATGGGGTTATGACTTATTTAACTGTCGATGAATCAGGCAAATTCAGAACAGGAAATGAAGGAGTATTTGATGAAAACGGTAATTGTATTCATCCATGCCCACCACCAGAACAAGTTAATGAATTAATGGAACAATTATTTAAATGGATAAAAGATAATAATGGAAAGATTCATCCATTAATATTATCATCAGTATTTCATTATGAATTTGTTTTCATACATCCATTTAAAGATGGAAACGGAAGAACAGCAAGATTATGGCAAAATATAATTCTAGCTAATTGGGAAGAAATATTTGAATATGTACCAATTGAGTCGCAAATCAAAGAATATCAAGATGAATATTATAAAGCAATCGATAATTGTAATAAAAAAGGTGATTCAACAGAATTTGTTGAATTTATGCTAAGAATGATAGATGAAGTATTAGAAACATTAATGGAAAACACAACAATACAAGCAAATCATGTTAGTTCGTATGTAAATAAACTACTAGATGTAATGGAAACAGGAGTAGCAATGTCAACAACAGAACTAATGGAAAAGTTAAATATGAAATCTCGTATATCATTTAGAGATAACTATTTAAATCCAGCATTAGAAAATGGATTAATAAAAATGGTTAATCCAGACAAGCCAACAAGTAAGAATCAAATGTACTATAAAATATAAAGTATAATGCTTAGAAGGAGAAAAGATGAAATTATTATTAAGAGAATACAACGTAACACCAGTAAAAGAGAAAAGAGACTCAGTAATGGTACAACTAGAAGGTGACAAGGTGCTATATAATGACAGAGTGATCGAAGATAAAGCTAAAATAGATGCCTTTGTAAGTTTTATAAATGAGAATAAAGAGGCTATAGTAAAGCTAAATGAGCAACATATCTCAAACTACAAAGGAGGCAGACAAAAAGCAATAAACATCATATTTGATGGAGATGAGAAAGTATACAACATAACAGGAAACACTAACGTAGTCGAATCAGCAACTTTATATAGTTCAATAAAGGCTAAACTAGGAGAAGTAATTAAAGAATAAGAAAGTGGTCGCCATCGGCGGCCGTTTTTTTATCTGCATCATCATTTTAAAGAATTGCATCATTTCGACCAAAAATGATGCAGAAAGAGTGTACATATGTATAAAAAATGCAAAAAATTGTACATATCCAATTTCATATGTACAAAAAATGCAAAAAATTGGACATATGCACAATAAAAAAAGATTGATGGTATACATCAATCTTTTTTACATTATAAGTTATTATTTATTTTCTAGCTATTACAATGCGCCAACGCAAAGTAGTAGTTAGAAAGATAAACCTAAATTAATTATGCGACTTAGTCGCTTCAATTATTTGCTAGATTTTTCAGCAACTTTGCAAAGTTCTGTGAAAGCTTTAGCATCATTAACTGCTAATTCAGCTAACATTTTTCTGTTAACAGTAACATTTGCAGCTTTTAATCCAGCGATTAATTTGCTGTATGTTGTGTTATTTAATCTAGCTGCAGCATTGATTCTAGCAATCCATAATTTTCTGAAGTCAGATTTTCTATCTTTTCTTCCTACATAAGCATATGCTCCAGATTTCATAACTTGTTGTTTAGCTTGTCTAAATCTGTAGTGCTTAGCACCGAAAAATCCTTTTGCTCTCTTAATAATTTTTTTATGTTTCTTTCTTGTTATAATAGCTGTTTTAACTCTTGCCATTTTATTAAATCTCCTTTCTGTTTATCAAACTATATTGATAAAATTAAATTCTAATTAGTCTCCGTATGGTAATAAATTCTTAACATGGTTCATAGAAGTTTTATCAACATATGCGTTTAATACACTTCCTGAAGCTTTTTGTCTGTTTGTTTTATTTCCTAGTAAATGTCTTCTGTTTGATTTTGTTCTCTTAACTTTTCCTGTAGCTGTGTAGCTATATCTTTTCTTAGCAGCCTTATTTGTTTTTAACTTTGGCATGATCTTTCCTCCTTAAAATATAGTGATTTAATCTAAACCTGTCTTAAAAAAGAGAGGTGATTATTTTGAAATTTATTATTATGTAGCAAATTGCCTAATGTTCAACTTGCTAACAAATAAACAATGTAAATTATTCTTTAATGAATTATAATTATTCTTTAATAAATTATTTCTTATCAGCAGTCTTAGGTGCAACAATAGCAAACATATTTCTGCCTTCCATCTTAGGTGCCTTTTCAACAGATGCAATATCTTCTAATCCTGTGATAATTTGATTCATAGTTTCTTCACCAAGTTTAGTGTAGCTCATCTCACGGCCTCTAAACTTAACAGTGATTCTAACTTTGTTGCCTTCTTCAAGAAATTTTCTAGCATTTTTAGTCTTGAACTCAATATCATGAGTATCAGTATTTGGAGTAATTCTAATTTCTTTAATTTCAGTAACCTTTTGTTTTTTCTTAGCTTCTTTTTCCTTTTTAGCTTGTTCAAACTTATATTTACCATAGTTCATAAGTTTGCAAAGCTTAGGTTCATTATTAGGAGCTACCAAAACTAAATCTAATTCTTTACTTCCAGCTAGATCTAGTGCTTTTTCTAATGGCATAACGCCTAGCTTATCTCCGTTATCATCGATAACTTCAACTTCGTTAGCTCTTATTTGTCCATTAATAAGTAATTCTTGTTTTATACGACAACACCTCCAATTCGATTTAATAACTTATATTAGTTATATTAGTTATTTTAGATGTTAGTAAAAGCAATAAAAAAAGATTGGCTTAAACCAATCCACTACTCAAATATAACCTAAAAATATATATAAAATATAAAAGATAAGTTATAACCTTTTCCTAAAAAGTGAAGGTGAGCAGTGATTGCTTCTTTCTAATACGTTATCCATAATACTACGAAATGTAAGAAAAGTCAACTAATTTTCTAAAAAAACATTGACTTTTTGGGCATATTATACTAAAATAGAAAAGCATGATTAATGTAATATGACTTTTAAGACACTCCCCGGTAGTTTTAAAAGATTTCATATATATTATTTTATTTTAAATGAGGGAGGAAGTTTTGACCATGAATAATACAACATATATGGCAAAAAACAATGAAGTTGAAAGAAAATGGTATATAATCGACGCTGAAAACAAACCTTTAGGTAGAGTAGCAGCAGAAGCAGCAAAATTACTAAGAGGAAAACATAAACCAACTTTTACACCTAATACAGACGCTGGTGATTTTGTAATAATCGTTAATTGCTCAAAAGCAGTTTTAACAGGAAACAAATTAAATAGCAAAACATATACACATTTTACTGGATATATTGGCAACATGACAGAAGTACCTGCAAGCGTAATGATGGATAAGAATCCTGAAAAAGCAATGATGATTGCAGTAAAAGGAATGTTACCACACAATAGCTTAGGTGCTAAACAATTAAAGAAATTAAGAGTTTACGCTGGAGCAGAGCATGAAAATGCAGCACAAAAACCAGAAAAATGGGAATTCTAATTAAAGTAGAAGAATAAAAGTTAAAGAATTAATGATTAAATAGGAGGTAAAACTTACATGGCTAAATCAAATAAAGATGCTTTCTTAGGAACAGGAAGAAGAAAAAGCTCAATTGCCAGAGTTAGACTAACAGACGGAAAAGGAAAAATAACAATCAACGGAAAAGATATTGAAGAATTTTTCGGTGAAGAAACATTAAAAGTTATCGTTAGACAACCATTAACAATTACAGATACATTAGGAAAATTTGATGTAGATGCAAAAGTTACAGGTGGTGGATTCAGTGGACAAGCTGGAGCAGTTAGACACGGTATTGCAAGAGCTTTAAATGAAGCAAATAGAGAAGAATACAGAGACGTATTAAAGAAAGCTGGACTATTAACAAGAGACTCTCGTGAAAAAGAGAGAAAGAAATATGGTCTTAAAAAAGCTAGAAAAGCACCACAATTCTCTAAGAGATAATATTTTA
>JAEEGL015421274.1_pt1 | contig 19018 bp, 12 predicted proteins | sample 9134231 | NCBI WGS metagenome assembly JAEEGL01 (sample SAMN16246548, study PRJNA631951) | gut metagenome | biome: gut microbiome; feature: rumen; material: fiber-attached | host: Bos | place: Iran: Karaj | collected 2018-10 | reverse complement strand
GGAAACTTACGATGGAATTTAAATTACATTCAGAATATCAGCCTACGGGCGATCAGCCCCAGGCTATTCAGAAACTGGTGGAAGGCTATAAGAGCGGCAGCAAGCATGAGACACTGCTTGGTGTAACCGGTTCCGGTAAGACCTTTACTATGGCAAATGTTATTGCCGCTATTCAGAAACCAACGCTCATCATATCACATAACAAGACCCTTGCGGCTCAGTTATATGGTGAGATGAAGTCGTTCTTCCCGGAAAATGCAGTTGAATACTTTGTGTCATACTACGATTATTATCAGCCGGAGGCTTATGTTCCTTCGACTGATACTTATATTGCGAAGGATTCTTCTATAAACGATGAGATCGATAAGCTGAGACACAGTGCCACATCCGCTCTTATTGAGAGAAAGGATGTTATTGTTGTGTCTTCGGTATCCTGTATATATGGAATAGGTAATCCGGAAGACTATAAAAACATGATGCTCAGTCTTCGCCCGGGAATGACCATGGACAGGGATGAACTTATAGGCCAGCTCGTAGATATGCAGTATACAAGAAATGAGATGGATTTTAAGAGAAGTACCTTCCGTGTAAAGGGAGATGTGGTGGATATTATCCCTGCCAGCAAGTCTGATGAAGCGGTACGTGTGGAGTTCTTCGGAGATGAGATAGATAGGCTCTCAGAGTTTGATCCCCTTACAGGAGAGATTAAGAGAGATGTCAACTTCTCAAGCATTTTCCCTGCATCCTACTACGTTATTGCTCCTTATAAGCTGGAGGCAGCTCTTAAGGAAATAGATGAAGAGAAAGAAGAGCGGGTAAAATGGTTCAAGGCCCATGATAAGCTGCTCGAAGCACAGCGTATCCGTGAACGTACAGAGTATGATATTGAAATGCTGCGCGAGACGGGTTTCTGTTCCGGTGTCGAAAACTATACAAGAATCCTTGCAGGCGGAAAGCCGGGGGATCCGCCGGATACACTAGTAGATTTCTTCGGCGATGATTACCTGATAATAATCGATGAGTCCCATATTACACTGCCTCAGATAAGAGGTATGTTTGGAGGCAACAAGTCCCGTAAGCAGACTCTGATAGACTTCGGTTTCAGACTTCCATCTGCTATGGACAACAGGCCGCTGAACTTTGAAGAGTTTGAAGAGAGAGTAGATAAGATACTTTATGTATCCGCAACTCCTGCAGACTACGAAGAGGAGCATGAAGAGGTTCGTGCAGAACAGATTATACGACCTACCGGACTGCTGGATCCGGAGATAGATGTACGTCCTGTAGCCGGCCAGATAGAAGATCTCTTCAGTGAGATCCAGAAGGAAACTGCGCAGGGGCATAAGGTTCTTGTTACAACTCTTACCAAGAGAATGGCAGAGGAACTTACTGATTATCTCAGAGGTCTGGATGTTAAGGTAAAGTATCTGCATTCAGATATAGATACCATGGAACGTATGGAGATAGTAAGAGACCTCCGACTCGGTGTCTTTGATGTACTGGTAGGAATCAACCTTCTGAGAGAAGGTCTGGATATTCCGGAGATAACTCTTGTGGCGATTCTTGATGCGGATAAGGAAGGCTTCCTTCGTTCGGAGACTTCGCTTATTCAGACCATCGGACGTGCTGCGAGAAATGTTGACGGACATGTTATCATGTATGCAGACAGTATTACCGATTCCATGCGTCATGCCATAGATGAGACCAACAGAAGACGTGAGATACAGCAGAAATATAATGATGAAAACGGTATCACGCCGCAGACTATACAGAAGGCAGTAAGAGAACTTATCTCAACCAGTATCGAGAAGGAAGAGAAGAGAGCGTCTGCTAAGGATCGCGTAGGAAAAGACCCTGATCTTATGAACAAGAAGGAACTCGGTAAAGAGATAGACAGACTAACCAAGAAGATGAATCAGGCAGCTACGGAGCTCAACTTTGAGCTGGCAGCGGTTCTCAGAGATGAACTCTTTGAACTTAAGGTGAAGCTTCGTGACTACGATAAGTAAAAGGATATAAATATGGCAGAATTAAAATACATAACAATACAGGGAGCCCGGGAGCATAACCTGAAGAATGTAGACCTGAAGCTGCCGAGGAATAAGTTCCTCGTTTTTACAGGACTTTCAGGATCGGGTAAATCCTCTCTGGCCTTTGATACCATATATGCTGAGGGACAGAGAAGATATATCGAGTCTCTCTCATCATACGCAAGACAGTTCCTAGGACAGGCAGATAAGCCTGATGTGGATAAGATAGAAGGTATGTCACCGGCTATATCCATAGACCAGAAATCAACCAACAGGAACCCCCGTTCTACAGTAGGAACAGTAACAGAAATATATGATTATCTCCGACTTCTCTATGCGAGGATCGGTATCCCGCATTGTCCGAACTGCGGAAGACCTATCGAGAGACAGACTGTTGATCAGATAGTGGATTCGGTAATGACTCTTCCGGAGAGAACAAAGTTCCAGATTCTTTCTCCGGTTGTAAAGGGACAGAAGGGACGTCATGAAAAACTTCTGGAAAGAGCCAAGAAAAGCGGATATGTAAGAGTTATCGTGGATGGTTCCATGTATACTCTTGATGAAGAGATAAAGCTTGATAAGAATATCAAGCATACCATAGATATAGTTGTGGACAGACTTGTCATGAAGGAGGGAATAGAGTCAAGACTTGCAGAGTCTATTGAGACTGCTCTCCGTCAGGCAGAGGGAACTGTAAAGGTTGAAGTCATCGATGGAGAGACAAAGACCTACTCAGACAGCTTCTCATGTCCGGACTGTGATATTTCCATAGATGAGATTGAACCTAGAAGCTTCTCTTTCAATAATCCTTTCGGTGCCTGTCCTGTATGTACAGGTTTAGGATTTAAGAGAGAACTGGATGTGGATCTTATGATCCCTGATAAGTCCAGGTCTCTGAATGATGGAGCCATAGCAGTTATGGGATGGATGAACAGCGGAGATTCAAAGAGCTTTGGTCATGCCCTTCTTGTGGCGTTGGCTGAAGAATATGGCTTCTCACTGGATACACCATTTAAGGATCTTCCTGAAAAAGCAAAAGACGTTATCCTTAACGGAACAAGAGGAAAGAGCGTAACCATACATTATCAGAGCACCCGCTCCAGAAGAAATGTATTCCGCCATCCATTTGAAGGCCTTATCGCAAATGTTCAGGAGAGATATAAGTACTCCGGCTCCGAGGATATGAAGAGCGAGTATGAATCCTATATGACCTTTACTCCATGTGAGGCCTGCGGAGGAAAGAGGCTTAAGCCATCATCCCTTGCAGTTACCGTTGGAGATAAGAATATATTTGATGTAACTGAGATGCCGATAGATCAGATGTCAGAGTATATCAATTCTCTTGAACTTACAGAGAGACAGCAGATGATAGGTAAGGATATCCTGAAGGAAATCCGTGCGAGACTCAGCTTTATGATAGATGTTGGTCTCAACTATCTTACTCTCAGCCGTGCCACAGCATCACTGTCAGGTGGTGAGGCTCAGCGTATCAGACTGGCGACTCAGATAGGTTCAGGACTTGTAGGAGTTACCTATATTCTGGATGAGCCGTCCATAGGACTTCATCAGAAGGATAACGACAAGCTTATAACATCTCTTAAGAGACTTCAGTCACTGGGCAATACTCTGATCGTGGTTGAACATGATGAGGATACCATGCGTGCTGCAGATCAGATAATAGATATCGGACCGGGAGCAGGTGTTCATGGTGGTGAGATAGTGGCCCAGGGCACAGCAGAAGAACTTATGAAATGCAAGCGCTCCATTACCGGCCGGTATCTGTCGGGAGAACTGACCATTCCGGTACCTGAATCAAGAAGAGAGCCTAAGGACTGGATAACCATTAAGGGTGCAAGAGAGAACAACCTTAAGAATATCGATGTGAAGATACCTAGAGGAATCTTCACTGTCATTACCGGAGTATCGGGGTCGGGCAAGAGCTCTCTTATTAATGAGATCCTTAAGAAGAGACTTCTGAGAGATCTGAACCGTGCACGTATTAAGCCTGGTAAGCATGATGATATAGAAAACTATCGTGACCTTGATAAGGTTATAGATATCGACCAGTCACCGATAGGACGTTCACCAAGATCTAATCCGGCAACCTATACGGGAGTCTTTGATACCATAAGAGGCCTCTTTGCAGAAACAAGAGATGCAAAGACCATGGGCTATTCCAAGGGACGTTTCTCTTTCAATGTTTCCGGCGGCCGCTGCGAGGCTTGTAAGGGTGACGGTATTATAAAGATAGAGATGCATTTCCTGCCGGATATATATGTTCCGTGTGAGGTGTGCGGAGGCAGGAGATACAACAGAGAAACGCTGGATGTCAGATACAAGGGCAAGAACATCTTTGAAGTTCTTGATATGACTGTGGATGAAGCCTGTGAGTTTTTTGAAAATGTACCGTCCGTACTCAGAAAGATTGAAACTCTCCGAGATGTAGGTCTTGGATATATCAAGCTTGGCCAGCCATCAACTACTCTTTCAGGTGGTGAGGCACAGCGTATCAAACTTGCCAGCGAGCTTTCCAGAAGAAGTACCGGCAATACGATCTATATCCTGGATGAGCCGACCACAGGACTTCACTTTGAAGACGTTAAAAAACTGCTTCAGATTCTCCAGAGATTTGCTGATGGCGGTAATACGGTTATCGTTATCGAGCACAACATGGATGTTATAAAACAGGCGGATTATATCATCGATATGGGACCTGAAGGAGGTGTCGGCGGAGGTACAGTGGTAACCCAGGGAACACCTGAGGATGTAGCAAAATGCCGAAAATCATACACCGGAAAGTACCTAAAAAGGTATTTATAACGAACGTTCACAAATAGTTCATATTTCATCGCAATATTTGTAAAATAAAAAGCAATAAATTGAAAGCACTTTAAAACGGTTAGTGATAAGATGAGCCCGTTTTGAAGTGCTTTTCTAATTTTTTCACACACACTATTTAGTTAAAAGAGTACTGTTTCACACACACATTTAATCTATAAACCTTTTATAATTTAAAATCGGAGAGAATCATGAACATCACATTAAAAGCTATCGAGCTTTTTGTTTTTTGGTATCCGGCGATCATGTCTGCCATTTGGATTGCGGGCGGCATCATATTTTATTTCTGCAATGAGAGAAAGAAGGCACTGCCGCTGTATGAGACACCGTTTGTTTCAGTTCTTGTCCCATGCTATAACGAAGAAGATACAATTGAAAATACAGTAAAGGAGCTTTCGGCACTGGAATATCCGGACTATGAGATCATAGTCATCAATGATGGTTCTTCTGACAGAACATCAGAGATAGTGAGAAGCATAGCCGATAAGTATCCTAGAATGAGATTTATAGATCTTAAAGAGAACTGTGGTAAGGCCAATGCTCTTTATCTTGGCCTCATAGCTGCAAAGGGTGAAATCCTTGTGGGAGTTGATTCTGATTCTTACATCATGCCTGATGCACTTAACTACATGGTTCCGCATTTCACCAACAGATTTAACGGTGAGAGAGTAGGTGCGGTAACAGGTAATCCTAGAGTCCGCAACAGAAGTTCTCTTCTTGCAAAGATACAGCTCTGTGAGTACGCAAGTATCATCAGTCTTATTAAGAGGACCCAGAGAATCTGGGGAAAGGTTATGACTGTATCGGGTGTAGTGGTAGCCTTCAGAAAAAGAGCCCTTATGGATGCTGAGCTCTGGGACAGAGATATGATCACAGAGGATATTGGTGTTACCTGGAAGCTGGAGAAGAAGTTTTGGGATGTAAGATATGAACCGAGAGCACTCTGCATGATGCTGGTTCCGGAGACGGTAATCGGACTTGCAAAGCAGCGTAAGAGATGGGCTTCCGGTGGTATGGAAATACTGAGACGCCATTTTAATATATTTAAAACCTGGAAGGAAAGAAGACTTATTCCTGTATATATGGAACAGATATGTTCTATTCTGTGGTCACTCTGCTGGCTGCTTATGCTGATCATCATTCTCTACCATCTGTTCGTAGATCACACATATATTCAGCTTCCATACCTGTGGAAGAGCCTGTTCCTGTCATCTATATGTCTGGTACAGTTTATGGTTGCCATGATACTGGATAAGAAATATGACCCTAAGCTTCTTCGTCATAGTATTGTTGCTATATGGTATCCGTTTGTTTATTGGTATATCAATGCAATCATAGTGATAAAGTCACTTCCGACACTGTTCAAAAAGAATACAAAGCTTGCAACCTGGCACAGTCCTGACAGAGGTATTCAGTAAAGAGGAAAATAAAAGAGGAAACAATCTTATGTTTTGGGAAAACAAACATGGAAATGATTCTCTCCCTCAGAAGGCCGACTATGATATTAACGAACATTTGATTGTGGGAAAGCAGAAAAAATGGAAAAAGATAATTGAATGGTTTTTTACCATTCTTGGCTGGCTTATTATGTTTTCTTATATAAGCTACGTTATATATGGAAATCTTGCGATAAAGAACGGATGGAGACTTTTTGAGTTTACCATTTATAACAGAGCCATGTTGGAAGAAGTAAACAGATATTACGTTATTCTTATGATGGTTCTTGTTGTTGGATTTGTTATATTTTTATTCTGGAAGAAATATAATCGTTATAAGTATGGAAAGCTTCATAGAAGAGAGTTCAGTCCGAATGTTTCGAAGGCAGAGCTTATGGAACGTTTTCAGCTGGATGAAAAGACTATAGAGAGTTTTCAGAACGATAAGATAATTACATTAGAGCACAATATTATCCCTGAGAATCTTGGCAGGGGTAACAAAAACGCGTGATCGATTATGAAGGATAAGGAAACACGTGGTTGATTGTGAAGGATTTTGACTGTATAATTCACCTTAAGTCAGAGGAGGCTATAAGGTGGTTTATACAGTTACTTTTAATCCGTCACTAGATTATATAGTTACGGTTGATAATTTTAAATTGGGAATGACAAACCGTACCACATCGGAGCTTATGCTGCCGGGCGGTAAGGGACTTAATGTGTCCATGGTTCTGACAAACCTTGGCATTGAGAATACTGCGGTTTATTATTCAGCCGGATCGATCGGCACAGAGATTACAAGAAGACTTAAGGAGATGGGTGTTAATTCTGAGGAGATAAGACTCGAGTCAGGTTGTTCAAGAATTAACGTAAAGCTCAGTTCTATTGAAGGAACGGAAATAAATGGACTGGGACCGGACATTTCCAAAGAGGATATAGATACACTGTATGAGAAACTGGACAGACTTGTGGCAGGAGACGGCCTGGTGCTTGCAGGAAATATTCCGCCATCTATTCAGGATTCTATATATAGTGACATTATGAAGAGGCTGCAGGGAAGAGGCGTCAGAATAGTTGTTGATGCCACAAAGGACCTGCTTCTTAATGTACTTAAGTATAAACCATTTCTTATAAAACCGAATAATTATGAACTGGGTGAACTTTTCGGAGTTGAACTGCTTACACGGGAAAGCGTTGTGCCTTATGCGGAAAAGCTTATAGAACAGGGTGCTGAAAATGTACTGGTTTCTATGGCAGGAGACGGTGCAGTGCTGGTAAGTTCCTCAGGCGAAGTTATCATGAAAGAAGCGCCTGAAGGAGAACTGGTAAATGGTGTAGGAGCGGGCGACTCCATGGTGGCAGGATTCCTGGCCGGATATATGGAATCCGGGGATTTAAGCCATGCATTTAAAATGGGACTCAGTGCTGGAACTGCCAGCGCATATTCAGAGTATCTTGCTACGAAGGAAGAGATAGAGGCAATCTATAATAAGCTTAAGTAATTGGAGGGCTTATCGTGCTGACAGAAGAACGTAAATCGGAAATCCTGAATATAGTAAATGATAAGAGAAGCATCACTGTCCAGGAACTGACGGATATGATGGATGTTTCAGAATCTACTATCAGAAGAGATATAACAGCGCTTGCTAAAGAGGGAAAACTGGTAAAGGTTTTCGGCGGTGCGGTGGCACTTGATGATCCTGCAGTAAAAACAGATCTTACAGTTCTTATGAAGGAATCCATCAACAGAGCTGAGAAACTTACCATAGCAAGATATGCTGCATCACTTATCGTGCCGGGGGATTATGTGTTCCTGGATGCGGGAACCACCACAGAATATATGATAGGTTTTATCAACGAGAAAAGGGCAACCTATATAACAAACTCTGTATCCCATGCACAGAATCTTAGCAGCAAGGGACTTAAGACTCTTCTTGTGGGAGGAGAACTTACAGAGAACCTCAATGTGGTGATCGGAGCGGATGCCGTACTTCATATCCAGAAATATCATTTCTCAAAGGGCTTCTTCGGAACAGAAGGAGTGGACTTTAAGATGGGATTTACGGCTGGTGATATGAGAGAGGCACTGATCAAGAGAGTTGCTATCCAGAATACTCATTCGGGAGAGCGTTATGTGCTTGCGGATCATGAGAAGTTCGGCCGTGCAAGTTCGGTTTCATTCTCGGACTTTCTGGGAGTTATAGTTCTTACGGATAAATATCCGGGAGAATCCTACAGCAAGAAGATGGATGTTAAGGTAGTACAGTAGATTATATGACCGGAGATGGATATGCCAGATAGAATAAATGTATATCTTACCAGAATTGACAGAGATAGTATTATCGCTAATGAAGATAAACTTATTGAGAAGGTTTCGGATTGGAGAAAAGAGAAACTTTCGAGACTTAAGAATCCATCTGTGAGAGCTGAGTCGCTTTCAGCAGGACTTCTGCTCCGTTATGCGATAGCTCATGAGCTTGGCGGGGGGTTAGGAGAGTATGATATAGAAGCGGGGCCTCAGGGGAAACCGTATTTTAAAAATATAGAAGGTACGGAGTTTAACATTTCACATTCGGGAGATTTTGTGGCCGCAGTTATAAGCAGCTCCCCGATAGGAATAGATATAGAAGTAAAATCCGATACTAAGTTCAGAGTGACGAAAAGAATGTTTTCGGAACAGGAACAGAAGAGAGTTTTTGAATCAGATGATCCTGACAGGGAGTTCAGGGCAGTATGGACAGAGAAAGAAGCTTATCTTAAATGCACAGGTGAAGGAATATCCGTTGCACTGAAAAGCTTTTATAAAGATATGGAAACATTCGAGATAATTAGAGAAACCGATGGAGAATTTAGGGGAACAGGATGTTATGTAACCACCCTGAAACCTGAGGGAGAAGACTATTGTTTATCGGTATGTTCAAAAGATATAAAGTTTACACTTGACATTATTAATGTAAATGAATTATAATGAGTCGCGTTGTAAGAAATCCGTTAAGGATAATATGCGTTCTTAGCTCAGCTGGATAGAGCGTCTGGCTACGGACCAGAAGGTCGGGGGTTCGAATCCTCTAGGACGCACAAATGTGAAATGTGTCGAAGTTTGAATACAGATTTCGACACATTTTTTTTAATTTTCTGTGGATATAAAAAAACAAAAGGGATATAATTGAGAAGGTTGGTCAAAAATTCAGGAAAGAATTCGGAACTATGTCAAATAAAAGCGATTTTTTTGAATTATTACTAGAAGAATATTCAAAATCTTTTGATATAACGAGAGATTATGAGAGCGGTCCGGTGAGGGCTGACGCATATGGATACTTCTCGACTATCAGTGAAAAGTATGTACTCAGTCCTAAGGCGAATCTCTGGAGCATTCATGGCTTTGAGCACATTTTATTTATAAAGACGAAAAAGCTCACAGTGAAGGACATAGAGGATATGAGAAGCCTGATGGAGGATTACCTTGCACCGACTCTGGTATGCAAGGGCGGTAAGTATCCGGAAAAGGATCATATGTATTCTTATCTTACAGCGGCTTTTCTGTGTGAGACCACACCTGACGAAGAAACGATAAAAGCGTTAAAGAGTTTTAAGTACGAGAAAAATTATCTGATGACTATAAGAGGACATGTTGAAGGCCATATGGTTCTTATGGATCTTTCAACAGGAAAAGCTTATGCGAATAAGGCGGCAAAACACCTTTCGGATTTTTATGAGAAGATCTTTAGCGGCTCTGCCACTGAGATATAATTTTTTCACCGGTATATGACTGCGGTATATCGGCATAATGAAAGAGGGGATTTAAATGAATGCAGCATTAGTACTTATCATCAGTATCGTAATCTTGCTCTGCGGTTATGTGTTTTACGGAAAATGGCTTGCAGAACAGTGGGGAATCGATCCTAACAAGAAGACTCCTGCACATGAGATGGAAGACGGCGTGGACTATGTTCCGGCTAAGACTCCTGTCCTTATGGGACATCATTTCTCATCAATAGCAGGTGCGGGTCCTATCAATGGTCCTATTCAGGCAGCTGTCTTTGGATGGATACCTGTACTTCTCTGGGTTCTTATCGGAGGTATCTTCTTCGGAGGTGTTCATGATTACGGTGCACTTTTCGCATCTATGCGACATCAGGGTCAGTCCATCGGTGAGGTTATCGAGGATTCCATGGGAAATCTTGCTAAGAAGATATTTATTATCTTCGGTTATCTGACACTGCTCCTTGTAGTAGCAGCCTTCAGTTCAATCGTGGCAAGTACCTTTGGAAGCACCACTGCAGCAGGCGTAGCAGTAGAGGGAGCAGCTCTTACAGCTCATCAGCAGACAGCTATGATATCATTGCTCTTTATCGTTCTTGCTATCGTTTTCGGTTTTCTTGTATACCGTAAGAATATGCCTATCGGACCTGCTTCAGTTATAGGTGTTTTAGGCATTATCATTATCGTTGCAATCGGTATGAATTTCTGCCCTATCACAATTTCTTATAATGCATGGATGTGGATTCTCGGAATATATATTCTGATCGCATCGGTTACACCGGTATGGATCCTTCTTCAGCCGAGAGATTATCTCAGCTCATTCCTGCTTTACTTCATGATAGGTGTTGCAGTCATTGCTATTATCGGCGCTTCAATTGCCGGACAGGGACATCTTGATATCCCTGCATTTGCAGGATGGCAGATTACTGAGACTAATGGCCTTTTCGCAACAGGCAGTATCTTCCCTGCACTTTTCGTAACAATTGCATGTGGAGCTATATCAGGTTTCCACTCACTTGTTTCTTCAGGAACAACATCAAAGCAGATTGATAATGAGAAAAATGCACGTCCTGTAGCATATGGTTCTATGCTTATCGAGTGTGTAGTTGCAGTTATTTCTCTTTGTGCAGTAGGCTTTGTATGGCATACAGTAAATGTTGATAAGGAAGCTCTTGCAGCTTCAGGACTCACAAGTCCTACAGCTGTTTTTGCCGGTGGTGTCTCACAGATGATCGGTTCATTTGTTGGAGAAGACAGCGCTATCGTAGGAGTCATCTACAGCATGTTCGTTCTTGCGGTATCTGTATTCTGTCTTACATCACTGGATACAGCTACAAGACTTGCACGATATATGTTCCAGGAATTCTGGCTTGCACCGGATGAGACCGTACAGACTGTATCAGGAAAGAAGAAGTTCCTTTGCAATCCTTACTTTGCAACAGTAGTTACAGTTGTTCTCGGTGTTGGTCTTGGAATGACAGGATATGCTAAGATATGGCCGCTCTTCGGAGCAGCTAACCAGCTTCTTGCTGCAGTCGGACTTCTTGCAGTCTGCACATGGCTCGGCAAGGTTGGAAAGAACAATAAGATGTTCTATGTTCCTATGGTATTCATGCTCATCGTAACAATAAGCTCACTTATCCAAACAATCATGGGTAAGATCAAGGCTATTGGTGCAGGTGGAGCTGATGTCTGGGCTTATATCCAGGCTATCCTTGCAGCACTTCTCGTGGTTCTTGCTCTTGTACTTGCTGTTTACGCTTTTGTAAATCTTGCAAAGCAGGGTAAACAGAAGAAAGCAGCTGAATAAAATGTAGTCACACGCCTCTGGGCTTTTGCTCAGGGGCGTTTTTGATTTGGTTCACGCCAGAAACTCCGGATGACGCGCTCCAGAGGCGATATGTGACAAATATTTTACTTCTTCATTTAAAAAAGTATGGTAAAATATAAATTAGGTTAAAAGTAGGTTTGTCGGCAGTTTTGGCCGACATTTTGGAAGACAAATAGGGGGATTTAATATGTCTTGTCCGGTTTGTGGAAATAATAATCTTACGAAGGATACGCCGATATGCCCGATCTGCGGCACGCCGAATCCTGAATACGCAGCGCCTCAGCCACAGGTACCGCAGCAGCCTCAGTTTAATCAGCAGGTACAGCCACAACAGTACCAGCCACAGGCACCGCAGCAGCCTCAGTACCAGCAGCCTCAGTACCAGCAGGCTCAGTCACAGCAGCAACAGTATAGACAGCCGCTGACTCAGCAGCAGATGCCGCAGCAACAGATGCCATCTCAGCCGCCAAAGAAGACCAATAAGGCTCTTGTGGGCGGAGTTATAGCCGCAGCTATAGTTCTTATTATCGGAACCATTCTTTTCTTTGCACTACGCGATAAAGATGGAGATGACAAGCTTACGGCTGATCAGAATACTACAGAGGCTGTTACAGAAGCACCGAAGCCTGAGACTGAAACAGAAACAACTACTGAAGACAAAACAGAAGCTCAGAAGACTGTAGAAGGCTCAGCGACTCTTGCCAGTATGTCTTATGAGAAAAGACCATCCATCATAAATGATAATCTTGATTACACTTATGAAGATTTTGCTCCAAGTGTACCGGCACAGACGGTTGCTCCGGATCTTTCTGATCTGGATAACTATGACTTTGTTGCATATCTTCCGGATGAAGCAAAGCAGAAGCTTGCGACAAATCAGTTCCTTGTTATGGAGGGAAACAGAGAGTTTTTTGAAGTATATGAATCCAACAGATATGATTACAGACCTAACTTTGTAACTGTTGATTCTATCATGCATACATATCATCTGTACTTTGCGCATGTTCTGAAGAATACTGAGAAGAATTACCTTTCAGAAGATGTTAATGAACTGGGACGCCTTATGCAGGAGAAGTCAGCAGCACAGCTGGAAGCTCTTAAGGGAACTCAGTGGGAGCAGGCGGCAAAGACCAATCTTGCTTTCTTTGCCATCGGCAATCATCTTATGAATCCGGATTCAGAGATTCCTGCCGAAGTCAAAGATGTGGTTGATGCAGAACTTGAACTGATCGAAGCTGCAAATGGTATAACCATGTCACCTCTTTTTAATGACCCTGAAAATATGGAGGACTATAGTCAGTACATACCTCGTGGATACTATGATACAGAAGAGAGTCTGAAGCGTTACTTCAAAGCTATGATGTGGTACGGCAGAAGAAATTTTGCAGTAGCAAATGAAGATCAGAACAGAAGTGCCTTCCTTATGACACTTGCACTTGATGATGATACACTTCCTCTCTGGGAGGAGATATATACAGTTACAGCTTTCTTCGCAGGAGCATCTGATGATAATGGTTATATCGAGTTCAGACCTCTGGTTGAGCAGGCCTATGGAACAGAGATATCATATGACAAGATGGTAAATGATACTGCAGCATGGGACAGCTACTGTGAACTTACCAAAAAGCTTGAAATGCCTAAGATCAATTCTGTTGTTGTCCTTCAGTCTGATTCTGACGAGGAAGCAGCTGAAAAGATAATCGGCTTCAGATTTATGGGTCAGAGATTCTCTATTGATGAAGCAATCTTCCAGAATCTCTGCTACAGAAATACTCAGGAAAACTCTGAGGGTAATAACCGCATGCTTCCGAATGCACTGGATGTTCCGGCTGCATTTGGATCAGATACAGCCCTTACTATTCTTGATGAGAAGGGTGCCACAGACTATAAGAATTATAATGAAAACATGGATAAGCTCAGAACCATGGTAAATGAGGCGGATGAAGAAGAGTGGAATGCAAGCCTTTACTCAAGCTGGCTCAATACTCTTCGCCCTACGCTTAAGGTTCGTGGAGAAGGATATCCGACATATATGCAGTCAGAGGAATGGAGAAAGAAGAATCTTACATCCTTCCTTGGAAGTTATACAGAGCTTAAACATGATACCATTCTCTATTCAAAGCAGATGATGGCAGAAATGGGCGGCGATGAGCCACCTGTACGTGATGACAGAGGTTATGTTGAAGCAGAGCCTGAAGTATATGCAAGACTTACAGCCCTTGTAAATGCAACCTCAAAGGGGCTTGAAGGCTATGGAGTCCTTTCTGCAGAGGATAAGGCGAATCTCGAACTCCTTGCACAGATTACAGGACAGCTTCAGACTATATCAGAGAAAGAGTTAAGAAATGAGCTTCCTACAGAGGAAGAATTTGACTTTATCAAGAGCTATGGCGGACAGCTGGAGCATTTCTGGCAGGAAGTTAATAAGGATGATGCTGAAAATGAGTATTTTACAACAGAGGAATTCCCTGCAGCAATTGTTGCGGATGTAGCCACAGATCCAAACGGAACATGCCTTGAGCTGGGTACAGGAAGAGTAGGAACTATACAGGTTATTATCACAGTTGATGGCGTTAAGAAGGTTGCCTACGGCTCGGTATATTCGTTCTATCAGTTTGAGCAGCCGATATCTGACAGACTTACAGATTCCAAGTGGAGACAGATGCTTGGAATAGAGCTGGATGAAAATGGTGCCTATAACTATGACAGAGAGAGCCAGCCTAAACAGGAAGACTGGTCCGAGAGTTATAGATATGAATGGGAATACTAAGATTAAAAGGATCATATTCGTAATATCAGGAATTATTCTGATAGCGGGAATAGTGATGATCATGTGGCTCCGGGGAGTTTTCCTTCCCCGGTGGGTCACATGGAAGACAGTGACTTCGAAATATGCGGATAAGGCGGAACTGGTATTAAAGCATAAGACCTTTTCACTGAAAACGCCCGATGGCAGCACTGTCTGGAAGAGTGAAGCAGGATGGCTTGTGTCTGACTTTATCGTGGGGGATGTAGATCACGATGATGAAGATGAGATAATACTTCTGGTCTGGAGACGTGGAAGCTTCGGTAAGTTTAAACCTATATGGGTTGAGAAGGACGAGAAAACCTGGTCGCAGCACATTTTTATATATGATTATTTAGATAACAGAGATGACAGAATGAAGCCCGTATGGATGTCCTCAAAGATGGGGATAGAGGCTTCGGATATAAAGCTAGATGAGAAAGAAGCGTTACATATAATAACTCCTGAAGGAAAGGATACAGTGTGGTACTGGCAGAGCTGGGGGCTCACATTGATAGAAGGATAACTATATGAACTTTTATCTGACCTGTTTTATATTATCAATCATAGCCACCGTCATATTCAGATGGCGGTGGAATGAAGATACCAACATCAACATTACATTTCTTTTTATATTTATCCCTATCTCTGAAATGGGATACTTTATGTTTGCCATGTCAACAAACATGGCAGAAGCTCTTCTGGCCAACAAGATCATCTATCTTGGCGGGGCCTTTCTTTCCCTGTTTATAACACTGAGCATTATTGCTCTCTTTAATATAAGAACGCCTAGATTTCTGTCCATGCTCATGATGGGGGTCAGTACGGTAATCTATGGCTTTATCCTTACCATCGGATTTAATAAGCTGTTTTATAAGAGCGTTAAGTTTAAGATGGTGGATGGCCACCCGACACTCATAAAAGAGTATGGGGTATTGCATACTGTATTCTATATCATGATCGCGGTTTATACGCTGATAGGAATAGGACTGCTTTTTTACTGCATTTTCAGGAAGAGGAGTGTGGCATACAGAACCATAATCCTTTTCATAACTGCGGAAATGGTTTCAGTAATTTCCTTCTTCTATGGGAAGACTCTGGTGGGAGACCAGTTCAAAGCAATTGCAGTGTCGTACATCATATTCCAGGTGATCTTCCTGCTTATCATGGAGAGAACCGGAATGTATAACATCAGTATCACCGAGGCATCAGCTCTTATTGATAAAGCGGAGAACGGGTTTATATCTCTCGACAGAAAGAGGAGATTTCTTGGAGCAAATCCTACAGCGCTGAAGTTCTTCCCTGAAATCGGGGAACAGGAGATAGACAAGCCTTTTAATATCAGGAAAAGACCACTGTCTCACATGAATTCCTGGCTGGATGAATTTGATAAAAGCAGCCGTTTCAACAGAAAGAAAACAGTAGAGGAAGAACTGTCTGAGGATGAGAAAATCGAGTTTGGACAGATGATCGATGAGTCAGAGGAAGATAATAACCAGATAAGACATGTCAACAGGGGAGGAAAACATTATAAGTTCATTGTAGATTATCTTCGTGACGGCAAGCGAATAAAGGGCTATCAGGTAGTTATAGTAGATGAGACCGCCATAAGGAATTATACAAATCTCTTAAAGGAATATAATCAGGAGCTTTCCGAAGAGGTAGAAGCGAAGACTGCTCATATTCAGGAGATTCAGGATAAGATGGTGCTGGGACTAGCGGAAATGGTTGAAGGAAGAGATATGAGTACCGGCGGCCATATAAAACGTACCAGCGAAGGAATCAGGATTCTTATGGATGAGATGCTGAGGGACCCGGAATGCCATGTTGATAAAAAGTTCGCCCGATATATGATAAAGGCAGCACCTATGCATGATCTGGGAAAGATTGCGGTTGATGACAAGATTCTCAGAAAACCGGGGCGTTTTGAACCTGAGGAGTTTGAACAGATGAAGACACACGCTGCCCGTGGAGCCGAGATAGTTCATAAGGTTCTGGAGGGCGTTGAAGAACCGGAATTTGCAGCCATAGCAGAAAATGTAGCCCATTATCATCATGAGCGTATAGATGGTTCGGGATACCCGGATCATTTAAAAGGAGATGAGATTCCGTTTGAGGCTCGTATCATGGCAATCGCTGATGTGTATGATGCACTTGTTTCAAAAAGATGTTATAAAGACAGCATGTCTTTTGACCAGGCATTTGATATCATAGAAGAGGGAATGGGGACTCAGTTTGATGAGGATTTAAACAAATATTTTCTTGCCGCAAGACCAAAACTCGAAAGCTATTACAGCTCCCTTGAAAATGAGGGTTAACCCAGTGCAAAATTTCTCTTAAAATCCCTGAAAATGTGTAAATATTTTGGTAAAATAAGGCTAGTAAAAGACCTCTAACAAAGATTAAGTATTACAGGGAAAATATCAATTCAAAAAGGCTGGCATATCAAGTATAATAGGCTTGATGTGTCAGTTTTTATGTTTAAATTGATATTTTTAAAATATTATAAACAGGAGGTCAGATATGGCGAAGCTGAATGCTGCTGCAGCAGCAAAGATCGAGGAAATCTGCGCCAGATACGCAGATGAAAAAACTCCACTCATGATGATACTCAGCGATATCCAGAACGAATATGGATACATTCCACTTGAAGTTCAGGAACTGGTATCTAAGAAGACCGGTATTTCGGTTGCTGAGATTTACGGAGTTGTAACATTTTATTCATTTTTCTCTTTAACGCCGAAGGGAAAGTACGTAATTGGATGCTGTCTTGGTACAGCGTGCTATGTAAAGGGTGCTCAGCAGGTTATTGATAAGTTCTCAGAACTTCTCAACATCAAGCCTGGTGAAACAAGTGAAGACGGCCTCTTCACACTTGATGCCTTAAGATGTATCGGAGCATGTGGTATTGCACCAGCCGTAAGTATTAACGGTAAGGTTTATCCAAAGGTTGCAGTAGGACAGGTGGCTGAGATCATCGATTCTTACAGAAAGGAGGCATCAGCATAATGAGTAAAATTTCTACAGTAGCAGAGCTTGAGCAGTGCGCATCTACATGTACTAAGTGTCTGGATGACAAGCTTAAGGGAGCAGATGACAAGCGTCATATCGTTCTCTGTGGTGGTACAGGATGTCTCTCAAGTAATTCAAAAGAGATAATGCATAAGTTTGAAGAAGTTCTTGCAGCTAAGGGACTTTCAGACAAGGCAACAGTTAATCAGGTAGGATGCTTCGGTTTCTGTTCACAGGGCCCTTTCGTAAAGATCTATCCTGAAGATACACTTTATCGTATGGTTTCTATCGATGATGTTGAAGAAATCGTAGATAAGGATATCGCTGGCGGTGAGATCGTAGAGAGACTTCTCTATGTTGATCCTGCTTCAGGCGACAAGAAGACAAAGCAGGAGGATATCAACTTCTACAAGAAGCAGCGTCGTGTTGCTCTTCACGGATGTGGTGTTATCAATCCTGAAGATATTAATGAGGCACTTGGAATGGGAGCATTCCAGGGACTTAAGAAGGCTCTTTCTATGACACAGCAGGAAGTTCTTGATGAAGTACTTGCTTCAGGACTTCGTGGACGTGGAGGCGGCGGATTCCCTACAGGAAGAAAGTGGCAGTTCGCTTACAACGTTGAAGCTGATCAGAAGTATGTTGTATGTAACGGTGATGAGGGTGATCCGGGTGCATTCATGGATCGTTCTATCCTTGAGGGTAACCCACTTGGAGTTATCGAGGGTATGATGATTGCCGGATACGCTTTCGGTGCATCAGAAGGTTACTTCTATGTACGTGCTGAGTATCCTATCGCTGTTAATCGTCTTAAGATTGCTATCAATCAGGCAAGAGAGATGGGTCTTCTCGGTGAGAATATCATGGGAACAGGCTTCAGCTTCGACTGTCATATCAGACTTGGTGCAGGTGCTTTCGTTTGTGGTGAGGAGACAGCTCTCCTTAACTCTATCGAAGGTAAGCGTGGTATGCCTAGACCAAGACCTCCTTTCCCAGCAGTTAAGGGACTTTGGGGCAAGCCAACCTGTGTTAACAACGTTGAGACACTTGCTTGTGTACCTTACATTCTTCGTGAAGGTGCAGCAGAGTTTGCAGCAGTTGGTACAGAGAAGTCAAAGGGTACTAAGGTATTCGCTCTTGGTGGTAAGGTTAATAACGTAGGTCTCGTAGAGGTTCCTATGGGAACAACTCTTCGTGAGCTCATTTATGATATCGGTGGTGGTATCCCTAACGGCAAGAAGTTCAAGGCTATTCAGACAGGTGGTCCTTCAGGTGGATGTCTGACAGAAGAGTTCCTTGATGAGCCAATCGATTTCGATAACCT
>JAEEGL010921594.1_pt1 | contig 19018 bp, 24 predicted proteins | sample 9134231 | NCBI WGS metagenome assembly JAEEGL01 (sample SAMN16246548, study PRJNA631951) | gut metagenome | biome: gut microbiome; feature: rumen; material: fiber-attached | host: Bos | place: Iran: Karaj | collected 2018-10 | reverse complement strand
CGGTATGATAAGCGACTACGATACGCTGCGAACCCATGTCTCAAATTATGCTGCTAGGTGTGCTGAGAAACTGAGGCAGCAGAAAACAGTAGCCTCTATTGTCGGCGTTTTTGTCAATACCAATGCCTTCAGAGAGGATCTTGCACAGTATTGGAACTTTCAGGAGCAACGATTGATAACACCTACCAGTTCTTCTATCACCATCATTGAAACAGCCAATGAGGTGCTAAAGAAAATCTATAGGCAGGGGTATCAATATAAGAAAGCCGGTGTGATAGTGATGGGTATTGGTGCTGATTCTCCGATACAGCAAGACCTTTTTGACATCAATGCTGAACAGTTCCAGAAAATGAAGCGGCTCGATGAAGTGGTCGATAGGATTAACCGGATGCATGGAAGCGAGACTATAGTGCTAGGATCACAGCAGTACACTAGGAAAGACGGCAAGGGTAAGGCTGATGTTTTCGCCAATGCTATCAAACATGATTTCAGAAGTCCATCACCAACAACGAGGTGGTCTGATATTATTAAATTGAAGTAGGAAAAAAATATCAGATAGGATAAATTTAGGTAACGATATACTTGTTGTCAAAAACAGTATATCATTACCAAATATTTTGCAATCTCAGATAATATACTTATCTTTGCAGCAAAATAAAACAGTTATGGAAAGAAGAAAGAAAGTAGTGAGTGAAGTCATCGGCGGACTCGGAATGTCAGCAATGGCTTATGCAGATTATCTAAAAGAACTCGTCAACAAAATAACGAGAGAGCATCCGGAAGTTAAACCGGAGGACATCTATGTTTCTAAGGACGAAAATGGTTCTATGTGTGTCTTCTACGACCGATATATGACTGATGAAGAACTCGAACAGATGAATGCCAGACTCAAGGAACTAAAAGAAGAAGTCGAAGCGTCCGGATTACTCGACGATAATAATGATGAAGAGCAGCCTCACTAAGCTGCTCTTTATTGTCTATCTGATGAAAAACGACGCAAATCCGTGAAATATTTAATATTGTACATGAGTATCTGATTTGTGAGGATATATACGATAGAGAGAGCATTCTACATAAGACTGTTCTCTTTTTTTTGTTTTTCTCATAATAACGAGAGACTTTTTCTGGATTGTAAGTACAATATGTAAAAGGACAAAGAGAAGTTAATCATGAAACGAATCCAGTTAAATGAACCAAACTTAAAAGTGAAACGACCACTGAGGATGCTGCGTAGTTTTGTTTGCGCAGCAAACATATATACATATTATCATATCTTTTTGCTTCGCTATTATTATAGATAGTAGAAGTATTCATTCTAGTATTAAAAATATTCATTCTAGTATATAAGAATAGCAGTACTAAAGATAAATATACTTGTATATACAAACTATCGATCAATTTATATCAATTTGTGTGATCAATTTATATCAATTTATGCGATCAATTTCAGATCAATTTGTTTAATCAAATCCATATCAATTATAAAGCATAACAACAAAGACAAAATTACTATATAAATAATATGAAAACGAAATTATATTTGAGATCAGCGCAAACAATACAAGAAAAGTATATGGCGCAAGTGGCAAATAGAATCATCGAATTATTTGTCGAAGACATCAAAGACGAGGGAAAACATCATCGAGTAGTTCTTAAAGAATTCAAAAAGAGATTATCAGATTTTGATAAGGAATGGAAAGCCCGTGTACCGAAGAAACCGTTAAATGGAAGGTCTTGCAAACATATTATGCTACAAACGATTTCTAAGTTCTCTATTCACGATTTCATACAGAAGAAATTTGATTTCACATTTCACCACAAGAAAGAGGGTTTTACTTATATGTCTTATACTATGGATAAATTTGTGGAACTATCAAAAATGGAAGTTGCAATGCTATTGTATAAGTATGGCGATGATTTAATGGCGTTTGAAATCGAAATTGCTATCGCAGAATTGCTTACTAACTATTTTGCGCTATGCATGCATTATTCTTATGTTGACCAAGATAAGTGGCAATGGCGCTTCCAGCCAACAGAATTCCAGGCGTGTGTCGATTTGTTACTCAATATGGAATTATCGGAGTATAAGCAATACTACAACTATTTTACATCAGACTTTGAATTAGTTCAACATGACAGAACAAATGAAATCCAATACGAGAAGAGGTTTCAGCCGACGAGTATAGATGAACTAAAAAGACTATATAAGGAAGGGATGACACAAACCCAATTCAACGAAGCGATAGCGTTCTATTATAATATAAGTATTAATACAGCACGAATATGGCGGCAAAAGTTTGGTTTGTCAAGACACTATAAAAATAGTAAAGCAAACAAGAACAATGTTACTTCAGTATCGAATGAATAGACTATAGATATTTCAAATCTTGAAAACGAGATTTCGCAACTATAGCAACTCAACTTAGATATGAAATCTAAGATACATTCATTACAAGAAGAAAACGATATGCTCAAAAAAAAGAAAAATGATTTGAATTTCAATGCTGATTCGATATTTTTAAAAGAAAAAATAAAAATACTTGAAGTAAATAACGGAAGTCTTAAAATAGAAAATGATAATCTCAAGAAACAGATTGAAGAGTATAGGGAAGATCTAGAAAAAATGAGGTCGCTAATTAAAAGAGTTTATGAGGAGACGAACAATGATGCCCTTGCTTCATATGCCCAATGAATACGAGGATTGTATAGGTTTGCATTTAAAAGGGAAAAATCATCCAAGGAGGACGTAATTATTCCTAATTAAGCCTAATTCAGGTTTGACAAACGGTCGATTGTGATACTTTGAGAAAATAAATTCGTATATTCGCGGTGTTAAAATCACCAAATATGAAGAGACTAGTTGCATACTATCGAGTGTCCACCAACGATCAGAACCTGGGCATATCCGCACAGAAGGAAATTGTACGGAAATACTGCGAGTTCAATTCCGCAGAAATCATTTCCGAATTCGAAGAGCATGAGTCTGGCAAGAAGAACGACCGACAAGAACTTGCTAAGGCATTGGCGGAATCGGTGAAGAACAATGCGTATCTCATAGTCGCTAAGATTGACCGATTAACTCGTGTTGCTTACTTCGGTCTTCAGTTATGTGAGAAGTACAAAATCGTCTTCTGTGACCATCCGGATATGGGAACACTTGAACAAAGTATCTACTTTGGGATGGCACAACAAGAGCGTGAGTACATTAGTCAGCGAACAAAAGCTGGACTTGCAGTCTTAAAAAAGCAGGGTATTAAACTAGGTGCGCCAAACGCTACATTCACTCCAGAAATGAGGGCAAAAGCACTAGAGAAGCGACGCAAAAAAACAATTTCTAATGAAGCCAACAAACGTGCATATGCAGTAGCAAGTGTCCTTACTGGTAAATGGGAAGAAAGATCCCGTTACTTAAATAGCAATGGGTTCCTTACTGCAAAAGGGAAATTTTGGACTGGGTATCAAGTAAGATTGCTTGTTGAATCATTCCAAAGACTGTCGTCCTGAGTACTTAAAGGATGACAGTCATATAATGGATTAAAGCCTTTTCATAAATGCCCGGATTATGCCCATCCGTAATCTTGATACAGCATCATATCCTGGCCCCAAACTAGTACAGAAGCGGGAACGTTCTACCCCATCTCGCATTATTACGACCTCATCAAATTTCAAGTCCACGGCAGCATAATAGCAACGAACACTATTCTTTTCTTCATCTTCTTTCTCATATACGTTTATACGGGCGGTGTAATACTCTTTGAACTTTCTCGTTCGGAGAACCTCATCAAATTCATCATTGGCTTTCTTTACTTCATCCTGTAGTTCTTCTGTAGTAACCATAGCAAAGAATCCATTGACCAATTCTCTCAAATCGCTCTTCTTGAATTCGTCAGTGATGAACTCAACACTTTTAATTTCATCTTCTGGAAAGAGTTGGTTCATTGCCTCTCGCGCAGCATTCTCACACTTTTCCGAAGAAGTATTCCCAGAAGGCGCTCCCTGGCAGAAATACACATTGGGTGCCTGATAGTAGTCTGGTTCTTCGACTTCTAATTCTTCTTGAGGGACGTCTTCAATTGGAACTACACGAAGAATATCCTTCTTATCAACTACACAGTAGAAACCGCCTGTATTTATGAGATACGTACAGTCATCTATCACAGTCTTTATACGACCAACCTCTTCCATCTTCTCGAAATCGTCAGGACCAAGATTATTATAGCCGAACATCTCATTAAGATGTGCAGCTGGCTGATTAGTCAAGAATGCGACAAATTGCCCTTTCTTAAGTTTCGGATTCATAATGAAATTACTTTTTCATCTTGCTCTTCGTCCAAAAGTTCTTTGATGCATGGGAGTATGTAAATCTTAACCCATTTCTGGACTAAGCGATGCTCGCCAGGATAGTGAGTTGCCACGCTATAGTTTCGCATGTATTCGTCATACCCATTAACTAAAGTATCTTCAGTGCCGAAGAAAGCATGAGTATGCTTCTTGTCGAACTCAGTAATTCCGTCGAACTGTGACTCTTCCATCTGCTGATATGAGTCACATAGTTCTTCGTCAATGTCAAACTCCGTTTGACCGTCTCGTCTGGGATTAAGCCATTTGTTAGTTCCTATGTTCTTACGCATAATCTCACTGACATGGAAGGCTGGGTTAACCAGGATCTTCTTGTAGCCGTGAAGCTGTTGTGCGTACATCGCCCCCATCGAAGTTCCAACGATGACATCCGGCTTTACCTCATAGCAAAGTCTATTAAGCATCTGAAGTGCCTCTTCTGGATGAAGAGGAATATCTGGTGATATCACTTCAACTTCCGGCAACTTATTTCGCAAATAGTCTGCTGTCTGAGTTGCTCCGGAAGAGCCAAGACCGTGTAAATAAACTATCTTTTTCATCTTTATTACGTCAATTCTGAATGATTTATAAGAATTCCATATATCTGTCTAAGAACACTTCTAACTATCTTGGCATCGCTTGTAACTTCAAGAGTTTCTTCATTTAAATAGATACGCTTGCTCAGCTCAATCATTAATGAACTATAGATGAAGTTTGTTACGGGGGCAACTGAGTTGGAGTATGGTTCGTTAACCTTGACTTTATAACCTTGCCTCTCAAATCCTTCCTTCACTATGCCTATTACGAAGTCTGAAGGTCTGCTCCAATCATCATTTACCCCTATGCAAACGTCGACATCACTTAATTCTGAAGGGAACGAATGACAATCAATAAGCAGAGAATGTTCATTCAATAGTGACTTGAGTTGTTCCCAATGTGAAGTGTAGCATTTCATCAATCTCTCTTGTTCTTCAACATCAACTTCACGACAGACTCCTGAAAAAGATGTGTAGATAATACCTTGACCTTCTTCTTCAAGTGGATCATCAATAAGTCTCTCCACATCTAAAACAAACCGAGAGTTGCTTGCAATGATAGAATGTATTTTTAAAGAGTCAACATCATCTGGGACAAAAATAACATCTGTAAACCAGTCTGTCAATAGTCGTACTTCATGTAGTAATGACAACTTGTCACTCCAGCATGTGTTGTCTAATCCTGTGATGCCAGCATGGGGGATGTGAAGAACTAAGTTATCATAGTACCTCAATCTTGGAGACTTGATAGTAGTCATGAAGTCTTCTTTGATATCGCAGTTGTTTTCGAAACGGGGAATTGACATAGGGGAATTCAATATATACTATAGGAAACAAATCGTTGTTATAACAGATTCATTAGTTTGAAAATTTCATGTTTATTTTTGTGCAATATTGACACCTTTTTCTTCAAGCCAATTAAAGAATTCTTTTTTAACATCCTCGTCAATTCGTACAAGATTAGGTGTCATTACGCCAGCAATAGAGCCGTTTAACTCGCTGTAAACCAGAACGAAATCATCATAGAAGCAAGATGCCCACTTATAATAATTGTCTTTGTTGTCGAACAGAATTTTATGCAAGTCCTGGTTCTCTTTTTTTGATATGACCATCGCTAAATACTTTAAAAATCATCATTATTAAGTGAAAGATTATACTCATGCGCATCGCAAAGTAAATCCGTGTACTTTGACATACTGGCTATAACCTTGACTCCTTCGTCAAACGCCTTGGAATCAATTGATATTACATTGTTGGGGATTTCGACGTAATCCAAACCACAACTCCAAAATGCTTTCGTTCGAATAGTTGTTAACGCTTTAGGGAGAACAACTCGATTAAGCGATGTGCAGTTCAAGAAGCATCCTGCGTGTATAGTTGAAAGTCGTGGTGGAAGAATGATTTCTTTCAATTGCTGACAATCACGAAAGCAGCATTTCCCAATGTAAGATACACTCTCTGGGATTGTAACAGACTCTAATTCCGCACCGTAAAAGGCTCCATCCGAAATTGCTACAACACCATCAGGGATGACGTACTGTTTAACTCCACGGAACAAAGCATAATCTACCTTCACAATCATTCGTCCGTAGTTGGAGAAGTGAACGCCATAATCGTCAACCTTATTAGATTCTCCCATCATCTGTACAATTTCGATGCATTGGTCAATAGCATCTTTGATAGACTTTACAATATGTGGAATTGTTGTAACGTTAGGATAGTAAAGTTGCATGAAGTCTCTTCTTTCAACGTCAATTCCAAATATACCCCAGCAGTGTGTATCGTCGTTGAAATCTTGACCGCGATCATAAGAAAGTTGAGTTCTCTCTAGATTTCTATACATATCGACGAAGGTTTCATCGCATCTTAGTGATGGGTGAATCTCAGGATTAATGCAAATGCGGTTATAGCCACTGAGCGGGTGTACAAAGAATGCTGCTAATCCTTCGCAGATGATGATATCTGGTAAGTATTCTTGAAGAGCATCATCAATTTCGAACTTCGATTCTTCATATGTATTGATGTCTATAACAACTTCAATGATGTGATGGTCTGTTATTCTCTGCATCAACAGATCCATAGATGAATCTGTTGTTTTCTCATGTACATATAATATAAACCTTCTTCTCATAGTTGCTTCGATTTATAACATTGCCATTATTGCCTCCCAAATCAGAGAGAGTAAAAGATAACCTATGAATAGCACGCCTGCGACGACCACAAAACCAATTAAAAAAGCAATCATAATTATAATAAATTTAATATTGTCTACTGCCTTTCAAGCGCTTCGACTCTTCTTTGATGCAAAGATAGCAAGTCTTTTTCTAACTATATGTGGAATAATAGATGATAGGTAGGAATTTCCCAATCTACGGTATAAACTACGTCCGCTTAAAACTCATTACATTTATATCCTCACATTCCGGACGCTTCTGCTGTATAACCTTTATGATGGTATCATACTCCAAGGCAGGAACCTCAAGCTCACCGAAGAAATCGATGAAAGGTCCCGTCTTATACTTCCTGTCTACATACGAAAACTTGATTTCTTTTATTATCATACGAATCTCTAATTAAGTTTTGATGCGAAGGTAGTAACAAAATTCTCAATAGACGAACAAAAAGAAAAGCGAGGTATGAGCCTCGCCTTTGATGGTATTAATCTTCTATTGCTACATGAAATGTATTATGCTTCTGCTGCCTCTTTCAACTTCTGCCAAACTTTCACCATAGCGTACGTATCAAGTTCGCAATACTTCAGTAATGATCTACGTGCTAATAGTTGTTCTTCTGGAGCCATGTCTTTTATCTTTGGGAAGATGCTCATTGCTTCTCCGCCATTATGTACACTACCTTCCAAGTTATGATAGTCAAGCTCTGGGTCTTTGGGGAAAAGTGCTGGAAGAACACTCTTTATGCTGAACGAGCCACCCATAGCGGGAACATAGTACCACCCTTGTTGGAATGGAACAAGCAAATCTATTATATGATCGCGGATATTCAAGAGATGTGAAGCCAAATCTGGGAATGTATCTGCAAGTTCAGTCAGTCTACTACACTCAAATGCTTTGTTATATGCAGTAACGCACTTGTTCTTCGGAATGTCTACACATAGTTGTTCTGCTAAGTGCCTTCTAGTGTCTTCACCTGACTCTCCCAGGAATTCTTTGTGCTTCAACTCTCCACCTTCCTTCTCTATATAATGTAGCGAATACTGGAACGGTATCTGCTGGTAGGGATGTGTACCCTGGTATTCTGGGATGACGGGCTGGATTGTTTCAAAATCAAGGAAGTAGAGAGGATAAGATAGTGTATTAAGGAACTTGGCTATTTCCACCTTATTAATATATATGGTATCGTGGAGATTGCACTCAACTTGTCTCCGCTGTTTGTCATTGAGACTCTCATTAGATAGTTGTTCGAAGTTGACAATACCTTGTTTATAGTGCGCAACCTTCTTGTCGAAGTTCATTCTGTATAAATTGAAAACGGACAGTCTCGGAAGATGTTGAGAACAATATTGCCAGAAAGCGCAGTCGTAATGCTTGTGGCAATGAACATCTAAATCCTCATTAGGCTCAACGTCTATTTGTGCAAGCATCTTTTTTGCTCTTGCCACTTGATACTCTACATTGCCATATTCTCGTGCAACAGCTTCGCTTATATCTTGGACTTGGAAGAGTTTTTGTATATCTAGTTCTCCGTCCAGTACATAATCGGAATTGATACAGACAAGATAGGTTCCTGTTACTTCGATTCCACAACGAGATAAGAGATACTTCTGGTAGGCAACATCTTGAGCATATACTTCATTGCTAGAATCAGTGCTGCTTTTTACTTCGTAGATAGCGTAACCATCATTCTCCTTCTTCAAGATGTCAACTGCACAATAGCCACCATCATATACAAAAGAAGCCTCACAAATCACATCGACTCCGGCATCTATGCACCTTTGAGTATCTTTGACCATCTTGTCAAGGTCAAGTTTTCCATCAGAAGTATACGCTGTGACTTCTGAATAGTTCCCGAACAATCCTTTAGCCAAGTCACCAACAACACTTCCCGACTCGAAACGCTGACGTAGAGAATCGCTAATTTCTGCCTGTTCCGGCTTGTATGTCTTTAACCAAAGTGCTTTGGGACATTGACGATACAGAGTGTATCTTGACTTCGAGATGCCTATGTGCTTCGCTATAGCCACAATCTATTAGATTATAGAATCTTTGGAAATGACAGCGTGTAGATTGCATTTTGGACGATTAAGATCCATTACGAAATGATACCAAGGTTCATCTTCATAAGGTTCATTAATCTCGACAGAGAAGAACTTTTGAGTTACACCGTCTTCTAACTTGTCTTGTTCTTTAACCTCTTCCGATGAAGACCAGTATGTACATAAGCCTCTATGTGGAGAAACAGAAGAAAGAGTTATATGGTTACCGTTTTTGCCCATTAGAACACAGATGATGTTACCATCTTTGTTAACGGCCCATTTGGGGGTGGTATTTCCAAGTAATTCTTGCCATTCTCTTGTGCTTGGTATACGCCAAGCGCCCCCCCATTCTATAGTAGCTCTATCTTCTTCTAAAACATAATCGTCATTTTCTGACGCACTTTTAAGGATTGTCAGGGGACTATCATATAATGGAAGAGCGTATAACTCAAAGTCGGAATCTGTAACGCTCATATCTTCCGATGCCCAAAGAGTTCCGCTTGGAAGATCTAAATCAACAGCGACATGTCCTTCATGGTTGGTTCCTTCACTGATGACATCTTTATATTCATGACGGTTGATGAATTGAATCCCTCTATATGGTGATTCTTTCATCATTTTGGCAATTTTCTCTTTGAGTCCGCCAAAGGCAGCATGAGCGATTTTTTCTTGAACATTATTATTTCCAGTTCGAAGAGTTATTGTTCCTTTCTTTTGATTAATGAATACAACTCGCTTGAGATTGATAATCGTAGAACGGTCTATTCGAACTAAATCATGCGGGATGTCCAACCTCTCCAATTTCTTCCAAAATTGCCCAATCTGGATACGAATACCTTTATTCTGCGTACTTGTAAAAGTGATGTCAATATAGTTTCCACACGCTTTGATGAATACAATATCGTGAAGTGACCTACTATCGAAGTAATAGTCATTTTTACCATCTATTATGTGAACTACTTTATCTTCCATACTACCTAACTGCTTTATACCGCGAATATAACAAAAATTACATTTCTATCAAAAGACTTTTAGATATCTTAGGAGCATCTTCTGTCGATCTTGGATTATTTAGCTTTTAATACTGCTCCGCTTCCCATAAGCTTAATCTTTGCCCCAGTCCAGGCGAACTATCGATATACATAATATCGCCTTCTATTCTGAAGTCATATGATTCAAGCCAAGCATCAGTGACCATAGAATTTACGGCATGTCCAACACCACAGAGATTATACGACGTTCCGCATTTCGGACATGTAGCAGTCACTGTCTGGTCCATTTGGACAGAGGTATTCTGCTTCTTTCTATCACACATCGGACACTTCAAGTCGTACACCTTGTACTCCCCTGTATATGGGTTCTTGTAGATGAGCAACCCGTTATGACCTACAAGTTCTTTTGGATGCTTGGATCTGTAGATATAGCACCACCCTCCATCTGGATCATTCAACGTCCATCTTGTCCTTTTATCACCTTCTTGAATATTGATAGTCTTAAGATTACACTTGAACTTCACCAAGATAGGCTTGATAGCTAAGACATCAAGAACCATAAATATTGTGAATAACGTGATAAAGAGTCTTTTCATCTCTTATTCTGCATATGGTAACTTAAAGTAGAGCGTATCTCCACATTCTTCAAAAGATGCATTTACTTTTACTTCAGTCAACCTACATGTATCGTAGTCAAACACTTTAATTCTTTTAGAGGGAAAAGTCCTAATATCATACCGGTTTTTCACCCTAAATTTAGTAATATTGCCAATGGCTTTGCCATATAAACGATATGTTCCAGTTGCTTCGACATAATAACTATGCACAGGATGGTCAGAATGTTCATAAACTGTCAAATCCATCAAGTATTCATATCCGTCTTCCATAATTTAACTTTTAAATAATCACCTACTCCCTTTCAAGCGTTTCGGGTTTCTCTTAGCTTACTTGCTCGTCTATTATCTTTTTATTCTGCAAAACTATATTCATTTTCTGTTGATGAATCTTACTATCTTATCACGACTTTCTTACCTCCAATAACATTAATGCCTTTATGAACTTCGTTCAACCTGAATCCATTAAGATCGTAGATTGAGGCATTCCTTTTTTTGTCCATAGTTACACCTTTGATGGCTGATGGGTCAATTTCAACTATGTTGTCAAAGTAATTTACGTATCCAGAATTGATGTATGAAATGGCACAGTTTTGTGGAACTTGCAATGTTGCATTAGGTATGATATGAAATGCATCATTACCAAGATATGGTGCTGTTGTGTTGAGTGATGTTACAGTCTTTAAAACGTAATTACCATTAGAATATGTGTTAAAACATCTTTCGCCAATTGTCGATACTTTTTTCCCAAGAACAACATGTGACAAATGATCACAGTCATAAAACGCTTGATCACCAAGAGAAACCACATTGTTAGGAATGACTACAGTGGACAATCCTCTACAGCTCTCGAAGGCTGAATTTCCGATAGAAGTAATCCTATTGGGAATTGTTATAGAGGTCAATCCTCTACAACTATAAAAGGCCGAATTACCAATAGAAGTAACTCCATCAGGAATTGTTATAGAAGTTAAGTTTCCACAACAATAGAATAATCCCTCGCTGATAGAACTTACATTATTGGGAATATTTACTGTAGTAATATTCGAGCAATATTGGAAAGCATAATTTCCAATTGAACACGCTTCGTTAAGGATATCAATAGAAGTAAGTCTACTACACCAACCGAAAGCATAATCCCCAATTGAAGTTACTCGTCCGGGAATTACGAGGGAGGTTAGCCCATAGCAGCTATAGAAAGCATAGTCTCCAATGGATGTCAAATAGGAGGGGAGAGATAGTGTATTTAGCTTATGACACTCAAAGAAAGCTCTGTTCCCAATAGATGTTATATATTGTGGCAATTCAATAGAAGTTAATTCTTTGCAGCCAGCGAATGTTGACTCGCTAATCTGGGTCACTTTCTTGGGAATGGTTAAAGATGTAAGACTACTACATCCATTAAATGCATTAAAATCTATGCTTGTTACACCATCAGGGATAGTCAATGAGGAAAGACTTTTGCAACCCAGGAACAATCCACTAGGAATAGACGTAATCCCATCAGGAAGATTTACCGATGAAAGACTACTGCAATATGAAAAGGCACCACTTCCAATGCTAGTTACACTATTGGGGATGTCTATCGAAGAAAGTTTGGAACAATATTCAAATACCCTATAACCAATAGATGTAACTCCCTCAGGAATCGTTACAGAAATAAGATTTGTGCATAATTGAAAGACACAGTTAGCTATCTTTGTCACACTATTTGGAATGGCTACAGAAGTTAGACTGGTACAGCCCGTAAACGCATAGTCCCCAATCCAGGTTAGTCCATCAGAAAGGGTTACTGTAGTTAGACTGGAACAACCATCAAAAGCACGTTCGTCTACATAAGAAACACTGCTAGGTATAACCAAAGAAGTCAGACTTTTACAATTACGAAAAGCTTTTATGCTAATTGAAGTAACGCTGTTAGGAATGTTGATTGAGGTTACATCCGCACAACCATCAAATGCAAATCCATCAATACGGACAACGGGGTAAGTAGTTCCCTTATATACAATTTCACTTGGAATAATAATGTCTCCGGTATAATCTGATTCGCCTTTGGTTGTTATTCCTTCTGTATTTTCGTATTTTTTTTTGCATGTTACAAAGGCCGAGTAGCCACTCATGCCCCAATTTTTTTCAAGATAGTAGTATATGCCGTCTACTTCGAAAACTTCTGCACTTACAGTCAATGAAAGTGCTAATGATACTAGTATACATAGTAGTTTTTTCTTCATAATCGTATTTCGTTTTACCAAATTGGTTGTTTAACAGTGATTGTTTATAACAGAGTATTACCGTTTTATAGTAATTCGTATAAATTATTACCGCTCAGAATGTCCTGGGGAACTTCATCTTTAACAGAGTTGTCAATGAAGCAAAATACTGGTTTGTGAATATTAGTAGCAATTGTAAAACAGTTGGCCAAAGTTGAATTACATTCAGCGCCAAAATATGTATTATACAAACAATAAGGGATATCTTGTCTTGGACTGTCGTCGTCAAAAGTGATTTTCCAATAAGTTTCGCCGAGCAATTCTCTTGCAGCTTCCCATCGTCCGTCCTCATGGCTTTCGCCAAATACGAACAAAGGTGCTGTAATGTTTGATGATGCATACTCTTTGATGAGTTGTTTCAATTCGTTTAAGTTAATTGTCTTCATAAGCAAATCCTATTTTACTATATGTCCCTAATTATAAGTATTTCTATAATCACATTTTTGCAACAAATGTAGTAACTACTCGATGATAATTCATCAAATTAGGACTCTTTAGGTATGAATATGATGATAGGTGGTATCAACAATATTACCTTTAACTAAATATTGTCATTTGACGTTATCTGAAGTAGAAATCAATTCTAATTCAGTACCACATTCATTACAAACAGTTTCTGCTGTATCACCTCCTTTAAAGAAAGAAGCGATATCACTAAAACTAAAATAAAGACATCCGCATTTAGGGCATTTGAACATGGGAGTTCCGCTGCGATCAACATTCTTGCTACTAACTTTGGTTCCGTCTGGATTTGTAATAATCATATCCGTTGTTTTTAAGTCGCCCTAGGCTCCTCTCAGGTTTTCTTTATAAAAAACTACCCATCGGAATATCTGGATGCTACACCTAAGAGCATAAAAAAGCGTGAAGCCGATTGTCGCCACTCGCGCCTCACACCTTCTGAGCCTTAGGACATGCTCTATACTATCTGAAACAACGAGCAACTCCAAAGACTCCACGCAGTATATTAGCAGACCTCACCCTCATTTGAACGAGAGCGTAGTATGCTTTCAAACTGTTGTCATCTTATCGTTGCCTGGGTTCGATAGTATACAGCTGTATACCACAGTCAGAGTGTCCTAAGTTCTGAAGGTGAAACTCCAAGCGTCAACAAAACGCTTTTTTCATAAGATCCTGACACCGACACCAACTCCACTAAGAAGGTCATAAAGCGTCAGGTTATGCATCATAACGTCCTTTGACGCAATTTTGCATACGCAAAATTAGGATTTTTTTATCATTCGTCCAAATAAAACCTAATTCTTTTATATATAATTAAGGAAAACGGCTCTTTTGATGGAGGAACTAACCACTTCCTTTCTTATTCATCACACTATAAAGTTTAATGGGATTACATAAATGATCGCTTAACAAATGATTCAAAAACTACGCTGATTTTACGCTGTGCTGAAAATATCATTTACTCTTTCTACTTTTGCCGCAGAAATCGAACCCGATTGCCCAAGGACAAGACGGTGCATTTACTAAGAGAAATTTTACGCTGAAAATACGCAGGGACACAATTGCAAATAACTCTTTGTAATTTCGCAGCAGAAAACCAGTCCGTCTGAAGCCGGACATATTATAAAAGTAATACAAACAATTAAAAATTATAATTATGAAGACTTTAGAAGAAAAAATCGACATGATGGATTACACATTCAAGACATGGTTTAGAAGTCATGTCAAGTGGATTAAAGAGGCTGTCTGCTACATCAGTGCGGATAAGTACTTTGATGAGGACACTCTTGAAGATATCAAGCATGTGCTAGTCATCGTAGCAACGTACTCAAAAAAGAATCCGTATGAAGTGCATTCTACCTTCTGGAAAGAAGACAAAATCATCTCGTCTCACAAAGCCACCTTTGCTGATATTGACAGAAGCCTTTGTCTTTCTAATATCTTCATTCCCCGGGGTGAGAAATCGAGCATGGTGAAGAAAATCTATGGCTTAGTGTTATCTAACTTTGTTGAGTCTATCAATATCCAAGTATAGTGTTTGAACTAAATCAATTTCTACTATTGTAGATAAAGGGACCAAGCCTGTATAGATGGTCAAAGGATAATATCCACCAGCGACGAAGCAGGATAAGTCGCTGGATTTTTAAGATTAACTATTAAGTATAACAACTAAAAATAAGCAATATGACTGATTTTATGACAAGTTCCCGTGCATGGGAAATTAAAACTAGTGTGAATAGAAGATTCGTTATCGTGGACCCCACTTCCGGTGAAGTATTACATGATGCAGATGGTTATGGTTTTAAATCGTATGACAGCGCATACAAATACGGCTATAATCAGTATCATACTAACCCCATAGGTTATAAAGAAATCAAAAGTAATCAACTTTTCTAATTCTCAGACGACGACAGAGATGGGTAGGGTAGCACGCAAGTATCCAACGGGAAGGTTTTTCCTTCGCACGCCGGCTAAAGTCGACGAAGGAAAACTGTACCCTATCTATCTTTGCTACTTCTGCGGAGGTAAGAAAATCAGGCATAACACAAGTATTATGACTATAGCACAGGATTGGAATCAGGGGGCCAACTATGGCATAGGCGAACTTCGTGCAAGTTACGGATCCGACTACAAGAAGAAGAACCTGCAACTTCAGAAGTTACTAAGAAAAGTTGACGGCAGCATTTTCGACTATGTAGAGATGAACGGTGAGATTAACCCGGACATCATCCAGGGATTCATCAGCGGTGATGATAGCCCATTGCGAGCCGACAAAGGACAAAACTTCGTTGCCTATGCACTTGACGTACTGGAAAAGCAGTATAAAAGACATAAGATAAGAATTTCTACTTACAAGAACTCTGTTAGTATTCTGAACCAGTTCAAGAACTTTCTGAGTGAGAAAGAAAGTGAGAAAGAAGGTAAACTCTTCGTAGGTAACATTACCGAGGAACTTGTGCGAGACTTCTTGGTGTGGGGACTTGAACGGGGACGTAAGACTGATACAGTTGAAAAGTACTTCGAGACTATCAGTAAGATATGCAAACAAGCTTCAGTGGACGGATTACTCTGTGGGGCATCTGCTCTGGCTATTGCCGACATCATCTTGGAAGACAGTTTAGATGACTCTTCAATAAGGTCAATCAAGTATCTGACTCCTGAAGAGATGAGCAAGTTCGTCAACATAGACAGGGGTATAATAAGCAATAAAGTAGATGATGCTTTAGATATGTTCAAATTCGCGTATTTTTCATGTGGGTTAAGAATCAGTGACATTATTACCTTAAGGTGGCATGACATTGATTTTGATAAGAAAGAATTGTGCAAGATTCAGGTTAAGACTCGTGGTCGTAACATTATCCCACTTACAGATAAAGCGATAGAGATTCTTGAGAAGTGGAAGAACCGTTACAATGTCTTCGTGTTCGGACTGCTGTCGGATGACTTCGATTTGAAGGATGAGGAAAAGTTGAGAACAAGACGTAACTCACTGACGTCTACTATCAACAAGCGACTCAAGAGCATTTCAAAGAAAGCGCAACTTGAGAAGAAGGTAACATTCCACATGGCTCGTCACTCCTGGGCAGTCAACGCCTTAGAGCAAGGTCTGTCTATAAGCATGATTAGTTCGCTACTAGGGCATACCAGTACTATGGTCAGTGAGAAGGTATACGCAGAGTTCAGGCAGAACACTAAAGCTGAAGCTGTCAACAAGCTGAAATTCAACTTATAAACTCAGGTTTTTAAATACAGTACAAACAACAATAATAATTTAATATTCAAAATTATGACAAAGAAAAGATTTTGGGAGATCGTGAGAAAGATTCACTGGTCTCGTTACTGGAAGTTCGATAAGAACTGTAAGATTTGCCATCAAAGAATGCTGGAGGCGTGTACTCAAGACGAACTAAAAGTGTTCGAAGATATGGCAAGAAACATACGTTCTAAGCTTGAAGAACGTATCACAGAGCATTACCGCACCATCAGCAATGGGAAGTTCGATATTATGTGTCCAGAAGGGTTCACACGCACAGGCTACATTGGTGATAATACTCTGAATGATGGTCTCTGGCATATCGTCGGTAAAGGGAAGTTTACCTATGATAAGGTGATGAAGAATCCGGATGAGTTTTGGAAAGTATTTGGTAATGTGTACATGATGATGGATACTGAGTGCTTCGGCTACATCTTCTGAGATATGTTTTATGCTTTAGATTAAGTATGATATTCAAAACGACAGATGGAGGGACTTGGAAGAAGAACTATTTAAATAATAGATATTTAGAGAACTAATCAATAATAAGATTATGGCAGGTTATTATTTTTATTCTATGTCCAACAATGCGTTGGATGCGTATAGAAGAGGCGAAATGCCTATGTCTAAATGGACGAAGAAAGCTATTCTTCAGCGTTTAGAAGAACAATTCGCAATTAAAGAAGAACATCTTGCGTTCTTCAGGAGTTTGAGTCTTAGTTGTCTTAGAGAGAAACTTCTTGTAGAGTGTGGATGGCATCACACTAGTAAGTTTTACAATGCTACAGAATTTTACGATGTCGACTACAACGAAGACGAAGATTATTATGAAGACGTTGACGTCTATGATAATGTTTACAAAATTAAGGACTGGTTTCACCTTACTTTCGACAAGAATCGCAGGGCATTCAAGACAATAAAGAAGAAGCAGTTCGAGGAAGCCAAAGAGAAACATTACAGCAGATGTCATTATGAGTGTGAGAAAATTAATCCTATTAAAGAGTTCAAACATATAATGGCCCGCTTCGCAGAGATTCCATATGTTTACAAAGGTGACGGGTATGAAGATTTCAATCGATACCAGCGACCATGTAGCAATGGCATCGGTTATGTTGCTATTTGCCCTGGTAACTCTTCCTATAATTTCTACACAGATAATGTGTATGCTGTAAAAGCTCTGAAACGTAAGTATTCAGAATGGAGAGAAGCAAATCCTCATGTTGAGCAAATTCCTGATGAAGATCTCAGGGAAGCAATAAGAGTAAAATAAAGAAGTATAATGATTTAACCCCCAAGTCCCGGAAGGGCAGATACATTATGAACAAGGAATCTATTATGAGAACTGTTTACAAAGTGTTGATGGATAAAGGATATAATCCTAAGAGGATAAAAAATTGTGATGGAGAACCCTCTCTCTCATTTAAGATAGATATAATGCCTATGTATGTAATACCGGTTGATGGTTATATCGATATCACTTTCTATGTCACTCTCCCAAGCTCAAAGTCGGTAAGTGCTGATATAGAAAAACTTATCAGCAGACACGATTTCATGCATCTATCTGGAATCGAACACCTTGATAATATAGAATCAGCCATATATATCATAAGTTTCAATCTTTTTGTTTTTGATCTGAAACACGTACAGGTAATTATTGATTATGCCATTGGCACTATTAATGCCTGTATTAGTGATTTAATGTGTTATGTGCTTAAAAATTAAAATCTAGTTCGTCAACTACCTCTCCGAGAGTATCTGGTAGGAACTCCGCGTAGACTTTCTCGGTCACCGCCGTCGAGGTGTGGCCGAGAAGTCTACTTATCTTGCTTATCTCAACTCCCTTTTCCAACGCAAGTACAGCCCAGGTATGCCTGGCCCAATGGAAAGTTACTTCAAATTCAAAGTTTGCGAACTTCGACTGTCGCTTCAGAGAAGTATTAATCGTATTGGTTACAGAGTTGCGACGCCTACGTAATTCTTCATCGACATTTAGATTGAACTTGTCAGGCAGCAACCCGAACACAAAGACCTTATATCTGCCTTTCCAACGGTCAAGTATCTCGGTTGCTGCTTCTCGTATTGGTATAACATTACGGTTACGGGTTTTTACCTGAATCTTCCTGATGACTTGCTTCTTGAGGTCAATATCGACCCAGCGCAATGTCATCATATCAATGAGGCGTAATCCACAAGAATAGAAACTAAACATAAACATATCGTGGAACTCTTTCATACGGATGTGTGGAAGAGTCTCACGAATGCCAGCAAACGCTTTCAGTTGTTCTTCAGTAAGATACTTGACCCTGACTTCATCAGCATCAAGAGACTTATCAGATAGAT
>JAEEGL016474451.1_pt1 | contig 19019 bp, 17 predicted proteins | sample 9134231 | NCBI WGS metagenome assembly JAEEGL01 (sample SAMN16246548, study PRJNA631951) | gut metagenome | biome: gut microbiome; feature: rumen; material: fiber-attached | host: Bos | place: Iran: Karaj | collected 2018-10 | reverse complement strand
TTGTCGAAGCCATCCAGTATGGCATTCCCCTGAGACAGCTCAGCCGTATGACTGGAATCAGCTACGGAGTGATTCAACGAACAAACGGGAAATTGAATGGAAAAAAAGGGGTTAAAAGTAAAAGTGGGTCAACGGAACCGTCCCCCTGACCCTCTCTGCCGTGAGGCCAGCGGGCAGGCTCTTTTCAGGTTGTTCCTACAAGGCTTGTAAATCCTGCCCTTTATTATAATAAAAGATGGATACAGAGAAATTCCATAACGAGTTAGCGATGCAACTTGGTTATGAGCGCCTAGTGAACGATAAGCGGATAGCCATTGAAATAGAGGAATCAGATGACCCGTTGGTGATCATTAAGGCGAAAGACTATTCTGAGTGTATACGATTCAAAGCATCGGATGCATTAAAAGTGTTGAATAGCGATGCTATTTCTTGTTTACATGAAGAGATTATGCACATAGCAAAAGTGGTAAACCAAACCTATGATAAGGCTAATAAGCTATTCTGACGATATAAATAAGTTTATTGCAATAAACAAAATTTCAAAATGAGAGCGACTGTACTTATAGATAAAATAAAAAAGGCTCCTTTAGCAAAGGATTCGTTTTGGGCTGTGGTGGGAAATGGTCTTGGATCAGCTTTGCTTCTTATTTCGGGAATCATTATTGCTCGTATTCTCGGAAAAGACTTGTATGGTGAATATGGTGTTGTTAAGACAACGATGCTATATATAGGCGGTGTTGCTGCATTTGGAGTTGGAACGACATCTACTAAATATATTGCAGAACATACGAAAGAAAGTTCCGACTATCTAAGGAGCATAACAAAGATTTCTGTTTGTATCACGTTTGTTTTTAGTGTACTCTTAAGTGCTTTTTTATATGTGTTTGCTGAGGATCTGGCAAATTTGATGAGGGATGAGCGATTGGTAGTTGCATTCAGATTTTTGGGAGTAATCGTAGTGTGCAAAGCCATGTCACTTACTATTATTGGAATATTGGCAGGGCATAAGCATTTCAAGGCAATTGCATCTAACAATATACTTTCGGGGGTGGCCATGTTACTCTTATGTTTTCCTTTGACATGGTTTTTTGGCATTAAAGGAGCTTATACTTCTCTGCTGCTGTCTCAATTGATTCTTATGGTTTGCTGCTTTTTATACTTTAGAAAAAAATATGAGCAATACCCACATTCAAATAAGAAGTTTAAAGTGAAGGAGATCCTTTACTTCACCTTCCCTGTAATGTTAAAAGAACTCTCCTATTACATGGGGAATTTTGCAATGATGGTTATTCTAACACGTTTCGCATCTATGGGTGAGTACGCTATTCTTTCGGTTTCAGCCCAGTGGAATGCTGTTATAGCAATCATTCCTACTCTTCTCTTTAATGTTGTTTTATCATATCTGTCAGGCGAAAAGAACGAGGCCAAGCACAAAACAATCTTGCATAAGATGCTGGCTATTAATTTTGCATGTACATTAATCCCCTGTTTGGCTGTTTTGGCACTACTGCCTATTATAGTGTCTTTTTATGGAAAGACATTTGTTGGACTTCAGACAGTTATGAGCATTGGTATTTTTTCCACGCTTTTCTATTGTGTTTCTAGAGTATTCGAGTCAAATCTGCTTTCATGTAATCATTCTTATCTTTTTTTTGGTAACAAATTAGTTCTTGATGTGATACGCATTTGTACTTGTTATTACGTAGTAACATTATACAATGGAATCGATGCGGCTTACAATGTCACTGTTATTACTCTTTTATTGTCCATTCTGTATTTCATGGTTCTATTTGTTGAAAACAAAGCTCTAAAGAATTAAAAAATGGCACTTATATTATCCGTAATATTGTTCGCAGTATTCATGCTAATAATTTCAAGAGAAAGAAACCATTCTATATCTCTTTTATTATTAATCGGCTTCTTCTTTAGGTTATTTCTTATGTTTGCTGATTATTATCAGCTGTTTCCAATATTTGGATCAGGGGCAGACTCGGAGAAATTTCATATCTGTGCCATGCGTAACATGAACACCATGGGTTTTGATTATAGGATAACTGCCTACTCTGATGTTTTGACAGTTGTATATCGTCTTACAGATGGCTCTCGTTTGTTTGCCCAGTTTCTAAATGTTTTAATGGGTAGCGGTGTCATGGTTGTTGTTAATAAGACGCTGAAGGTGGTGAATTCTTCTATAAAGGTGCGCAAGCGAATCATCATGATTATGGCATTTATGCCAATGCTTGGTTGCTTTTCAGCAATATTACTCCGCGAAGCGTGGATAGAATTCTTTATATCACTTTCCATGTATTTCTTTGTTTGTTGGTTTCTTAATGTTGGGAATCAGCTTAAGAATATGATTGGATTGTTAACATGTGGTATGCTGGCAACATGGATGCATTCTGGATGTGTTGCAGTAATTGTGGGCTATCTTTTTGCTATATTATCTTATAACCCTAAAAAACAAGCCGTAAAATTTTCTTCTGCCTCGGTTTTTGGAATTTTAGTTTTGTTTTCATTCCTTGCATTTTTCTCTGCTTTTCAGGAAGTTTTGGGAGAAAGATTTTCTTCTATAGAAGAGGATGGAATTGAGGAAACATTGATGGATCGTTATTCTTCATCACAAAGCGGTGGTAGTCGTTATTTGGAATGGTTGACAGTTACTAATCCTTTACAAGCAATTCTGTTTTCTCCTTTAAAGATGTTCTATTTTCTTTTTTCTCCTATACCTTTAGACTGGAGAGGATTCTCTGACGTTATTGCATTTATGATGGATAGCATAGTTTATATAGGTATTTTTTGGATTCTTATAAGAAGAAAACTTTCGGTAAGAGTTGAAAAATTACTAAAGAGGTATTTAATTGTTGTTTTTCTGCTTATTTCTTTTGTTTTCTCATTTGGAACTAGTTATGCAGGAACTGCAATTCGACATCGGGCAAAAGCATTCAGTGTATTGTCTATAGCTTTAGCTGTATCATTGGAGAATTCAGGAAAAAAGAAAACTACTCGTCTATTACGAAATGCTTAAACGTAAATTATAATATACTATTCGAATCAACGACCTTGCTTGTCACTAAATTGAATATTTTATATTGTCAACAATATTTTAAAACAAAATGAAGATTATATTAATTCCTAGTAACACAGACCTTAATAGGGGAGATCAAGCTTTAGTTTGGGAATCAATTCGATTAATTGAGGAAGTTTGTGACGACCCAGAGATTTCATTAATGAGGGGTGATGATAAGCGTCAATATGCTCAAACAGAAAAGTTAGGCTATCCTTTACTGCCAAAAATATTAAAGCATCCTGGCCGAGTGTTTTCTAAACAAAAACATATCAGATATTCGCTATTTGAATTGTTAGTCATGGGGATAGTGGCTATTTGTGATTTTGTACTGTCATTCATGTTGCTTGTAAAGTGTCGATTAATTAATAAATTCGCACTTTTATTTATGTCTAATGATTCTAGGAAAACGTACTTGGCTTTTAGAAATTGTGACGCAGTATTTGTAAAAGGCGGTGGTTTTATCCATTCTTATGGAGCGATAACCGATGCCTATCAAATATATTATTTGCTTTACTATTTTTTGGTTGCAATAAGATTTAAAAAACAATTATTTGTTCTGCCGAACAGTGTGGGACCTCTTAGGAGTAAATTAGCGCGATTGTTGGCATGTTATGTGTTAAAAAGATGTACTTATGTTTCAGTGCGGGAATCTGTTTCCAAAAGATTTCTTTTGGCTCAAAAATTAAATGTTCCAATATACAGGCATGCGGATTTGGGATTTTTCCTGACATGTGACGAAAAATTCAATGCTAATATGTATCTTATAGAGCATGGCGTTAATCTTTCGGTACCTATTGTTGGAATTACTTTACGACCATACAGGTTCCCCGGAGATTCTAATCCGGAAAAGAAATACGAGAACTATATTATGTCTGTGGTATCATTTTGCCACTATCTTGAAGAACAAAAATATCAGATTGTTCTTTTCTCTCATACACTAGGACCTGGTGCTCATGAGAATGATACAATTGCTATAACAGAAGTGTCAAATTTATTAGATGAACAAAACATCAAACATGTTATGATTGAGGATGAAGAATTAGATTGTCGTCAGGTTATGGCATTATATTCAAAGTTTAATTATCTTGTTGGAACACGTTTCCATTCTGTTATCTTTGCGCAGAACAGTTTTGTTCCTACTATTGCAATTTCTTACGGCGGTAATAAGGGAATCGGTATTATGGAGGATGTCGGCTTGTCTGAATTCGCCATTCCGATTTCAGAGATATCAGCAGAAAGAATTGTCATTCTTTTTAAGAAAATAAATAATGAGAGAGAACGAGTCGGACACCAGTTAAAAAAGAGTCGTATAGATATCAATAATGATAGGACAAGAATGATAAATGAAGTAAAAGGAATAATCAATAATAAGACAGCTTAACCTGTTTAATACAAATGGTTCTAAGATTCAATCATTTGTTTGTAATGATGTGCCAAAAGGAAGAAAGTAAAGTTTGATTTTTTTGATTTAATTTGTATATGATTAAGATAATTCGCGCAGTGACAGCCCCTAGATCCCTGGGCTTCGTAAGAGGGATATTACCAGATTTAAAGAAAAAATATGAAGTGGTATTGGTTTCATCCCCTGGTGAGCAGATGGATGAGATAAGTGAGACCTATGGTATCCGTAGCGTAGCCGTACCTATGCAGAGGCATATATCACTGAAAAATGATATCGTTTCGTTGTGTCGTATGATTAATGTGTTCCGCAAGGAGCGTCCGACGATGGTTCATTCTATGACTCCTAAGGCCGGAATGCTCTGTATGGTGGCGGCTTGGCTGGCAAGAGTGCCTGTGCGAGTACATACCTTTACAGGTTTGGTTTTCCCGACCTCTACTGGGATGAAGCGACGCATTCTTATGGCAACGGATTGGCTGACTTGTGCTTGCGCTACACATGTTATACCTGAGGGCGAGGGAGTGAAGGCCGATCTTCTTAACAATGGTATTACGAAGAAGCCAATGAAGGTTTTGGGCTATGGTAATGTTCGGGGAATAGACTTGGAGCGGTTTTCCTTAAGAGAGGAGATCAAAGTAAAACTGGATGAGCTTTGTCTCAAAGACAGTTCTAAATTTACTTTCCTCTTTGTTGGACGTATTGTGAAGGATAAGGGCATCAATGAGTTGTGTGAAGCTTTTGATAAGTTGTCTGGCATGGCTTCTGTCCGATTGCTACTTGTTGGTGCCTACGAGGATTCTTTAGATCCAATCTCAGAAAAGTCACGTGAAATCATCTCCAAGAACAAAGCAATTGAAGCTGTGGGACCAAAATATGGTGATGATCTTTTGGTATATTATGCTGCTGCTGATTGTTTTGTTATGCCCAGTTATAGGGAAGGATTCCCCAATACTGTATTAGAAGCAGGAGCAATGGGATTACCTTCTGTAGTAACTGACATTAATGGTTCTCGTGAGATTATTAAGGATGGGTATAATGGATTGATTGTGCCTTCGAAAGATGCAGACGCACTATATAAAGCCATGAAGAGAATGGTTGAGAATTCTGAGGAGCGAAAGAATATGGCTTCTGTCGCTCGTGAACATATAGGAACCCATTATGAACAGGGATTTGTGAGAAAGTGCTTGTATGATTTTTATGATGAGATTTTACCTACAGATTAGAATTGAATATGTATAAGAGCTTTTTTAAACGAGTGTTGGATTTCTGCATATCGCTGATTATGCTGATTTGCATCAGTCCTGTTTTGTTGGTTATAATCATTTGGCTGCACTTTGCAAATAAGGGTGCTGGTGCTTTCTTCTATCATGAGAGGCCTGGAAAAGATGGGAAGCTATTCAAGGTAATAAAGTTCAAGTCTATGAATGACGAACGGGATTCTGAGGGTAATTTGCTGCCCAATGAACAACGAGTTACAAAGATTGGTCGTTTCATCAGGAAATTCTCTATCGATGAACTACCGCAGTTGTTCAATGTGCTGAAGGGGGATATGTCGCTCATCGGCCCACGCCCATTGGTTCCACGTTATTTAAAACTTTATTCACCAGAACAGGCGCGTCGCCATGAAGTCCGTCCGGGCATTACCGGCTGGGCACAGGTTAATGGGCGCAACTCGATAACTTGGACGGAGAAATTTAAACTCGACGTATGGTATGTGGATCATTGTTCGATGTGGCTTGACATTAAGATAATATGGAAGACAATTGTCAATGTGTTAACACACAAAGGTATTGACTCTGGTGATGGTAAAGTCGGAGATGTTGGTTTTGATGGAACAAATTAGCGAAATAGTAATTTAATTTTTTTGATAATTATGAAAATAATGGTACTTGCTGGTGGAAATGACCAGGCAGCTTTAATTCGGATGCTCAGAGAGAGAATCCAAGGTGTCGAGATTGTTTTGATCGACTATAACAAAGACGTAGTGGCAGCTAAATTTGCAGACAGGCACATTGTTGAAAGTACAATGGATTTGCCGAAGGTGAAGGAAATTGCTATCAATGAGAAAGTAGACTACATCATGACGGCTTGCGGCGACCAGCCTGTACTTACAATGGCCGTCGTATCAGACGAACTTGGACTACCCTGCTATCTGAGTAAGAAACAGGCTGTTGAGATAACAAACAAGAAGTTCATGAAGAAAAAAATGTCTGAATTCAATATCCCGACTGCGAAATTCAAGACTTTCGAGGAAGGTGAGGACATTGACGATTCTGGACTACGTTATCCACTGATTGTAAAGCCCGTGGACAATAATGGCTCCAAAGGTGTAAGGAGGGTTGAGGACAGAGACGAGTTGATCCTCTACGCAAAAGAGGCATATAAATTCACACTTACTCACACTATCGTTGTTGAGGAATTCATTGAGGGTGACGAGATAAGTTGTGATTTCTTCGTGAAGGACGGAAAGGCAAACTATGTCATGATATGCAAATCGAACAAATTCTTTGTTGATGATGGGACGCAGGTAATCTATCAGAGTATTATACCGCCTGCTGTTTCGGACGTGGTGAAGGAAAAGATTAATGACATCGCCCAGAAAATAGCCAATGCATACGGTTTGGTTAATTCTCCGCTTCACATCCAAACTCTCGTCAAGGATGACGATGTTGACGTGATAGAGTTTTCTGCCAGATTGGGGGGTGGAGCAAAATACAAGACCATCCAAGAAGTGACAGGTTTCAATATATTGTCTGCTAATTTGGATGTTATGCTTGGACAGAAGCCAAAGATTGAGTTCAATCGTTCTAATAAACATTTCACACGTTGTTTCCTCTATCTGACGGGAGGAACCTTCGCCAGCAGCGAGGGATTTGAAGAGTGTGAGGCAGATGGCACAATTGATGAATATGTAATGATTCGTCCCTACGGAGTGTATGCTAAGAGTCCTCGGGCAAGTAATGACCGTGTGGCTTCTTTCCTTGCATCGGATGAGGACGATGCTGTTCTTCGCGAGAAGGTGAAGAAAGCCCTTACGGCTATTAAGATATTCAACGAAAATGGCGAAGACATTTTGAAGAGGGATATGTATGCCGAATATTTAGTGTAAACAAAATAAAAAGATAACATTATGAAGTATTACACAATGAAAGAAACCCGCGAGTTCCTTGAGAGCATAGGTATGCCGGGTGGTGACTTGTATGATTTACCAACGTCAGAGAAGCGTTTCCCTGATGGAGGCCAGTATCGATTTGAGGTTCCCGGTATTCAGGGCCCTGGACCGATGAAGGCTTTGTTGGAGGCCTTGGATGAATTTGGTGTGAAGATCCATCGTGTTACCCAGACCAAGGGTATTATGTTCCTAACTGATGATGAGATTAAGCAGATGGTGGAATATGCCAAGAAATGGAATGTTCAACTCATTCTAGCTTGTGGCCCAAGAGCAACAACTGATACTTCTGCATCTGTAAAGACAGAGGAAGGTCAGCGTATGGGTTATCGCCTTCGTGGTGAAGAACAGATAGCTCGTGGTATAGAGGAGATTAAACGTGGCGTAAGACTAGGCGTTCGTGGATTTATGGTCTATGACGAGGGTTTGCTTTGGGCTTTGAATGAGGCACGCAAGAAGGGCGTAATCCCTGCTGAATGCCACTTTAAGGTAAGTGCCCACAGTGGACATGGTAATCCTTGCTCTGCACATGTGTTGGAAACACTTGGTGCTGACAGCATTAACCCAGTTCGTGACATTCAGGTACAGATGTTGGCGGGTATTCGTGCTGCCATTGATGTGCCCATCGATTTGCACACAGAGAACCCCAAGTCTTCTGGTGGCTTTATCCGCCACTACGAGGTACCTGACTTTATCCGTGTGGCAGCTCCAGTGTATCTGAAGACTGGTGGTAGCGTTGCTGCAAACCACAGCTATGATACAACAGAGAAAGAGGCAAGACAGCGCGCTAAGCAAGTGATGTTGGTGAAGAGAGTGATTGATGAGTATTATCCAGACGCGATAGTATCGCCCAAGTAAATAACATTGGCTATTTGCTGTTGGCCGTTGGCAGGCTAATGGCTAAAAGCCAAAAGCTAAAGTAAAATAGATGAAACATCATATGTATAATCCGGGGTTTAACTTTGTGAAGGCCCCGATGGAGTTTAATAAGAGTACAGAACGCGACACCCTGCAGTATTGCTTAGGTGCAACTCTTTACATGCCAGGTACAAAAGACATCCGTGAAAAAGTCATTAACCATGAGTTGCCTGTTACATCATTCGTGATGTGCTGTGAGGATGCCATCAAGGAGGAGGATTTGCCCTCAGCAGAGCAGAACATCCTTGATACGATGGATTACTTTGCCGACCAGATTGAGGCAGGAAGAATTACTCAGGATGACATTCCTTTGATTTTTATGCGCGTGCGTAACCCGGAGCAGTTCAAAAGTTTTGCTGCCCGTATGACCAAACGCCAGGGTGATATACTGACTGGTTTCAACTTCCCGAAGTTCAACAGTAAGAACGCCCTTGGTGTATTGAGAACGCTGGTAGAGACCAATGCCCGTTTAGGAGTTACCCTTTATGGTATGCCAATTTTGGAGGGTGAGGAGATTGCTTTCCGTGAGAGTCGTAATCAAGAACTGCTGCTACTGAGAAATATTCTTGAACCCTACAAGGAACTGATATTGAACATTCGTGTCGGTGGTACGGATATGTCTTCACTGTTTGGTGTTCGCCGTGGTATTAACTCGACAGTCTTTGATATTATGACTGTTCGTGATGCGCTGTCTGATGTACTGAATGCTTTCAATCGTTACAATGACTATTGCGTGTCAGCTGCAGTATGGGAATATTTCCGTGCCTACAAGGATGATGACATCGATGATGTGATCAAGCGTAATTTCCACAATGCACTTATCAAAGGTCAGGATATTGTAAATCCCGCTATTGACGGACTGCTGAAGGAAGTACTGCTCGATCGTGCCAATGGATTTGTTGGCAAAACCATCATTCACCCCACTCACGCCAAGTTTGTAAACGCCATGTTTACGGTAGTAGAGGAAGAGTATAACGATGCCATCCAGATTCTGAACACCAGTGGTGGTGTAATAAAGAGCGAGGGTGGTGGCAAGATGAACGAGATTGGACCACACCATCGTTGGGCTGAGAAGATTGTTCGTCGTGCCAATGTGTATGGTGTCGTGAAGAACGAAGATTCAGTGTTGAACCTTGTTCTTGGACATAATGAGTAACAATGGCTGTTAGCTGTTGGCCGTTAGCATCTGCCAAAGGCCAATAGCCAATAGTCAAAAGCTTTAATGAAAAATGAAGATCGTATTAGGAACAATGAACTTTGGGCCACAGTTGGATTTGGAGGCCAGCCGTGTGATGACCCAAAGTTTCCTGAATACCGGTTTTAACGAACTGGATACGGCATACGTTTATAATGGTGGAGATACTGAGAGGTATTTAGGAGAGATACTCCCGAAACTCTCTGGCTATTATCTGGCCACTAAGGTACATCCACGTATCACGGGTAAACTGGATAGGGAAACCATCCTAATGGAGTTTAACGAGTCCTTGAAGCGGATGAACCGCGACAAGGTGGATTTGCTGTACTTTCATTTTCCTGATGGTAAGACTCCTATTGATGAAGCTTTGGAAACAGTAGCCGAGCTCTATGAACAGGGTAAGGTGAAGGAGCTGGGGCTGAGCAACTATCCAGCATGGCAGGTGGTTGACATCTGGCACAAGTGCGAGAAGTATGGATGCCCGAAACCGACGGTTTATCAAGGTATGTATAATGCGCTTTGCCGAAACGTGGAGCCAGAATTGTTTCCTGCTATACGTGCTTTGGGAATGCGTTTTTATGCCTTTAATCCTTTGGCAGGTGGAATGCTGACAGGTAAGCATCAACATTTTGAGGATGCACCGGAGCCTGGACGCTTTGCACGACTGAAGAGTTATCGTGACCGCTACTGGAAGCAAAGCTACTTTGATGCTGTGGATGAAATCCGTAAGGTTTGTGAAGCCGAGGGTATTCCTATGGTGGAGGCTGCCTATCGCTGGCTAAGTCATTATTCTATGGTGGATGCCAGCAAAGGTGATGGAATTCTGTTAGGAGCATCCAAGATAACCCAGATGGAACAGAATATGGAAGCTGCCAAGAAAGGTGAGTTGCCACAATCTATATTGGATGCGATGGATGCTGCATGGGAAATAGCAAAGCCTGATAGTCCTGCTTACTTCAAGTTTATTTGATATGAATCTGACAGATAGGTTTCTTGCAAACATATTTGCATTGAGACACCAGCCAATGAGTAAGAAGAATGAAACATTGATTCGTTCTTACTTACTTGATACTATTGGTGTATCGTTGGCAGGTGCAGCTGATTTGACGAGCAAGGAAGAAGATCTTTTGAATCTTCTTGGTGGCAAAGGAGAGGTGAAGGCTATTGGCCGCAGTGAAGGTTGCACCATGGCTGATGCCATTTTCCTGAATGGATTGAGTTCTCATTTTCTGGAACTTGATGATGGTGTTCGCTATGGTGTGATTCATCCTAGCGCACCACTTTTCTCTGCACTGATTCCATTAGCTATAGCCAACAAGGTTTCTTGGCAGGATTTTATGATAGGAGCTGTTTGCGGATATGAAACCAGCATCCGTTTGGCTAGTGCCATGCAGCCTACCCATTATAGTCTGGGCTATCATCCTACCGCTACTTGTTGTACCATTGGTACAGCTGTCGGTATCGCAGTGATGATGGGATGGGAAGATGCAGTGGTTAAGGATGCTTTTTCTGCTGCTTGTGTTTCAGCCAGCGGTTCATTGAAGGTTCTGGAAGATGTATCCCAGATTAAACCCTACAACTGTGCCAAGGCCGCTTTGAATGGCTATATGTCTGCAATGTTGTCTAAAGCTGGCTTTGCAGGGCCTTCTGATGCGTTGGATGGTGACACTGGGTTCCTGAAAATGAATTCTATCGCTTATAATGAAGATATTCTGACAGGGAAACGTGATTTCCTTTATTTGGAGAAAATCTACCAAAAACCATATGCATCTTGCCGTCATACCCATCCAGAAATAGAGGCTTGCTTTAAAATCAGGCAGTTGGAAGGTTTTGATGTAAAGGAAGTTGAGAAGGTGGAGATAACAACTTACAAGGGTGTAATTGGTAAACACGACTTCAAGGATATTCACGGAGAATCTTCGGCTCGTATGAGTATTCCATATAGTGCAGTTATTGCCTTGTGGACAGGTAAGGCTGGTATTGCAGAGTTTGCTGAACCCTATGTAAGTAATACTGATATATTGGACCTGACACAGCGGGTGCACATCATTCCTGATGAAGAACTAAGCCGATTGGTGCCTGATAAACGTGTAGCCATTGTGAATGTACATATGCGCAATGGTAATGTGCTGACCGAAAAGGTTGAATATCCTAAAGGCGAGCCAGAGAATCCATTAACTCCAGAAGAAAATTTGGCCAAGTTCCTTTCTATGACTGAACATGCTGGTGTCTCATACGAGAAAGCGCAATGTATATTCCAAGAAATTATTAAAAAAGATAATCCTGATTTGCAAAAAATATGGTAGACCAGAAAAAATTATTTGAAGCCTTACAGGAGATGGGTGTGGATTTCTTTACAGGAGTACCTGATTCCTTGTTGAACGATTTCTGCCTCTATATGTCTAACAATATGTCAGCAGAGCAGCATGTAATGGCAGCCAATGAAGGTAATGCCATTGCAATAGCTGCAGGACATTATATGGCAACGGGTAAATTGCCGCTAGTATATATGCAGAACTCTGGTATTGGTAATGCTACCAATCCGTTGTTGTCATTGACACATGATTGTGTGTATGGCATTCCTATGCTGCTGGTAATTGGATGGCGTGGAGATCCTGCCATCAGTGACCATGCTCAGCATAAGAAGCAGGGAGAACTGACTCCAGTATTGATGAAGGATATGGATATTCCTTACGAGATATTGGATGACGAAGCTACCGTTATTAAGAAATTCGAGTGGGCTGTTGAAAAGGCTAAGGAAATTTCTTCACCTGTTGCATTGATTGCTAAGAAAGCCATCCTCACAGAGAAGGTAAAGAAACAGGTATATGCAGAAAGCCCGCTGATGAACCGTGAAGAGGCTGTGGCAGCAGTAGTGGATATACTTGGAGATGATGCAATTTATTTGGGTACAACAGGTCGTGCAACCCGTGAAGTACATGAGCAGTTGAAACAACACAATGTAAGTGCAGGTCATGAGTGGCAGAATGTTGGTTCCATGGGGCATGTGTCATCTGTTGGACTTGGCTTAGCTCTTGCATGTCCTGAAAAGAAGATTGTGGTCTTTGATGGAGATGCTGCCGCTGTGATGCACATGGGGTCTTTGGCTACCAACTGTCGTTATAAGGCTGGAAACATGATTCATATCGTACTGAATAACGGTGTGAATGAATCTGTTGGAGGACAACCTTCTGCCGGTTATGTGGTGAATTTGACTGGAGTTGCAGAGGCTTGTGGATATCGTACCTCTTGTCATGCCGTTGAAACCAAAGAGGAGCTGCAAAGCATTATTCGTGAATATCAGAAAGGCGAGATGCCTCTGTTCGTAGATGTGCATGTACGTCAAGGAATTCGAGCTGATATGCCTAAGCTTGGCATTGACCACAAGGCTGTGAAGAAGGAATTGATGGAAACATTAAAGAAATAACTATGATAGAATTAAAGACACCCTTTAGTGAGGAAGCAATCGCCCAATTGAAAGTGGGTGATGTGGTTTCTATATCAGGGGATATTTTTTGTGGGCGAGATGCTGTGTTGCCTCGAATTTGTAAGGAATTGGAGGCTGGTACTTGGAATAAACGTGGAATTGATTTGCAAGGAGGTGTGATATTCCATACCGCAGTTAGTCCCGCAGGAGTAGGTCCCACGTCGAGTAATAAACTGGAAATAGAAAGCAGCTTTGAAGTGCTTTCCTCTAAAGGTGGTATCAAGATGCATCTGGGCAAAGGAGCGATCAAGCCCGAGACGGTTAAGATGTTGGCTGAGAACAATGCAGTGTTTGCCATCATACCACCAGTGACAGCACTTTTGGAAAGCCAGACGTTGGAACGTGAGTGTGTAGCATGGCCAGAGTTAGGCATGGAAGCACTATACAGAATCAAAGTAAAGAATTATCAGGCAATCATTGCCGCAGCGAAAGGAGAAAGCATCTATGAGTAACATTGTTGATAAAGTAGCTGATTGCCTTGTACGAGCTGGCTCCACCTTTCGTGAAGATCAGAAAGAGGCATATCGCAAGGCGATTGCAGACGAGAAGATAGAAAGTTCTTGCTGGGTAATGAAGCAGGTGTTGGATAATGCGCTGGTAGCAGAGAAGAACCAAAGCCCGTTGTGTGATGATACTGGTATACCCCATCTTTTCCTTGAAGTAGGGAAGAACCGTGTTGTGACTGGAGATTTGCTTGAAGAGATTAAGGAAGGTGTTCGTCTAGGATTAAGACAGTTGCCAGGTCGTCCTATGGCCATCAAGGGTGATGACTATGCCCGTATAGACCAGAGTGGAGGACTGAATGAGGATAGTGGTGCATTGGATGCATCGCCTATTCTAATAAAGCCTGTGGATGAAGATGTGCTTCGTCTGACAGTACTGATGCTTGGAGGTGGTCCAGCCATTCGTGGTATAACCCAACGTGTCTTCCACAAACATAGCGTAGATGTTGTGATAGAAGAGATAGTAAATCGTGCCAAACCTGCTGTTAGTCAGTTAGGCTGTTCTCCTTGTACATTAGCTATTGGCATTGGACGTAGTCAGTTTGAGGCCACAAGTCTGATGATGGAGGCTATGGCAAAAGGTGATTTTGGTGTTCAGAGCGATTTTGAGAAACGTATCACGGATAAGGTGAATGAAGCTAATGTTGGCCCTCTTGGTTTGGGCGGCAAACATAGTGTATTGGCAACCTTTGCAAAAATAGGCCCCCAAAGAGCCAGTGGCGTCCGCATTGTAGCATTGAGACCCTGTTGTTGCTTTGAACCGAGAAGGGCATGCGTGGAGTTATAATCATCAAAAGTATAATAATATCTATAGTGATTGTAATGTGACTTAATGAAGAATTTTGGGTTACATCGGTTTTAAAATAGAGATTATTAGGAAAGAAAACCGCAGCACAAGAAAACGTAGTATTTCATGAACCTCATTGGCAGACTTTTAAATTGGTATTTCAGCAAGAAATCGTTGCCATATTGGTGTTTATTTCTTGTTGATAGTATCATTGTGTTCTGTTCGAGCCTGTTAACATATTGGACTTTTAATAGGACCCTTCAAATGTTCACACATCGCTTTGAGGTGCTATATACAATAATGATGTATGTAGTCATCAGTTGGATGGGGGCAAAACTGTTTAGAACTCACCTTGGGGTCGTTAGATATTCATCATTTGTTGACCTTCTGAAAGTGGCATACGCAAACATAACGTCGATGGTAATAGCTATTGCTGCGTCATTTTTGTTTGAACACCTTGGCGTTAAATTCTTATGTGCGCTGTCACAAACAGAAACTGTTATCACCTTTTTTCTTGCAACGCTGGCGATGTGGGCTTTGAGGATTATTGTAAAGACATTGCATGACGTGACTCATAGCGAAAATCAACCGTTAACGAGGGTGTTGATATATGGTGATATGTCTGGCGGTATTGGCTTGGCAAAGAATATCAGAACTCAGAAACCTGCAAAATATAAATTATGTGGATTTATCTCACACGACAAGCGGGCAAAGCACATGACTCTACTGGGAGAGAATGTATATAATGCGGAAGAAGATATCGCATCTGTTTTGGAAAGTGAAAAAATAGAGGCAGTACTAGTATCGCATCTCCGCCTGAATGATTTCCGTAATAATCAGAAAATTCAAGATGAATTGATTCATGCTGGTGTGAAGATTCTTTTTGCACAACAGGCCAAGGAGGCTAGTGTAAAAGACGGCGAACTGGCAGATGAAGACTTTGATGGCATGCAGCTGAAGGAGGTTCAAGTTGAAGACATGCTGCCCCGTCAAGAGATTAAGGTCGACATGGATTCCGTTGGTGCCATGCTAACAGGGAAGCGCGTTCTTATTACGGGTTCGGCAGGTAGTATCGGTTCTGAAATGGTTCGTCAGATTGCAATTTACAAGCCAGCCAAGATGATGCTAATTGATCAGGCAGAGACTCCGCAGCACGACATTTTGCTAATGATGAAGAAGGATTATCCTGGGATTGATGCAGAAGTGGTGGTGACAAGCATAAGCCGTGCCTCAAGAATGGAAGCTATATTTAGAACATTCATGCCTGATTATGTGTTTCATGCTGCAGCTTATAAGCATGTGCCAATGATGGAACCAAACCCTTGTGAGGCAGTTATGAACAATGTATATGGTACAAAGGTTATAGCTGATATGGCCGTGAAGTTCGGAGTGAAGAAGTTTGTGATGGTCTCAACGGACAAAGCAGTGAATCCAACCAATGTGATGGGATGCTCTAAGAGAATCTGCGAAATTTATGTCCAGAGTTTGAACAATGCACAAGTTAGCTGCCAGTTCGTTACAACTCGCTTCGGAAATGTCTTAGGCTCAAATGGTTCTGTGATACCATTGTTCCGCGAGCAGATTAAGAATGGTGGTCCGGTAACGGTCACGGATGAACGGATTGTGCGTTTCTTTATGCTGATTCCCGAGGCTTGTAAGCTGGTGCTGGAGGCTGGAACGAAGGGAAATGGTGGAGAGATCTTTGTCTTCGACATGGGCAAGCCTGTGAAAATTATCGACTTGGCGAAGCGTATGATAGCATTGTCAGGTGCCAAGAATGTAGAGATTAAAATAACTGGTCTTCGAGAGGGTGAAAAACTTTATGAAGAGGTTTTGAATGAATTGGAAGGAACGAAACCTTCTTTCCATGAGAAGATTCGTATTGCTGAGGTTCGACAATATAATTATTCTTCGGTTAATAAAGAGATAGAAGAACTAATAAGGATTGCGCATCAGTATGACAATATGGCTGTCGTTGCAAAAATGAAGGCCATTGTGCCAGAGTATAAGAGTAATAACTCGATTTACGAGCAATTGGATAAATAAGATTTCGTAACTACTTTTAATGGATTATTTCCTTTTTTTTTCATTACTCCGTGATGCACTTTGGAGGACGGGAAAATCTTTTCCTTTAGAGTTGTCACTCTATGAAACAGAAAAATTGTTTTTGCTGGCTGAGAAACAAGCAGTGTCAGGACTTGTTGTAGATGCTCTAATTCGTCATGATGTTAAAATGCCGCAAGAATGGGTGTTTGAAGCAGTTGGTTTAGTAGAGCAGATAAAACAGCAAAACAAAATAATCAATAATGGGATTGTTAATTTTATAGAACTGATGTCAAGATGTGACATCAATTATTTAATTGTTAAAGGACAAGTAGTAGCTTCCTACTACGTTAATCCTTTATTACGTCAATCGGGTGATGTTGATTTTTATTGCGACAGTAGGAGTTTTCCTTTAGCACAAATAACTATCCAAAATGAATGGGGAATAAAGCCTGAAAGAGGTAATTCGGATAGACATGTTCATTTTGACTATCAGGAAGTAACGTATGAGGGGCATTTCTCGCTAACAAGTTTTTATAGCAAGAGATGCAATGTGTACTGGCAGAAATTGCTTGATAGCGATAGTGGATCGACGATAAACATAGACGGGCATCAGACCCAAACACTTTCGCCGACATTACATTCCTTATTCGTATTTATCCATTTGTATAGTCATTTAATTGCATTAGGGGTTGGACTACGGCAATTTTGTGATTTGGCAGTGATGCTACATTTTCTTAGAGATGAGATAAATATGGACGCATTTCATAGGCACTTGGAAGTATTGGGATTATGTAAGGCTTACCGTGCTTGTGGGAGTATATTGGTTGACTATCTTGGACTGCCAGAGGATGATATAGGTTTCGCATTAAATGAAGACAATAGGAAATATGGTCGGATAATAATGGACGTGGTAATGTATAGAGGAAATATGGGGCATTACAATAAACGAAATGGCTTTAGAGGATGGAAACATAAGTTGGAGGCTACTGGTATTAAACTTTCTCACTTCATGAAATTTATGCTATTAGCACCGCGATATAGTTGCGGTTGGTTGTGGTATGAGGTAATAAGGAATATAAAGTAACTGTGAGCTGTTAGAACTATTATTGGATAATGTTTGAACAAATTCCTAGCATTCAGCATCTTATCTGTATTCTTCCATTGTTTTTGATTCCTACTTTTGCAATTCTACTGACTGTTTTTATAGTTTTTGTGTTAAGAAGGAAATGGGTGTGGTCTATAATAACCTTAATACTACTAGTTACAATTAATTTTTATGGTGAAATTATAGCATTAGGGGGGCTTATCCAAGTCGACAAAACCAAAAGTGATTTAATTGTACTGACATATAATGTTCATACTTACAGCAAAAATTATGAAGAAAAGCAGGATGCCATTGCCAACAAGATTCTATCAGCTTCACCAGATATAGTTTATTTGTGCGAATTTGTACTCTCGCATAATAGGCGATTGGACAGTATTATGATTGGTAATGGATATATCCAATCCTATGTAAAAAGCGGTGATTGTGTATTCTATAGTAAGTACCCTATTGATTCGATTGTTAGTATTCAAAAGAAAGGATACAGAAAGAAATATTCATTGAACAATAAATTGCGCATTTTCATGGGAAAGGACACACTTACTATAGTGGGATGTCATTTAAGTAGTAGTAATGGTCACATTATGAAGGGGTATCGGAACAGGAGAAGTGAGGCTGACGCTATTTACGATAACATAAAAGATGAGGATTATCCAATAATCGTTATGGGTGATTTGAACGATGTCTCTGGCTCGTATGCAGTGGAACGCATAAAAAAGGCGGGATTGAAAGACGCATGGTGGAAAGGAGGGTTTGGATATGGGGCTACCTTTCATGATAAATGGCTCAGATTGAGGCTTGATCACATTTTATATCAGAATAATAAATTGAAATTGCAGTATGTTAAGGTGATTGATTCAGATCTATCAGATCATGATGCATTGGTTGCTGGTTTTATTATCAACAGATAATCTGCATTTATTAATCATTAATAATGAGGTCTGTAATCAATATTGAAATTAATTATAATTAATTATGGCAGAAAGAAAAACTATCTACCTTTGTCTGGCGCATATGTCGGAAGAGGGTTTAGAACAGAAGTATGTAAAAGAAGCGTTTGACACGAACTGGGTGGTGCCCCTGGGGCCAAACGTAAACGGGTTTGAGAAAGACCTGGAGGAGTTCGTGAACCTTAACTCTAACCCTAACGTTAACCCTAACGGGAACGGGAACGATAACGAAAAGGGCGAAGGGGGTTCGAACACGAATCTTACTAATAACACGAATGGACTCGCTAAGCGAGTGGTGGCGCTGAGCGCTGGAACAGCGGCAGTGCACCTGGGACTGCTGGCATGTGGGGTGGGGCCTGGCGATGAGGTGATAGTGCAGAGCTTTACATTCTGCGC
>JAEEGL013635822.1_pt1 | contig 19020 bp, 16 predicted proteins | sample 9134231 | NCBI WGS metagenome assembly JAEEGL01 (sample SAMN16246548, study PRJNA631951) | gut metagenome | biome: gut microbiome; feature: rumen; material: fiber-attached | host: Bos | place: Iran: Karaj | collected 2018-10 | reverse complement strand
TCTTACGAGCAGAAGCCTTTCAGACGTGAGGTTATGCGTACCTACGGCGCAAGCGTAACACCTTCACCTTCAATGGATACTGAGATCGGAAAAAAGATCAATGCAGAGCATCCCGGAACAACAGGTTCACTTGGATGCGCAATTTCAGAGGCAGTTGAGGTGGCGACCAAGACAGAAGGATACAGATATGTTCTTGGAAGCGTGCTTAATCAGGTTCTCCTTCATCAGACCGTAATCGGCCTTGAAGCGAAGGCAGCCCTTGATAAATACGGAATTACTCCTGATATAATTATCGGCTGCGCAGGAGGCGGATCAAACCTCGGTGGACTTATTTCTCCTTTCATGGGTGAGAAGCTGCGTGGTGAAAAGGATTACAGGATTGTTGCAGTCGAGCCCGCAAGCTGCCCCAGCTTTACAAGAGGTAAGTTTGCATATGATTTCTGTGACACAGGTATGGTATGTCCGCTTGCCAAAATGTACACACTTGGCAGCAACTTTATTCCTTCAGCTAACCATGCAGGCGGACTCAGATATCACGGCATGAGCCCGATCCTTTCACAGCTTTATCACGATGGTTACATGGAGGCTATTACAGCTGAGCAGACAGCAGTATTCGAAGCGGCTCAAAGATTTGCAAGAGTTGAGGGTATACTTCCTGCACCTGAGAGCTCACATGCAATAAAGGCAGCAATCGATGAAGCCCTTAAGTGTAAGGAGACAGGTGAGGAGAAGACAATTCTCTTTGGACTTACAGGAACCGGCTATTTTGACATGGTTGCTTATCAGAAGTTTAACGATGGCGATATGACCGATTACATTCCGACAGATGCTGAACTTGAAGAAAGCTTTGCAAGATTACCTAAAGTTAATGACTAGTATTTGTTTCATATGAGGGGAAGAGGATGAAATACAGCATTGACACATATCCTTTATATAAAGATGAGAAAAATTTTGCTTTTGTAGTGCGGGCAAAGGCAAGAATGAAGGAAAGGGTAGATATTGATGTTCTAAGAGTGGCTGTCAATAAAGCTATCAAAAGATACCCTTATTTTGCCGTAAAAATAGAAATTGATGAAAGCGATGCTTATGTACGTGTGCCTAATGATAAAGAGGTTGTTGTTCTTCCCATGGGAGACAAAACGCCGTATCTTGGCAGTAAAGAGGTAAATGGGCATTTGCTTTTTTTAGAATGTGATGGAAAGGACATCTATTTTAATATTTCTCATACCATGTGTGGAGGTCGCGGATTACAACCATGGATAATGACTACGCTATGGCAGTATGTTGCGGATAAATATGGTATTGAGCCTAATGCTCCGAACATTAGGAAACCTGACGATCCACTGCTTGAAGGTGAGATGGATGAACCTACTTTGGATACACTTCCAAAGGATGAACCCATATATGAGTATAAGAGTAAAAATCCTTATGTTATGGTTTTTGATTACATGAGAGCACTACTTGTTCCATTTCTTCGGAATGATAATTATCGCGTGCTTACATTTTCCCAAAAGGATATTATGAATTATGCAAGAGGAAATGACTCCAGTGTAGCAGCGTTTTTCCTGGTTGCTGTTGCTAAGGCACTGGATAGGCTGCTTCCGGAGAAGGTGACCGTTATTGGCGGAGAAATGGCTCATAACCTTTCTGCCAATATCGGTATTAAAAATGCGCATTGTGATATCCTAAGCCACATCCATATTGATTACACAAGAGATCAGCTTAAGATGGATATGGAAAAACTTGGAACCATGACCAGAGGGCAGATTATTTTGCAGACTGATCCTTCCGTAAGTAGTAATGAGGTTAGGGGAAAGCTTGAACTTTTTGAAAAGCTTGACGATATTCATGGGATTGAAGCCAAGAGAAAATACATGAAGGAAAATGATCCGTCAACAGGAAAAGATGCCAAGCATGGAACATATTATGTGAATTATACGGGTCAAATGGACTGGGGAGAAGTGGCGGATTACATTGAATCCTTTGTTGCAATCGTGGAAGGACATTTGATGCTGGAGGTAACATCCGTAGGCGATAAGATATTTGTCTGCTTTATGCAAATGCTGAATACCGAAAAATACATTAATGCTTTTCAGGATGTACTTAAAGAGCTGGGGATTCCGTTTACCATGGAAGGGCCTTTTCCAAAGAAGCTTTCGAGACACAGGCTTCCATAAAATTGACTACCGGAGAATTTAATTTACCTAAGAAGAGACTGTTGGACTAAAGGAGTAAGCGGCTATGTGGAACATAATCATTATTCCGTTCCTGGGGACGGCGCTGGGAGCTGCCAGTGTATTTTTGTTAAAAAAAGAGATGAGCCAGAATATGCAACGTGCCCTTACGGGCTTTGCATCGGGAGTTATGGTGTCCGCATCTTTTTTTAGTTTATTGCTTCCAGCACTTGATCAGACTGCGGAAATGGGAAAACTTGGATTTCTTCCTGTATCTGTCGGATTCAGTATAGGAATGCTTTTCCTTTTGGTACTGGATATGGTAACGCCACACATGCATCTGGATAAAAACGAGGAAGGTCCAAGGAGTGGGTTAAAGAGAACAACTAAGCTTGTTTTGGCGGTTACTCTCCATAATCTGCCTGAAGGAATGGCGGTAGGAATAGTTTGCGCAGGATGGCTTTATGGAAACAGCACAATCTCTTTTACAGGAGCACTTGCTCTGGCAATCGGTATTGCTATACAGAACTTCCCTGAAGGAGCAATAGTTTCCATGCCACTTTTGGGAGAGGGAGTTCCCAAGGGAAAGACTTTTCTTTATGGCGTTCTGTCCGGAATTGTTGAACCTATAGGTGCATTACTGGTCATTGCTGCATCAGGATTGTTTATCCCGCTAATGCCATATCTTTTGAGTTTTGCAGCAGGAGCCATGATGTATGTCGTTGTAGAGGAACTTATCCCGGAGATGTCCGAGGGTGAGCATTCGAATATCGGAACAATCTCTTTTGCTCTGGGATTCATACTCATGATGGCTCTGGATGTAGGATTAGGGTGAATCTCTTCAGTAGGAAGGAGGTGCATGAAACCTTATAGAAATTGCATAAAAAATTAAAAATCTAAGTGAAATATATGTGGATATTTGATAATATCTATATATATTTCACTTAGATTATTTCAAATGGGGAAATGGTTATTTGAGGGGATTATAATATGCCAAAACGCCGGGGGAATTTAAATACTATCTATATTTCTGAACGCCTTCAGGAATGTCTTAGACAAATTGCGTACTGTACCTTAACTACTGTAGTTGCTCCAATGGGATATGGAAAAACCACAGCGGTAAACTGGTTTCTCACAGAAAAATCCCATAAGGAAAAAATAAATACTATACGCATAAGCGTCTATTCTGACAATCTTGCGATTTTTTGGAAAAGCATTCAGGATGCCTTCGATTATGCAGGTTTTAATTTTCTTAAGGAATATCCTTATCCAAATGATCCTGCCAGCGGAAGTCTTCTTGTAGATGCTGTTTGTCATGAATTAGGTGGTGTTATTCCCACTTATATATTTCTTGATGACTTTCATTTGATGACAGATCGGAGAGTAACGGAATTTATATGCCTTTTGGTTGGACGATTACCTGATAATGTTCATATGATAATTGCCAGTCGGGACCGATTTCTTCCTGCCGGAGAAATACTCAGGCTTGGGAATAAGGTTCATCAGATAGGCATAGGTAATCTCAGGCTTAATCACACTGAGCTTTCAGTATACGCGCATAAATGTGGAACAGAACTGACAGCTTCACAAATAGACCAGCTTTTATATTCAAGTGAAGGATGGTTTTCGGCAATCTACCTTAATCTTCGGACTTTTTCCGAGCAGGGGATACTGGCAGATAACGATTCCGATATTTATACTATGTTCCGTTCAGCCATGATTGATCCGCTTAAGGAGGATCAGCGTGAATTCCTGGCAGTAATGGGTCTGGCTGATGAATTTACTGTAGAAATGGCTTCTTACATCACCGGATATGACATAGCAGAGTCGATGATAAAAGCCATGACTGAACAAAATGCTTTCGTGACCAGACTTCCTGATGGCATTCATTTTCGTTTTCACCACATGATGAAGGAATGTGCGGAAAGAACTTTTAAAGAACTTCCTAAGGAAAAACAGCTTTCTTACATAAACAGATATGGCGATTGGTATAAAGATCATGAACAGTATATACACGCTTTAGCGGCATACAGACAAAGCGAAAATTATGATTCTCTCCTCGATGTGGTCAAAGCAGATGCAGGCATACTCCTTGCAACTCAAAATCCGGATGAAGTAATTTCTCTATTGGATAAATGCCCTGCTGATATATTGAGCAGACATCCATTTTCACTTCTCGTTCTTATGAGATGCATGTTTAACTGGCATAGGATTCCCAAAATGTTGGAAATTAAGGGACTGCTTCTTTCTGCCATTTCGAATCAGCCTGAAATGGATGAATCGGAAAAAGGAAATCTCCTTGGTGAATGTGATCTTATAACAAGTTTTCTTATGTATAACGACATAAGTGCCATGAGCAGGTTGCATAGAAGTGCAAGTGAGAAAATGACGCACGAAGCAATCAGCCTTAGCAACAAGGGTGGCTGGACCTTTGGATCACCTTCAGTATTTATGATGTATTACAGAGAGCCCGGGGAGCTTGCAAAATACCTTACTGAAATGGATGAGTGCATGCCACATTATTACAAAATAACAGATGGCCATGGCAAGGGTGCTGAAAAAATAATGAGAGCCGAAGCCTGCATGATGCAGGGAGATTTTGTTGATACACAGCTCCTTCTTGAACAGGCCTATAATATGGCTGAATCCGCTAATCAGGAAAACATGGTTCTGTGCGCTGATTTTACTATGCGAAGACTTTCTCTTTTTACAGATGTGAAACCAAGATGCACCTTTGAGGAGCGATATAATGAGCTTTTAAGCCAGCGCAACATCGCACAGATCAATATATTAAATGCAAACCAGTCGTATTACTATGCACTTGTAGGAAAAGAAGATAAGATTCCGGACATTTTCAGACGTCATTTGCTCTCTACCATAAATCTTCTGGCTCCGGGGAAACCGATGAATGAGATGATTGAAAATCAGGTTTACCTGCTGCAGGGAGATTATCCAAAGGTAATAGCTAAAAATACCGAACTCATCGAAATGTGTCATGGTATGCACTATGCTCTGGTAGGTATACACTTAAACATCCAGACAGCTGCAGCCTATGAAAAAATGGGAAAGAGAAGTGAAGGAGTTTTGGCTCTGAAGAAAGCTCTGGAAGATGCACTGCCTGATAAGCTTGCACTTCCTTTTGCCGAAAATTACCAATACATAAAAGACATAATGAAGGAATGCGTAACTGAAAGTAACTCTGCTTTTATTGATGTAATTTATACCTTGGGTGATCTGTTTGAAAAACGCATAAACAAGCAAAAAAGAGAAACAGTTCTTCCCGATTCTCTTTCTGTTCTTACAAAGCGTGAATATGAAATTGCAACTCTGATGCACGAGCGAATGAGCGGAAGAGAAATAGCAGAAAAACTTTTTATATCGGAAGGAAGTGTAAAGCAATATGTAAACCAGATTTATTCAAAGCTGGAAATCGAGGGTGACAGACGTATAAAGAGACAAAAACTCTTTGAAATGATTGAAAAAAAATAGAATAAATAAAAACCTAACTTTAGGTTAATGTTTAATTTTTTATAACCATCTTACAATTTGTAAGGTGGTTATGTTTTTTTATTTCAAAATTTTTGTATTTTCATGAAATAAAAAAACGCAGTAATGAGGCGAAAATTGTAGAGGAGGGAGTATATGTGAAGAGAAAGTACATTTTAGATGTTGAACCATTGGCTGATTACGTGCTGAAGGTGGATTTTATCACTGGCTCAAAAATGCTATTGGACATGAAGCCTTATCTGGATAAGGTCAGGTTTAAAAAGCTCTCCGATGAAGGTGTATGGAACAGCGCAGTAACAAACGGTATCTTTGTCCGTTTTGGCGATGTGGAGATCAGTCATGATGAAATCCTGAATATGGCCGAACAGGGCGATGGGTCAGATGAATAGAAGAAGGAGAAAGAGTAATGGGAGATGAAAACTTAAACAACACCGAAGATACTTCTGTGTTATTTGTTTCAGCGCAAAAGAAAAAGCAGGCTGAGGAGGCAGCAAAAAGGGCAGAAACTGAGGAACTGGCCAAAAAAGCAGCAAGGGAAGAAGAAATAAAAAAACAGGAAGAGGAAGTTGCTTCGAGGAAACAAAAAGCAGAAAAGGTAGGCACAGCCTTAAATAAAAAGGTTGAACGAGGAGACAAGGCAGGAATCAAACTGCCGATTATCATTGGTGCACTGGCCGGTATTGCTATTTTGGTATTCATTGTTATAAAAATAACCGGTCCCAAGGAAGAAACTGTTCAAAAAGAAGCAGTAGTTATTGAGGATAATCTTACATTTAATGCCGAGTACGACTTGTCTTCAGATGGCTATGATCTTAAGCTTTCCTATCCTTCTGATAAGTTTAACAAAGTACATGTAGAGGATGGAGGAAACTCCAAGCATGTTTTCTTTGAACAGGAAGAGAATCCGGCCATATCGGTTGAAGTAATATGTGAAAAGATACTTAAGTATCCTTTTTCCGAGTCAAACTTTTTATGGGAATGGGAAGCAACTACCAGAAATAATGAGCTTAAAGAAAGTGTAAAAGCTGTAACCGGTGGCGGAATAATATCGCGGGAGAGTCAAAGCACCATAAGTTCTGATAATAGCGTTATGTATGAATATCTATGCAGCGCGGATAAGGATGCGCATAATTCAGCACTTGCCGGCTGGTATGTAAAAAGCGGCGATAGTATTTACAAACTTATTGCAAAGAGTACTTCAAACAGTGATGACGTAGAAGCAAATCTGAAAATGCGGGATCTCTTTGAAGAAAACAATACTGAAAATGCTCTTAAAACTCCGGGCAGTAATACTCCGACAAGTACCGATGTGGAAGATGTCAGTTTTTACGACAAGGCTAAAATCACATTGGCTTTACCCAAGGGCTTATTTACACAGTATCTTAAGTACGATAACTATGGCGGTGTAGAGAGCGGTGGCCAGGTCTATTACACAGATAATAACGGCGCACTACTTGTTATAACTGCTGTGGATTTTGGTTCTTCGGATTCCCTTGATCCCAGTAATATCGATATGCAAAAGCTTTATGCCACCTACAATTCATTTATTGAGCAAACGGTGGTACCCACTTCCAAAAGAGAAATAGAAGAGGAAAAAAATGCCGTGCTTGGCGTAATGGATACATATAAAAAAGCGAAGGTTAATGTTGATGGAGTGGAAATGCGTGAATCAGATTATTATGATATATCAGTTATCAATGATCGATATATTGTACTGAGCTTTAGAATGTATTCACCATACAAGGATGCAGAGGTATACGACACAATTTTCGAAAATGCTCTTGCGCATATGTATGATCATAATGGGGGAATGAGCTATGAGTGATGTTAATTTAAATGAAGCAGAAGAAACTGCAGCGTTATTTGTATCTACGCAAAAAAAGAAGGAAGAAGAAAAAATAGCTGCCAGGGAACAGGCAAAACGAGATGCAGAAGCGGCTGAAGTTGCAAGAATGGAACGTGAAGTTCAGGAGCAGAAGGCAAAGGTTAAAAGTCAGCGGGCAAAAACTGCAAAGATTATTGCCGTAGTTATAGCTGCTGTTGTACTGATTCCAATAATACTTTTGTTTATTTATACCGCTATGACATCTATTGACTATGCTCAGCTTGACTTTAATTCTCAATATGCATCGTCAAAAGATAATTATATTTATACATTCAAATTCCCGGATAAGCTTTATGGAAGTGTTTCCGAGAATGATTATGAATCCGGGATTCAATTGGATTTTGCGACCAAAGCGGATGATATGGTTAAAACCAAAATCATAATATTTGATGAAGCCTTCAGTGCTGATGAGCTTGTTACCAGCGCATCCGTTAATAGAATTGCTCCTTCCGAGAGAATTGATTCATTGTCAAGAGAAGCCAAGAGAATTTTGCAGGCTGAGTTTACCAATGCTCAGATTCTGGATGAGGAATCGGCAGATCTTGATGCAACAGAACCCGGCAAATTCTTCTATAAATGCACTTTTAAATGTGATGGCTATTCAGGTGGTGCACAGTGCTGGCAACAGCTAAACAGCAAAGGAGATTCCAAGAAAATACTTCTGATCTGTTCAAAAAAAGGCGAAGATCCTACAGACAGCCTTACACTCAGAGATTCATTTTTTGATACTAACAGTGATGAGGCACTGGTAATTCCCGGCGGAACTCCACTTGAATCGGCAACCTGCACTGAATATGTATCTTATGATGACAAACATATGCTGATTAAATTGCCGGGCGGCAGGTTTTCTCATGAAACGGTGGGCAGTTATGAAATCTGGTCTGACCTTAACGGTGCATCAATAATTATCGGAATGTCACCTATGAATCTGGATTTCCAAAGTCTCACAGATGAGCAGTTTATATCATGTTATCAGCAGTTGCTGGATGGAGCCTATGTCTCAAAATGTGGAATATTCTCAAACAGAGAAGCTTTAGGTGATCCATCATTTAGTAAAAGTTCATATTGGGCAGATTATAAAGTCAACTGTGGTGGGATTCCTTATTTGGAAAAATATTTAGGCACAATGTGGACTGATGAACAGACAAAGGAAGTATACTGGATGACCTTTGAGGTGGTAGCTCCCTTAAAAGATAAAGCCATCTACACTGAACTCTTCACAAATGTATCAAATAGCCTGGAAGATATGTAAATATATAGGAGGAGCAATATGAGTTATCTGTTAACAGCCGTATTTGAAAACGGTTTTTGTGAATTATATCTACCGGATGTAGACAATAGAAAGGTACCTCTTGAAATCAAACCCTATATAAGCGGCAGGGATGATGATGTAATTCTTCCTGTAGAGGTATGGGACGGAATCTGGACCTTTACATCTGACGGTAAATATACGATTACCCAAAATGAAACTAAAATAGATAAAATTACCATCTCCGATGGTATGTTTGTTAACTGCGAATTTAAGGACGGTCAGATTTTTTCACTTACTGCAGAAGAAATAACTGATGGTAACACACAGTTTAAAAAGTACTTTTTACGTCCTGATACCCAGATGAAAATCACAATAGGTAAGGATGATTCCAACACCATCAGCTATAACAACAAATTCGTTTCACCAAAGCATGCTGAAATCGCCTTTTCACAGGAAGGTGCGATTATAAAAGATCTGGAGAGCATGAACGGAACCTTTATAAACGGGCGAATGCTAAATGGTGAGAAAAAGCTTATTTTCGGTGATGTAATATATATCATCGGTCTGAAAATTATTTTCCTTGGTAATACTATAGCAATCAATAACCCTAAAAATTCCTGTAAAGTAAACGGCATAAAAGAAATAAATATTACTTCTACCGGTGGGGATGCTGAAGAGTTTGAAGAAGAGGAAGAAAAGTATTTCCTCCGCACTCCCAGAAAGCTCGAAATATTGGATACAGAGACAATTACACTTGAAAAATGTCCCCCCAAACAGAAGCAGGAAAAGCCTCCGCTGCTGCTTACCATTGGACCATCCTTTACAATGGTAATCCCTATGGCTCTTGGTGCAACCCTGGCTATGGGCGAAGGAATGTCAGGAGCAGGCGTTGTTATGGGCTTTGGAGCTGCCTGCATCGGCGCTATATGGGCTATAGTAAACAACAAGCATCAGGATAAGGTATTCCGTGAAGCTGAAATGAGAAGGGTTAAAAACTTCGAAAATTACACTGTTGAAATGATGGGTGTCATCAAAAATAAAATGGAATACAATGTGGCTGTTTTAAACAGAACATACCCTTCAGTAAATGAAGCAGCTGACATAGGAATAGGCGAGACACCAAGGCTGTGGGAGAAGAGCTCGGTACACGACGATTTCCTTGATATCCGTCTTGGAACAGGTGATATTCCTTCATTTAATAAAATCGATACAGCAAAAGAGCAGGCTATGATGGAGCATGATCCTCTAAATAAAAAGACAGAGGAAATCAAGCTAACCATGTCTGAGCTTAAGGGAGTTCCTGTTTCACTTTCACTTTATAAAAACAGGTTTGTCGGAGTTGTTTCACCCGACAGGGCAAGTGCAATTGCTATTGCAAGAACAATGACAGTGCAGCTTGCCAGTGCTCATCCTTATACAGATGTAAGAATGTGTATGGTATTTCCGTCAAAAGAACGGGATAACTGGAACTACATGAAATTCCTTCCGCATATCTGGTCTCCCGACGGCAAGCTTCGTCTTATGTGCTGTGATAAGAACAGTATCGGTGATGTAATGTACTTCATGTCAGGTATTATCCGTGACAGAATTGACAAGACCGGAAAAGGCGCTGAAAGGACTGATGATCATAAGAAGGTCCTTCCGCATTATGTTTTTGTCATCGCTGATTACTCTCTGATAGCGGAGGAGCCTATATGTAAATATCTGCTTAATCCAACAGAAGATATGGGTATTTCCGTTATTATGCTGGCAGATGCACCGGATAAGCTTCCAAGTGGTTGTACCACAATCGTAACCGCAAGCGAGAAGGACTGCAGCTTTATTTCCACAGTGAATGCATTCCCCGGAAGATACAATGTAACCTTTGATAGTCTTCCTCCGCTCAAGGCAGAAGCCTTTGCAAGGAAGCTGTCAGGCATACATTTGAGAGAGACCGGAGTTTCCACAGCTATACCTGATATACTTACCTTCCTTGATATGTATAAGACCTCCAACATTGAATCTCTCGATATCTATCATAGATGGCTTGAAAACAGAACCTATGAAAGCATGAGAGCAATGATTGGTTACAAATCCGGCAACCAGCCGCTGTACCTTGATATTCATGAAAAATATCATGGACCTCATGGTCTTGTTGCAGGTACTACAGGTTCCGGTAAATCAGAGACTCTGCAGAGCTATATTTTGTCTCTGGCAGTAAACTATCATCCCGATGAAGTGGCATTTATCCTTATCGATTATAAGGGTGGCGGAATGGCACAGAGCTTTGAGGGACTGCCTCATGTCTCAGGTGTTATCACAAATCTTGGAGGAAATGCGACAAACAGGGCACTGCTTTCAATTAACGCTGAAATAAAGCACAGGCAGCAACTTTTCAATGACTTTAAGGTAAAACATATTGATGCTTATATAGAGCTTTATCGTTCCGGTATAGCAACCGAGCCAATGCCTCATCTTCTTATAATTGCAGATGAATTTGCTGAGTTGAAAAAAGAACAGCCTGAATTTGTTCGTTCTCTTGTATCCGCAGCCCGTGTAGGACGTTCACTTGGTGTAAATCTTATTCTTGCAACCCAGAAACCTTCAGGCGTTGTAGACGATGAAATCTGGTCGAATACAAGATTCCGTCTTTGCCTCCGTGTTGCCGATAAGACTGATTCAAATGAGATGCTAAAGAGACCGGATGCTGCATATATCACAGGAACAGGTCGTGGCTTCTTCCAGGTAGGAAGCGATGAAATCTTTGAAGAATTCCAGTCAGGCTGGTCAGGCGCAGAGTATGAACCTGATATTCCGTTTACAGATGAGAAAAATGCGAAGGTTGAACTCATAAATCTCATTGGTAAAAATGGCGTTCCGAAAAAGAAGGATAAGAATAAGAAATCAGACAATATTAAGAAGCTCACGCAGCTTGATGCTATCGTAAGGTACACTGCAAAAATAGCAGAGGAACACAATATCGCCGCTGTAAGACAGATATGGCTGCCTGCTTTGAAGAAAAGAATATATCTTAGTGAACTGCAGACTGAAAAAGCAGAAGGCTTTAGCTTAAGGATTCCTATCGGTATTGTCGATAATCCTGAGATTCAAAGCCAGTACACAGCTTACGTTGATTTCCTTTCAGACGGCAATCTTCTTATCTGCGGTGCATCAGGATCAGGAAAAACCACACTTTTGCAGACCATAATCTATGGTGCGGTAACAAATTACAGTGCCTCGGATGTAAATATCTACATACTGGATTTTTCATCACGTACAATGGCTATCTTTTCAGCTATGCCTCACATTGGCAGTGTTTGCTTCGATGGAGAGGATGAAAAGCTTAACGATACCTTTGAGTTCTTCATGACAGAGCTTACTGAAAGAAAGAAGAAATTTGCCGGAATGGGAATAGGCTCCTACAAGGAATATGTTCAGCATGCATCTGACTGCCCGGCACTGCTTCTTGTTATTGATAATTTTGTTGCTTTCTATGAGAGCTATGACAGATTTGAGGATGATCTTTCTGTTCTTACAAGAGAAGGCTCAAGCTATGGAATTTACACTATTATAACAGCTAATGGCTCCAGCGATCTTAGAAGCAGACTCCGCCAGAACTTCAATACCGGTATCGGACTTCAGATGCCTGACCGCTTCGAATATGAAGCAGTAGTCGGAGATCACACTGAAATTGTTCCGGAAGGAAAGACACCCGGCCGCGGACTTATCAAGGCTCCGGGATGTGTTGAATTCCAGGTAGCACTTCCTGTAGAGGAAACGGAAGGTCTTTCTCAGGCACAGAGCATAAAAAAGAGTCTTTCTTCAATTGAATTATCAGGTGGTTCCGAAGGCGCTAAAAAGCCGGGACAGACTCTTGATTCTCTCACGATTAATGAACTCATGAAGGAGACAGAGACACTTCCTGAAAACAAGCTTGCTGTTGGAAAATCCATTGATGGAGAAAACATAATTTCCTTTGATATGGATAAAGAATACTGTATAAGCCTTATTGGCCTTGGAGAAACCGGTAAGACAAATCTTATTAAGGCGATTGCCCTGGAAGCTAAGGCAAAAGGAAGCGATGTAATAATCTTTGATGGAAAAAATGAAGAGCTCAAGGATTTTGCAGCACAAAACGGAATTTCAAAATACGTAACCGATGATGCTGGCCTTTTCAAGCTGATGCAGGATGAGATAGTTCCTAAGTTTGGCGAGAGAAACAAAATCGTTAACGAAGCTAAAAATTCCGGTAAGTCTGTTGTGGATGAAATGAAGGGTCAGCAGAGAATCCTTTTCCTCATAAATGATTATGCTTCCTTTATAGAAACAGTCTATTCGGAAGAATATGGCATGAACGGATTCTTCGAGACTGCTCTTGAAAAAGGAAAAGATCATAAGATCTACTTTATTGCAGCAATAAATAATGATGATGTTTCAGACTATGCAAGATATCAGGTATCAAGACAGTTTACATCTATGGAAAGTGGTGTAAATCTTGGTGGTATGTTTGATCAGCAGAAAGTTCTTCATTTTGAGATGACCTCCGCAGATGCAGTAAGACAGCTTCCTGCAGGCTTTGGATATGCACTCCTGGAGGACGGAACCCCTGTGAGAATGATAACACCACTTGTATAAAAGGAGGCAGGCTATGAGCAGAATTTTTCTTGAAACAAAAGTACCAAGTATTGCAAAGACCTATGAGTTTTCAGTGGACTCTGTAATGTCTGTTGGTACTGTGAAAAAAGAGATGATAAAGCAGATAACTGATGTTGAGAATCTGAATATATTTCCTGATCCCGACAAAGTACTTTTCTGCAGTATAGATATGCAGGGACTATTACAGGACAATGAAACTCTCGGAAGTATCGGTGTAAAAAGCGGGCAGACAATTATGCTTATCTAGGAGGAGAATGCTATGGCAGATATGACAAATGTTGATGCTCAACGACTCAGGCAGACAGCAAACAGAATAAGTAATCTTGCCGGTGATCTTTCTTCCAATGTCGGAAAGATAAATGATGCTTTGGGAAATCTTAGCAAGGGCTGGCAATCGGATGTCGCTACCAGATTTTTACAGAATTGGCAGGCAGATCAGGAAGCTCTGAATGAGATGCTGGACCAGTATTTAGAAGTTGGCGATATCATGAATGAAATGGCAAACGATTATGAGGCTTCAGAAAGTGAAGTACAAGGGTTGATCGGAAAATTAAAAATTTAAAAATCAGGAGGCGAAATTATGGCAGCCGGAAGTGATACAAAGATGGATACTGCGCTTTTGCTTTCAACCGCAGAATCGCTTACCCCTCTTATAAAAAATCTTGAAAATGTATTTGAACAGTTTCAACAGGAAATAAAGAGTTCAAGAAGTAACTGGCAGGGAGATGGCTCAGACGATATCAAGAATACTGCAGCACAGCTTAAGGAAAGCTCTGCTGAAATAATCACAGTCCTCAATGGCTATGTTTCAGGTCTTAAGGAGCTTGCAGGTGTTTATGATAAAGCTGAGACGAAGGTCGAAAATACCAGTAAATCTCTAAAATTTGATAATACTTTTATGTAATTATGAAATAGGGGGTATTGACATGAAATTCAATTATCAGCAGACGATACAGCAGGCCCAAAACCTTGAGCAGCTGGCATCTGATCTAACAAGGAAAACAAAACCGGCGCTGGGTGGTGTAAAGGATAATCTTAACGCAGCCTGGACAGGGGATTCCGGAAAAGCCTTTATCAAATTTCTTGATGAAGTAGAATCCGATATGGACGCCAAGGCAAAATATTTAAAGGGCGTATCGGATTATTTAAAGAAGACAGCCAGGAAGATTAAGCAGGCAGAGGAAAGAGCAAAACAATCTGCAGCAGGAATATCATAAGAAAAGAGGTAATCTATGGCTACTAAAAATACTGTAAATATTCAAAAAATGAAATCTGCCGCAACAGAGCTTGATAATATCTATTCGTCAATGTCAAAACAGCTAAAAAAGCTTGATGAAACAATGTCCGCTATCAAACAGGTATGGTCGGGAGAAGCTGCAACGACCTATCTGAAAAAGTATGAGAAAAACTATAATGCCTTTCAGAATATGGCAAATGCAATCAGAGGTGCCAGTGATGCACTTACCGAAAACTGTAACACCTATGACCAGGCTGATACAAAGGCTATGGATATCGTTGACAAGCTTTCCAGAAGAGGCTGATGCCAAAGAATTATAAAGGAGGAAAATGATGTCAGATATAAATATAGAGGTCGATGCGAAAAAGCTAAGAACATTGGCTGAGTCTGTTGACAGGGTCCAAACAGAACTGAAAGAATCCTGCTATTCTGCAAAAGAGCAGATAGATTCCCTTAAGAATATCTGGACAGGCGAAGCAGCAAATACATATCAGACAAGCTTTCAGCAACTGATGGATGAGTGTAATGATGCCCTTAATGTCATGGGTAAAATGGTAAATTCTCTCTACGATTCAGCAGACGGATATGAAAAAGTAACTAAGGATATTGAAAATTCGAAGGATATTCCCAAGTTACCGACAAATGTATTTGGCTAAAATCTAAGGGGGGTGATTATATGGCTTATAAGATTTCATATAAGGTTGTCTCTGAGCAGGGTGAGCAGCTTAAGAAAATAGCAAAGGATATGGATAACTATATAAACCAGTTAAATCAGATAATTGGTAAATTGGGCGGAGATGAGCTCCTGGTAAATGTTCGAAATGACTTACAAAAATTTATAAGACAGCTTGAGGAAGAACGAACGGTTCTTAATCTTTCCGGACAGGTGATTTCAGAGGTTGTTCAGAGCTATTCCAATGTTGAGAAGAAAACTGTTCAAAAGGTCGACAGAGCAAAAGCTCATAACAGAGATTTCTATAAAAGGCCTGTTGTTGTCGCTTCCGCAGGTGCTGTAGCAGCTGCCGGTGGTGGTTCAGCCGCAGCAGCAAGTTCAGTTGTTGTAAACAGTGGCGGACAGGCGACTGTAAATGTCAGTTCTACAGTTGTAAACCAATCAGTTATAAACCAATCCATAACCAATAGCTTTACAGATTCAGGTCAGGGAATTCCGGATATCGGGTCAGTAGCTCCGGATGGACTTGGAGGTATTTCCGGATTGGATTCACTTAATCTTGATTCCGGTACTGTTGGCACAATAGCAGCTGCAGGTGCTGCGGTAGCAGCCGGTGGCATTGCTGCGAATGCAATAAATGAGAAAAAGAAGAAGAGATTGGAAAAATAATTGGTGGCAGTAAAATAGCAGGTACTATACAATGAGAACGCTACGAAGTGGCGGGCGAGCTGACAGTATATTTTTAAATTTCGCTAAAGCAAATAGCTGTGACCGGTGTTTTTTCTGCTACAATCTTGGATGCTATTAATTGTAGCAGTTCAATTTGTGGTCGAAGTTCTGCCTATATCCCGATAAATGCAGATATAGGCAGTTATTTTAATGGCAAGTACTCTGCCTACATTCCAAATATTGCTGATATAGGCAGAATAACAGAGGTAAAATCAACTGCCGATATTAAATAAAAGTGAAATAGAGGCAGAAAACACTCCTTAAAATGAACTGCCTATATCATGAAAAGACCAGAATGAGGCAGAATGCGTCGTTACTGAGGACAATACGTCCATTTACTTTCACAGAACAGTAATATGATGTATAAGCATTATCTATGTACATAATTTTGCACATGAAAACATCTATAATTATCTTAGAAGCTAAGGTGATGTATATGTGAAGGAGTGCAGATTATGGATACTAATTATCTTATAAGTGACTATGATTTTCCTGTATGTAACCACACGCTTCATCTGACCATTTCCAAAAGAAACATTATTGGGTGACCAGGTGCAGTCAAACATTCCCCCATTACTCCAGCTTGACATTTCAAACTGACTACTGTCGTGGTTATCAAATGCCATTCCATCATGAGTCCCTCCCCAGGCACTTGCTGCTGTAGCAGGAGTAGAAGAAGCAAGCAGTCCTCCAATCGTCAGCACAGTCCCCAAAACAAGTGAAACAATTTTCCTTCCCATAAAACAAATACCTCTTCTTTTTGATAATGATATGTTTTATCGGGAAGAGGAGGATATTATATTCATGCTCAAAATATCAGAATGCTGATGTTGGATGACGGAATATTGATATTATATTTGTGCAAATTTACCAAATGTACAAAATCTGTTAAACTCTAATTATTACATGAAACACAAATTACTTTGGCAAAAGAGAGTACTAATCGGGAGGATTTTTTAATGGGAACTACATTCTGTAATGCGCATATATATAATCCCAACAAAAGTGACTTTGCGCTAAAAAAGGATTATTGCGTCATTAATATTGCAGAAGGCTGGGATACTATTTTGGAAGCAAAGCCTGACTACAAGTTTAAGGCGATGATGAAAATAGCAAAGGATCTGTCTGCGCAGCTAAAAGAACCGGCTATCTGTGTTAATTATTTTGATGATGATGTTTTTGAAATGTCCCTTTATCTTGAAGGGGTAAAGAAGGCGTATTATCAGGTGTCTAATAATACTGTTTTTAAGAAAAATATTCCCATACTGGTTAAGGAGCTCCAATTTGATGATGAAACTGCAAAAGCATTCAGATATCTGATTACTAAGGAAATATTTGCACCTGAAGCAATTGACAGGGCTGCCGCTTTATGTAGCCTCCCTCTTTATTTAGATAAGCAGATGTATGATGCTCTGGATGGGCAGGAAGTTATTCCCGACAGGGCTGCAGCCATTAAAGAATTGGAATTTGAAAAGAAGGCTGAAAAGGCCGGTATGGGAATAAAAAAGGAACCTTCTGTAATACAGGAAGTTGAAGGTGTGCCATATTGCTACAACGATGTATATAACGGAATTATTACTCTTTTACAGCCGGATTCCGAAGGAGAGATTAATCTGGGACATTGCAGATCTTATCAGCTGATTCAGGGAGATCAACCCCGACTTGAGGCTGATCATGATATTGATTATGATCTGGATGCGATTTCAGATATGGATTACAAGGTCGGTTTTGCTTATGAAAACAATAGGCACTGGGGCGAGAGATTTTGCGTTTACAGATGGACAGACTTTGTTGATGTGATTGCGAAAGGGGAAGAGGCATGCAGGCCATACAGAGAAAAAATCCTTATTCCGGAGAAAGATAAGAAACCACTTGAGTTTGATATGTATATGGTCGGTGATTCGCTGAGAATCCAAACTCCAAAAGGTAAAGCCATGTATGATGAGCATGGAGTTGAGTACATGGAAAAAGCCGGGAATTATAACCGTATAGAGCGCGTTAACGATAAGATTTTTCCTAACCATCACTCTCTGGCAGATGAACATATCCAATACTTCGAAAATCATTTAAAGCTTTATGCTGAAGATGGATTTCTTTTAAGAATAGGAGAACAGACTATATGGGATGAAAAGTCTCCTAAAAAGTTTGTCAGGGTAGATTTCTTTGACACGGATATGAAGCTCCGGGATACAGAGCTGGTCCCGGTGGATTTTGATTTTTATCGTGTTATCGGTGGGTATTGCTATATAAAGGAAAAACGTCAGATTATTGTTGGTGGTTATTGTGTAGATCTTAATAAGAAACAGGTTACTCCAATAGAGACGCTTCATCTCAAGCTCAAAGAAAAGATATCATCTTGCATCAGGATTACAGGTGCTAAAGGAGAAGACTATATAGCTGTGATTTCTCCTAAAACAGTATATATATTAAATATGGATTTGAAGCCTGTATATTTTGCTAATATACAAGGAATGATTATGGGCTATTGGTTCAATGGAAAAGGCGATATGTTCATGATAACCACGAAGTATTATTGGGACAGTCCATATAAGTATAAAAATGATTCCGTAGTAAGGATAGTGAAATTGGAAATATGATGTATGCGATATACACAGTGAGATAATTTTTCAATAGGAGGTGACAATAGTAATGTTCGGAATAAAAAAGACGACTAAAAAGGTATGCGGTGGTTTATGCACTGTAGTTATGGGTGTTGTACTTCTTTTCAATTTGTTTACTATTCCTTTACAGGCTAAAACCAATCCGGAATACAATAACAATGCGGTAGTAATTGCTTCGAAGTTAAAACATGTCATTCCCGTTGCAAGCGGCGTAAATGATGTCGTTGTAGATGGCAAGACTACAGGCTGGACTGCAATGCTGGACTATGCCGGAAACTATGAGCAGTCAGCAATGAGCTATGCAACC
>JAEEGL010555031.1_pt1 | contig 19020 bp, 15 predicted proteins | sample 9134231 | NCBI WGS metagenome assembly JAEEGL01 (sample SAMN16246548, study PRJNA631951) | gut metagenome | biome: gut microbiome; feature: rumen; material: fiber-attached | host: Bos | place: Iran: Karaj | collected 2018-10 | reverse complement strand
GCAAGTCTTACAGTTTCCTCGCTGTATGGTAATGGATAATAGTAACCGTCTTTTGCCACAGTCAGTGTGCAGCTCTTTCCCTGAATCATCATGGGTATAGTTTATAAGAAGGAGACATTACAGGATGGTAATAATTATTAACAGAATGGTAAGGTTGGAAGGTATAGTTTTTTATTTCATCGACAAATTGCTAAAAAACACTTAAAATAAAAATATGAAAAGGTTATTATTTGGATTTTACTTATCAGTTGTTTGCTTTGCTCTTTTTGCAGACCCAATTTATAAAGAGTTTAATATTGATGGAAAAAAGATTAATAAGTGGGTTGAGGTTTATTCCGCATTGGAATTTGATTCAAATGGAAACACGATTTATAAAAAGAATACCATTATGTCAGTTATGAGAGAACATTGGTACGAATACGATTCAAATGGAAATAAGATTCATTATAAGGATTCTTATGGAAAAGAAGTATGGTATGAATACGATTCAAATGGAAATCTGATTCGTTATAAGGATTCTTATGGAAAAGAAGCATGGTATGAATACGATTCAAATGGAAATTTGATTCGTTATAAGGATTCTGATGAATATGAAGAGTGGTATGAATACGATTCAAATGGAAACAAGATTTATTATAAGGATTCCACTGGAAAAGAATTTAGGTATGAATACGATTCAAATGGAAATATGATTCATTATAAGGATTCTGATGAATATGAATATTGGTATGAATACGATTCAAAGGGGAACAAGATTTATTATAAGAATTCCACTGGAAAAGAATTTAGGTATGAATATGAATACGATTCAAATGGAAATATGATTCATTATAAGGATTCTGATGAATATGAAGAGTGGTATGAATACGATTCAAATGGAAACAAGATTTATTATAAGGATTCTGATGGATATGAATATTGGTATGAGTATGAATATTTTTCAAATAAAAAAATACGCAAAGTTATACAATATGAGTCAATATAATAAAACATGTTTATACAAAAAAATATATTAGACCTCTAATCTGCTATAAGATCTCTAGTCAAATATCTTTTTCCAATCGGTTTAGAATTATCAACAAATAATTCTTGAAAACCATTAATCATAAAAAGTATTTTATCATCAGCAAGAATAACACCATCATCACTGTGCTTTTCATTATCTGAACGTAAGCTTACACTAATAATACAAGGTAAGGCACCATCCTTTTGGGAAATATCATAAAGGTTATCAAAATCTTTTGGTCTGTAGCCAGGTGTTGTTGGATAAATTTCTGCTGCTAATAAAATATAGTATTTCTTTGAATTTAATAAAGCAACAATATTTTGATATGTATCTCTAGTATGATTTACCTCGGTTATTTCAAAATTGTGATTTTTGAGCCAACTACATGCATCATTACAAGCAATTTGGTTAATTTCATTACGTGTAAGCATTTCTGAACAATTGTATGTTTTGTAAGTTGAATTTTCTTTACCGAGATTATAACCATATTCTTGTGCATAACAGAATATAGCTAAAAGTATATCTTTTAAGCCTTCTTGTATGTTATTAAAACTCTCAAGAATCTTTGAAAACATAAAATCTGCAGTTTGTTGTTGTCTATTTACTAATTGCTCTAGATGTAGTGGAAGATTCGTTGGGTAATTATCTAAATCCATATCTTCTGGTGAAAAGAAAACATCGCAAACATTTCCTCTTTTCGTATCTGAATACAAATCAGAAGCTATTCTATTTTCAATTGATTTAATGAAAACAAATCGTAATAAATCTCTTTCGTATTTACCTTTTTTATATGTTTCCGTCTCTTTCAAAACTGTATTTGTTAAATGTTCCGGTAATATTGAATAATATTGTTTAGAAAAGTCATATGCTTCTCTATGATCTAAAGACATCGAACCTAAAACTGCTTCACAAATTGATAAAGCTTGATCAAAAAAATCATAACCCATTTTATCTGTTCTCCTTTTTTACAAAATAATGTCTTGCTAACCACTTAGCTATTCCATCTTTACCTGGATAAATCATTCTTTCATTCATATTAAGCTGGTCCAGAGTATCTCTTATATCCCAGTTTAATTTCTTATCAATAATATATTTTACACTGTTTTCAGTATTGTTATCTAAAAAATCTTGAATATCCGTTATTCCTAATGGCATAACAGTAAAAAACGAATATTGATTTACAATACGTTGGTCAATTGAAGGTGGTTCAACGATTACAAATGATTTATCAGACATTTCCTCATCATATTGCTGTAAACTTGTTACAATTTTATTTAAATGTTCTACAGAAAATATAAATGTGCTCTTTTCATTTAATGAGTCTTGATAATTTTTAGGGAGCTTTTTATTAATTTCTCTTGCGTCAATTCTCCAAACTACTGTATCTTTACTTTCAAGATCATCCATATTTCCATCTGAAGTTGCAAAATGAAGAGCAACTAATGTTGAATGTGTCCAATCAAGAAGTCGTGTCGGCAAACCATGGTGCTGTCCAATTATCATTGCTTTCCAAATCGATTCATTTATTGTAGGGTCTTCAATGCTTACATATTTTTTGTAATTTTCAAGTAAATGTGGTTCAAGCTGTGCAGAGAATTTTCCACAGTGCCGGCTTAAACTTGTCATTATTCTAAATTCAGAATTAGACATACCTCTATATAAATATGAACTTCGGAGTCTACCGTTATCTTGGTTACGTTTCTGTTCAAAGAGCAGATTCTTTACTTCATCCATTGTTTCAATTTTTATTTCTTTAATCATTTTTGCCTCCACGTTTTATGAACAAAAAATACGCAATCTTTTTAATGCTTTTGCTTCAATCTGTCTTATTCGCTCTCTAGTTAATCCATATAACGAAGCAACTTCTTCTAGAGTTAATGTAAGTCCATAGTTATAACAACCATCATTTTTGTAAACATTTTTATTAACTATAGATACAACTTTATTAAAATCAATGTCCGTTTCTCTATAAAGACCAAATCGAAGTTTTACTACTTGTCTTTCTCTTTCTTTTAAAATATCAATATGGTCATTAAGTTGATCACCAAATATTTTATCAATTATTTGTTCATTAGAATTATCAAAAAGACTTATATCCCTAGAGTTTTTTAATTCATCATAATCAATTATTGGAAGAAAATATTTTAAATGATTATAGATTTTTTTTTGTGGTACCCCAAAAAAAACTGATAATTCTGTAAGTAACTCCTGTGTTATTTTTGATTCATTACTAAAAAAATCATTGTGTGTATGTCGTAAATATTTATAAATCTTTTCCTGACCTTCAAGAAAATGAGCAGGAAAAACCCAAATTGTTTCTTCGATATTTTTATTTCTATTAATTGAATTATAAATCCAGTATGTTGAATATCCTTGAAATTTATCATGTTTGGATAAATCGAACCTATCTATTGCTAGATCTAAACCTATCATTGCATCTTGAACAGTATCTTCTAAAGATAAGTGAAATTCTTTTGCTTTTTGGTAAGCATGTTTTAAAACACCTCGCATATTCATTTCAAAAAGCCGATTTCTTGCAAATTTATTTCCTGACTTTATTTGCGGGTATAATTTTTCCACCTCATGCATTTGAGGAGGTTTTATTCTTTTTATGTAATCTATTAATAATTTTAATCCTGGTTCTTTTTTTAGAATTTTTTCGTATAGTTCATTATAATCAATTTGTGATCTATCATAATCAAATTCAAATTCATTATCCGTTAATATAGGGATTGAATCTGTTATTAAAACTCCTTTTGATATTAACTCATTACAAATTCTCTCTGTTTGGACAATGTTAATGTTTGAGGCTATTAGTTCATTAAATATTTCATCATTTGTCAAAAAACCCTTTTCGTTGTAATTGGTAAAGAGTTTTTCGATTATTTGTTCAATCATTTATTAATTTAAACTTGCAGTTCTGCATAATTCAATAAGATTTATTGAATCAATAGAAGAATTATATCTATCATTAAATTCTTGTACAAAAGCCATTAAATTATAAAGATAATCTTCTGGTCTATTCGCATTCTTAATTAATTTTTCATATAATACTTCTATTCCACCTAAAGTATATTGTTCAAATAATTCTTCATCTTGTTTTGCATTTTCTGAACCAATATAATTAAATGCTTTTTGAAGCCTTTCTTCAAAGTTAGGCTCAAAATTCTTATCTAACAGCATAATTAATCTATAATTAAATTCTAGATCATCACGGATTTTAGTTAATTGATCAAGAAAAATTGTTAAAGATTTTGCTGTTGTAGAAGATGTTTTTGTTGCTTTCCTTCCATAAAGAAAACCAATTATTGATGCATTTTTATAAGCAACATAAGCTGCAGAAAAAATATTATTTTTTGAATCAATAGTTTCAGTTAGTTTTCTTAAATATTCTGCGTGTTTTCCTGTAATTTCTAAATTTTTATCAAACATTACATTTCCTCCATATAAGTTTCAACTTCATTTTCTTTTCGGAAAGTATATTTTTTACCAATTTTTGATTTCATATATTCTTCTGCAACTTCACCATCTTTATCATTTATAAAAATGATAACTTGTTCTGCAATATTTGGTAAAACTTCACAAATTGTTTTAATTCTAGTTTTATCAAATGAAGAAAGTGGTGCATCCATTACTAAAGGGTATGCTTCTGTTACAAGTAGTTTATTTCCACCATTTTGATTTTCTCTTGCCATTTTAATAACAGCAGAAATAAAAGCAAGAATGACCGAAAGACTTTGAGCTGTTGATGTTTCAATATCTTCTGAATATCCATTCAAATTATTAATAAGAATTTTGATATTATATTTTTCATCAATCTTAAGTGATAGACCTCCGTCATATATTGTCTTAAAAATTTGATTTATTGTTGCTTCAAATTGTGTACGAACTTTTGTTTCCTCTTCATTATATTGTTTTTGTAATTCATTAAAAATGTAATTTGCATATGCAAGATAGCAAGTTATTTTTTTATTTGTGTCTCCAATATTTGTAAAACGTGATTTTGACTGTTCTTTTCCATTTATTGTATCTGTTAGTCTTGCTTTTGCTTCCTCACATTTTCCTTTTTCAAGAATATATTCATTTTCCTTGTCGTAGTAATATTCATAATCTTTTTGTAGCTGTGCTATACCATTTTCATCAATACCACTTATTTCTGTATTTAATCTTGTAATTTCATCATTTTCATTTTTTATTTCATTATCGTTATTTATGATTCTTCCATAAGAATTCTCAAATTCTTCATAGAAATTTGAATTCTTTAATTTCTCATTTGCAATATTAACAAATTGGCTAATTGATGTTCCTAATGACTGTGGTGGTATATATTTTAATTGTTCGATTAAATGATTATAAACATCAGAATCTTTTTCAATTTTTGTTCCACAAATACAAACTCCGCGTTTAATTAAAAAATCAATTGTACGTTTGTGAATATCTGGTATTCCAGAATCTTTTATATTGGCTTCTGATAAAGATTTAATTGCTTCATTTATCATATTTAATGTAAAAAAATTATAGCTTTTTTCTGAAAACAATTTCAGATAATCACCTACATTTGTTTGCCTAAGTTTTTCTTCTTTCAATAGATTATCTTCATGCAGTTTTCTTTCTTTTATAAGAGCATCAACATTTGAATATTTTTTTTGTTCTTTTAATATTTTATCCATCTCATATCTTACTGCTGGTAAATCTTTTTCATCTATTTCAACAATTCTCAATTCTTTTTCATCACGTTCTTTTTCAAGGTCTTCAATTTCAGTAATTAATTTTTTTAATTCATCATTGCCAGTTGAATCGAAACTTTTGTTATATGATTTTACAACTGAATTTGTATTATGGGGACCATTTAAATGATTTAAAGCACTTTCAAAAGCAGAAAGGCCAAGAAGACTTTTTACGGCTTCTGGGAATTCTTTTGATTTTCCTTTTGCTATCTCTTTACTCATATTACCTATTCGTTCACCATCAAAGAAAAAATAATTAGAAAGATCTTTTGGCAGTATCTTATTTATCTCTCCTTCAATTTGTGTTTCTTTTACAAATTGTTGTTGACCATCTTTTCCTTTATATTCAAGAGTAACTTTTCTATTTGATTTTGATTTTAAAGTGCCTGTAGCATCTTTGTAATAGATTTGCTCACATTTACAGATATAATCAGTATTATTATGATTAAATTCTAATATAACAGAAACAGTTTTCTCATCATTTGGCAGCATTTCATGTGTAGTTGATTTACATAACAAACTTTTATCCGAGAAATTCGTCTGCCCATATAAACACCAAGTAAAAGCTTGTTCTATTGTTGTTTTACCAACACCAGTTTTTGCTATTACCAATGTAATATTCTTCTCTTTATCTGATGAAAATACTAGTTCTTGTTTACCTTTATATTGCCTAAAATCATTGAGGGTAATTTTTTTTAAAAGCATTTTACTTCCTCCTCTATCATTTTCTGAATATTTTTAACCATATCATTATCTGATTTTCCTTTTGTTTTTAAGTTGTTTGCTTCTTCAATGATGATTTTATGCATTATCTTCTTAGCTTTTACATCATCAATTGTTACTTCAAATTGTTCGTTACTCATCAAAAATCTCCTTTTCATTAGATTTATTTAGATCCTTACTTATATTGTAGGCATCACGAATCTCATTTAATAAAATTTCTGCTTCACCCCAATTTTTTGCAATTCTTGCAAATTCCTCAGCTCTATAAAGTTCTCGTTTAGCAAGAGAAATTACTTCTGATATTTGTGAATCTGTTAAACTACTAACATCTTCTGGTAAATATGGAAGTGTTATAAAATCATAAATCTCTGCATAATCCTTTCCATCTGCAAGTCTTAGTACACGTCCGCGCCGTTGTATATATTCTTTTGGATTAGTTGTGCTGGCAAGAATGAATGCAGTTTTTATTTTTGGGATATTAACACCTTCATCAAGACATTTTATTGCGACTAATGCTTGCAATTCTCCATTAGTAAATCGTTCTTTTAATTCATTTCTTTCTTTTACACTTTCATTAGATGTAAAATGATGATTTCTAATTCCAAGTTCATTTCCAAGTATTTTTGAAATAGTTACTATCTGTCTCTCTTCAATTTCTTCAACTTTTGTATAATCTTCATTTTCAGATAAAATTGTTGTTGCTCCACAATATACAAGCATATGAGTATCATCTTTATATGGTTTAATAACATTCCTTAAAATAGGAATCTTGTTTTTGGCCCCAGCAACCAATCTTGCTCGTTTCATTGCTATAATTTTACCATATTCTGTAAGCTTTCTATTTCCATTTTTATCAATTATTAGATTATTACTTATTTCTCTAGTATATTTTTTATAATCTGTTAATTCTTCATCATCAAGAGTAACTATTACCGGATAGTAATTATATGGTGTAAGTTTTTCTTCTTGTATTGCACGTTCAATATTATATTCAATTACTTTTTCACCAAAAAAATCAAATAGTTTTTTTGTTCCTTCTTCATCTCCATGTCTATTTATAGTCGCAGAAAGAGCTATTCTATATTGATAACTATCATTTAAAAGCTTTGATAGATATGGAGCTCCAAAATTGTGTGCTTCATCAATCATTAATAATTTAGGTACTCTTATTTTTCCAATCCATTCTTGTACTTCCTTTGAGGAAAATGTTGCATTTGTACATATAAAACAATCAAAATCTTGCTGGAGGCTTTTTATTCCAATATTTACTACAGCTTTTTTTAATCGTGTTTTCCAATCTTTTTGTGGAGAAGCAGAAAATCCTATTATCGGTTCTATATTAAATTCTCTTATATCTTCTACCCATTGTTCTACTAAATGCTGATAAGGACAAACAATTATTGCAAATAGTTTTTGTCCACATTTATATTCATATAATTTTGTAAGAGCAGAAAGTCCAGTTAAGGTTTTACCTGTTCCTGTTGCCATATCATAAATACCTTTAAAATTTTGTTGACTCCATTTTTCTATCGCATCTTCTTGATATTTATGTAGTTTTAACCATTTAGGTTTGAATGGTACATTTATAGGAGGTTTACAATCCCTAATTAAAAGTGGATCAGGTGTATTTATGTTGTATAGTATCTCCTTGTCTATTAATTCTTTTTTTGATAATTTTTCTGTCTGGTATGCTTGTATAAAAGCTTTTGGTAGTTCTGGAAAATCGAAAATTCTTAAAGTATTTTGTTTGTTTTCCCACAGTGAATTAAAATCATCTACACAAGTTTGAACTCGTTCTTTATCCCCTTCTTTCCAACTACAAAAAACTTGAAAAGATTCAAAATTATCTGATATAGCCGTTTCAGATTCATTCATTGAACCAGAGATAGCAATTATATTATTTTCGTTATCTTCAAAGAATCCAATTTTCTCATGATACATACTGATAGCAGGGTTCTCTGTTACAGCTATTTTTATCTCTAATATTTCATTTTCAATTAAATTAGCAAGAATATTTAATCTATTTATCTCATTAATATTCTTTGGAATCTCCATCTCCCTTTTGAATGCATTTAGATATATTTGTTCACGAGATTTATAACCTTTTTCAATTGCTTCAATGTCATCTTTTTTTAATTTTGGTGATGTAATTAGAAACATTTTTCCATCATTTTTTACAAGTCCTAATATCCCATAAGAAATCTCTATAAAACTTGTTGAGGAAAAGAATCCTACTGCTCTACAATATCTTTTTGCTAAAGGCAGGACTTCATTGTAAAATTTTCTTGGGTATGCATTTATGTCGCCAGATCTATATCTAGTATAAAAAGTCTGCGATAAAAAATTTGACATAAACAATACTCCTAATTAAATATTATCTTTTATATAATCTAAAGCATTCTTCAAACCTTCAAAGTCTGAATCGTTTGTATAATATTGTACACTAAATCTTACTGTTCCGCTGGGAAAAGTTCCTAAAGTTTTATGAGCTAAAGGTGAACATTGTAATCCTGTTCTTACAGCTACATCTTTATCATCTAGTACATTTCCTATTTCATCTGCCGTATAATTTTCAAATAAACAAGAAATAACACCAATTGTGTTTTCAAAATCTTTACTGCCTACTATTTTAATAAATTGGTAGTTAGATAATAATTCATATAATTTTTTATGATTATCTTTTTCCTTTTGCCTAATAGAATCTGTATTTGCTAACCACCATTTTAATGCTTCATGTAGTCCTGCGATTGCCTGTATATTTTGACTTCCCATTTCATATTTATAAGGTATTGTTTCCGGCATATCCTGATTAGCACTTTCAACGCCAGTACCACCGAATAATATAGGTTTAAGATCTACATCCCTGTTCTTTACGAATCCACTTATACCAAAAGGACCAAGCAAGGTTTTATGTCCTGCAAACACAGCAAAATCTATATTATTATTTCCTACATTTAATGGAACTAATCCTGCAGTCTGCGCCATATCCAGGACAGTAATCGCATTATGTTTTTTTGCTAATTCACATATTTTTTCAACAGGTGTTATAATTCCACAGACATTACTTCCATGACTTAGAATAACTAATTCAGGAACAATGTTATTAAACTGTGAGTTTATTTCTTCAAAATCATATTTATAATCTTCTGTGATTGGTAAAACATTAACTTGTATATTTTCTGTTTTTTCCAGATTATAAAGAACTCTTGTTACTGCATTATGCTCAAATGGTGAAATCCATACATTTTTTATATTTGAATTAACTATTAATCCTTGGATTATCATATTTAATGCGATAGTCGCACTAGGCGTAAATATTACATCTTTATTAGAACATGATAATAATTGTTTTAGTAACTCTCTTGTTTCTGATATTATTCTTGTTGAATCAGCAGCTTGTTTATATTGTCCACGTCCTGCATTTCCACCACAAGAACGATAAAATGAATCCATAAAATCATAAACTTCTGCAGGTTTTGGAAATGTTGTAGCTGCATTATCAAAATAATAACTCACTTTGAAAGCTCCTCAAGAATATCTATCAATACTTGTCGTTTTTCGTTTTCATTTATTGATTGTCCATATTCATCAAGAATATTAAAGAGCTCAGCTTTCAATACTCCAGCTTTCTTATTACATTCAACTTTATTAAAGTTTCGTTTTTTAACATTTCCTTTATCATCAACAAAATTAATATAATAAGTTCCAGTATTTGAAGAAGCTGATGTTTCTTCCATTATAACTTCATTTTCTGTATCTGTATATTTATAGTTTCTTAATGTATCAATATATTCAGTTAATTGCTTGCCAAAAATATCGATTGTAGTTTCTGACCAATCAACAGTGTTTATTCCAGTAATTGTTAAAGCAAGTGATTTTATTAATTTAATTTCATCATTACCACAAGTAACAAGAACCATATATAGATTTTCTGCATGATTTTCAAATCTATGCTCTGAAATATGATTGTCTAAACTTTCAATAAACCGTTTACCACAACTACATAAAGAATCTCTCTCGTTTTTTATACCAAGAAGTCTTTTTGTAAGTTTTATTAATTCATTCTCCAAATTAATCAACGCTGTATCATAATACAATTTAAATTCATCGATTTTATGAAATAAATCATTAGAATAATCATCTGTATTAAATATTTCTCTCGATTTATTAAATAAAATTTCCTGTGCACCGATTCCTGGCGTTTTTAAAATATTAAGAAATTTTACATATTCTTTCGGAGTATTTGTTTTTAAATCCTTAGAATATTTCGGTAATCCTCTTACCCAATTTGTAATTGCATTCAAAACATATGTGTAACCAACATATTTCTTTTCTTCTTCTATTACAAAATCCTTAAATTTTTCTTCCAGTTTTTGAATATAAATATCCTTATCTTTGGACCATTCAACAACTGTTATGAAATAATCTTTTGGATTTTCAATTGCTAAACAAATAGTCTCAGAATTTAATTTTAATTCCGATGTTCTGTCTTTTATAACTACATTATTTGCAATTTTGCTTAAAGAGACAGCTACATAAATTGGAATTATTCCAGTTCTCATTCCAAAATGAGTTTGTTTATTTGTTAATTGATATACAAGAGTTTCAAAACTAATTTCTGTACCTTTAGCTCTATCAATAAATTGATTAATAACAGCAAATAAAGTCTGATAATTTTCAGCAAGCTTATTACTTTCAGTATCAAAATATTTTGCTTTTTCAGAATTATCTTGTAATATTCCTGTAACACATAAAGAACTTCTTTTAAAAGATAATTCTTGTCCACCAGTAATTCCTAAATCTGAATATGTAGCATTTAATATTGCATCTATTAAAATTGCACGGCTCTTCTTTGCAGCTCCGGTTAGCTCTTTTTTATTTAGTGGTTCATTATTTAGAATAGGGGTAAGAGTATAAACATCATCACATAATTCTGATAGTAAATGTGTAAATGAAGCTTTTCTGAATAACTGTATTTTTCTGCCCTTTACATAATATGAACTTTTACCAAATTCAGGATGTGTATATGAACGTATAAAATTTGTGATTATTTCATTTAAATCTTGTTCTATTAAATCATATTCATCGCAAAGAATTGTATCGTGTGCATTTTCAGATTTTAAGAATCTAATTGCATCTATTCTTCTCAAATCATTTTTTATTGATTCTTGATTTGTTGGTAATACAAAGACTGATAAATTAGCTCCTGCAGATTTTGATAAGATATATTTCTCAATTTTTTGAAAATTCTCTGATTCATCTAAAATTCCTAATACAATTCCATCTGCAGAAGTTTTCATTTCAAATGAATCAATACTTGGAGTTTCAAGCAATTCCTCAGAAGTAATAAATTTAAACTCAAAATAACGAGTCATTTCTTTATTTGTATTATATTCAACAGGGTATAAATAATGCTCAATATTTAAATCATTGATGATTTCAACATCAGTTATTTTATTTCTTCTTTTTTCTATCATATTTGATATAGAGGCTTCTATATCAATACCAGTTGTTTCTTTTAATTGAAGATAGTTATTACTTCTTCTTAAATATAAAAAACTTTCTTTTGTTAATAAGTTATTAATTGCAGATGAAATCTCTTCAAAAGAATAACCTGTATCGATATAAATATCATGAAGTAATTCGTTTGTAGGAGCTAATCTTTCAAATTGATTTAAGCAATAAACAAGTGCCAGGGTTTTTACAAGTTTAGATTCCAAGGATTCATTATTCAACGAAAACAATATTTTTTTTGCAGTATTATAAGTAATTTTTATCGGACTTGTATAAGGTTCACTTCTCATTTGGTTTTCAAAATAATCAAAAAGTAAATCAGGAGTCAGGAATTGTAATCTATCTTTTGTTATATAAGTTGCATTTTTTAGATAAGAAGCTAATGTGTTTTTCTCTTCAGCAGACAAGAATGTAAACATAGTTCTTTCATTCTGTGCTATTTTTTCAGAAAATCTTGGAAGTATATATGTTGTTACTGGATGCATTGGATAACATCCTTCAACAATACTTTTTATTTCATCTTCACCACACATTGAGAAAAGATTTGTAAAAGTATGTGTTGTCTTTATGTTATCAAAATAGTGTTTATTTTCTGCCAGGAAAGAAGTCCATAATGATGTATCTTTCTTAATAGCGGTGTTCATTATTTCATAAACTTGTGAATAATCAGAGTGCATTATAATGTGAGTAAATCTTTCACTTACACCTTTCCAGCCATCAACTTTTTCTTTTGGAAGAGTATCTATATAATTCGATATTTCTTTGTGAGATATAAGCATTAAATGAAGTTGTTTATTTCCACTTCGACAACATTTTTCTGCAAAATCCTGTAACAGCTTTATGTCATTAATACTTGCTTTACTAATACTGCTTTCCAGATATTTACTAAACTCATCATAAACAACGAAAAGACCAGAATAACCTTTCCCTGAATTAATTAGCTTTTCATTTACGCTTTCAAATAATTCAACAATATCAAATCCTGTAAAAGGATTGAACTCACTTCCACTTGTTAATTGAGGATATAATTCAACAAAATTACTGTAAATCTCTGAATCATAATTTTGCAATCTATCAATATATTCTGAAACTTTGATATTTAATCTTGAACTAAAATTTTTATATGTACTTGGATAATCTGTTTTCCATTTATTAATTGTGTTTATTGCTGCTGTGAAATTTGTATCAGGCATTAAATCTGCAAAGTCATTTCTTTTTAATGTTTGATAGAGAGATGATAAAAATGATTGACTTAAACTTGTACTAGATCCACTAATTATAATTGGAAGTAATTTCTTATCACTTTCAAGATAGTTAATTAAATCTTCATATAATCCTGTATTTACTTCTTTTAGTTTTCCAAGAAAATTATTAAATAATGATTTATTTTTTTCCAACAAAAGACTTAATATTTCAAGTACAATATGTGATTTTCCTTTTCCATATGCACCAATAAGGATATGAGCTCTATTCGTTGATGAATCATATGTGCTGCTAAAAATATCTTCAAATAATTCAATTGCTTCATTTGTTGTAATAAAGTTCTTTATCTTTTTGTCATCATGTAAATCATAAGCAATATTGATAGAGTGTTGAAAATCTTTTACGACTTTAATCATTTGTGTTTTACTCATTTCCAAGCTCCTCATAATATCTATTTACACAATCTAAAAATGACATATCAGTTTTTAATCTTAAAACATCAAGTCCAGCAGTTCTAACGACTTGAACATATCCTTTATTTTCTAAATCACTTAGAAGATTTATCAATAGAATTGAATCTAAATTAAATATTTTACCTATATTATTTTTATCATTTTGCAATGAGGATAGTTTTATTTCTTGAGCTCTGTTAGCTTGCTCAATAATAACAGCTAAAATAATCATAGAAGGAATATTTTGTTTTGCTGGAGCAACTTTTCTATACAATCCTTTTTCAACAACTTTTATCAAACCTAATTCTGTAAATGGACATTCCATATTACTTTCAGGTCCATTTTCTTCTTGTTTAATGGACTCATTATCAGAAAGTCTTGGTAGATATGTTCTTCTCAAGCAATCAAAATCTTTTGTTAAACTTGAAATCGAGGCTGGTTTTTGATTATTCATTTCATCCCATTTTGATAAAGATGAAATAAAGTCTTCAGCAGTAAACTCTTTTAAATTGAATTCATTAAAGAAATAATACCAACAAGTAGCATTATCAATATTCTTTGCAAGAGAATAATGTAATAACCACAAAGTACCCAATTCTTCAGTATATCTATCATTATCTCTTATGATTTCACCTAAAGGGGAAAGATAAAACTCCTTTTTCTTTGGTTCGTCAATTGATATGCCTGTAACTTTAAGCCAATACCTTAATGACTTAACCATGTTTTTACCAATACCAAGCTCATCCATTGAGGTTAATTCATCTTTCTTGAATGAATCAAATTTTCTGATTCCTTTTGCTAACCAATCTTTTCTGATACTGAATGATTCATGTCCGCTATATTTCATATTCTATTTTGTCCTCAAATATTTATCCATCATGCAACCACCTACAAGATATTTTTGATTAACGCACATCTTGCAGTGAACACATCTATCTTCGTTAATATAATACTCATCACCTATAATGCTTATTGCACCTTGTTTACATACTGATTCACATTTTAAGCATTTTCTGCAAGCATTATATTTTTTTACTTGATAACCAATCATACGTTGTAAATCATCATGATCTGCAACATTCTGAGTTTTTATTTTTACTGCATATTCATAACCAGATTGATTAAAAGGTTGGATCGTAATTATAGGAACTTTTGACTTCGGTTCTAGAATTACGGTCTCCTTCAATAGTTTTCTTCCTAACTCTTTTGAAACAATTCCAAAAGGAATCATAAGATTTAGGAAGGAATCATCAAAAGGTCTAACTAGTTGATATATTTTTGCATGTTCTTCTGATGTACAAGCTGTAAATCGTAATTTAACATCACCAGCAGATTTTAAACCGTTACCACCTTGTCTAGCTTTCCAATTTTCATTATCTACATATTCTTCCGGATCAGGTTTTCCAATAGATTTTGCAAACTCAATTAAAAAGTTTCTCCATTTTTCTGCTTTATCGCTCATATAAATTCTACTTAAGAATTGAGCTCTTGTATTGTTGTTAGGACAACACCAGCAGCCAACACGGTCATAACCTAATCTATATGCATCATTAAAATCTATTTCTTCTCCTAATATGTAAAGCCATACATCTATATCTTTCCAAAAGAAAATAGGACTAGCTACAGTTTGTTTCTGTATTTTTACATTTTCTGTATTCTGAGAAATTCTTGAATATTTACTACGGCTTGTTGATTCTACCTTTCGTATACCATAAAAAGTTAGAATCTGTTTATTACCGTATTTTCTGTTCATTATTCTTGTTATTGGTCCTGTTTTAAACATAGAACAACACCATCTCATCATACGAGCCGGAGGACCTATATCTTCACAAACTTTATGAAAATCTTGTTCATTGTTCTTGGCAATTCTGAATTCTGATAGAGGATGATTATCTCGATATCTTTGTACATATTCGTAAGTTTGTGGAAACTCCAATGTAGTATCACCAAAAATATGTGTTAGAGTAGGATTACCCAGAGCTTTAATTACAACATCTGCTGAAGCTGTCGAATCTTTTCCACCACTAAATGAAAGAACAATTTGCTCTTGTTCGTAGTTTTTACAAGCATGTTTTACAAAAGATATGGCTTCATCTTTTATAAAATCCAATCGCTTTTTATTTGCTTTTATAAATACTTCAATTTGTTTTTGAAACACTGAGTATGCTTGAGTATCTCTTTGTACTAAAGAACTATTTTGTAATAATTGTTTCTGTATTTCTTTTGTATTTGCATTTCTAAAAATACTTGAAGGAAAGTTTATAACTTCTTCATTGATGTAATAACGTGAATTAGAAGCCCATACATTTGATTTTAATACTTCATCAATATTTTTATTTAATAATATTGCTATTAACAGTTTTTCTTCAGGGAAAACAGGCCTAATATCTTTTGCCAAATAATCAGTTTTATTACCACAGATAGGACACTTTCCAAATAGAGTGTCATTTGCTTTAAAAATGATAGGTGTAGAACATTTTCTACAATAATGAACTATTGTATTATCAACTGAGCCGAAATCGTCATTTATAGTCGGATATCCACAAACAGAACAAACATTTTCTGTTGTTTCTATTTCACATACTCTGCACCACATTTTTATTACTTTTATATTTTACAACATAAATCTAATAAAATAAATATTTCTGCTGGAGGATTCTTGAAAATAATCTTATTCTCTCCAGCAGTCATTAGAAACGTTACTTATTGTATAAGTTTAATTTCATTGTTTTTCTTGCAGCTCCTTTTATTAAACGTATATGTTTGTTGATAAATTCATCCTCATCTACCGGAGCAGGATTGAAGAGTGCTTTTATTCTTTCGATTAAAAGCATATAAGAGCTTTTTATATAGAAGATAATTGCATATCTGAACAATGATGTCTCATAAAGAATTATGTTTCTGTCATTAACAATAAACCATTGTTTATTAGTATAGAATATCATTGCTTTATCATCTTCTTCTGTTTTTACTACATCATAGTAACTTGCTATTGTGGTTGTGATATGTAACAAATCATATTCGTTAAAGTCCTTGAACTCGTAGCCTTTTTTATCTGCTTTATCTAAAATATCAAGAATTTTTCCGTAATATTTTGGGTTATCAATCTGTTTTGCATATTTTGCTAATTTTTTGTCTAAGTTCATATTGTTATCCTCATAATTATTTTGTTGTTTTTCATTTTCAGGATTGTTAGATCCTGCCAAACTGTATTGTCTTGGTTTTCATTAAACATTTTTTCAATAGCTTCTTCGTACCTGCAGAGTAGAAGAAATTGGTTTTCTGTGTGTTTTTGTAAATGAATTGTTATACCTGTTGTAAAGATTGTGTTTTCCAATATCCTGTCTTTTTCTTCGTATTCAGATTCTTCAACGGTAAAATCAAATGATGGTAATAATGAGCAGGGGTCTTCAAGTTGTTTGTTTTCAAACTCCGTAATGATTATTCCGTCATTGTGTTCTTCGTTCACCTTCTGAATATAAGCCGGTAGAGTTTCTATGAACAGCTCATTCAGTTTTTTATAGGCTGGTTCAAAGCTTTTCATAGATGTTTCCTCGCATAAGGTTTAAGGTAAGTTTTTATAATGTCAGGGATTTCAGTTTCTTTTTCTGTGCTGTTCATTTTTTCAATGAGGTTATTTTTCAGAATCATAAACAGTTCAATTATTGCCTGCTTTATTTCGGCTGGCAGTGTTTCTGCTGTAAATCCCGAATTGAAGTTTATAAAAACAACGTGTCCGTTATACTGGCAGGATATAAATATAATTGCTTTGTTTTCATAATCAATTACACAGTGCTCTATCTGTTCTCCTGTGTTCTGGTCAATTATGCAGACAACTTCCTTTATGTTTATCTGGTTTATCAGAATCCTGTTTTCAAACACTGTATGCAACTCATTGTAATTGCTGTCTTCAATTCTGTAGTTTATGTATTTTTCAATGAGTGAATACGCTGTTTTAAAACAGAGTCTGTCTATCTGTTCATTCTTTACATCAAGGTTTAATATTTCGCTCAACTGTTCAAAGGTAAATAACATAAAGCCTTCCTCTAGCAAGTAAAAAAAGCCTCCAAACTCTCTCCGATTATTCTGGCTGGAGGCTTTTCGCATCTCTCACGCGGTCTGGTATCAGCTCGCGGCGGTTTTCAGAAGCACCATATTCTTTGCCGGTCTGGTAACCAGGAATCCGTCACGTTTTCGGAATCTCATAAAAAGCTCTCCGTATTCAAGGCTTTCTGTTGTTTCGTCAAAGCGTTTGATTTCTATTCCCTTGCGGTTACCGTGAATGATTCGTTTTGGATTCATAAAGATGGCAATAACGTCATCGTCTTCTATATCAGCAAGCTGAGGAAGAAGTCTTGATTCAACAACGTCATAACCGTCAATGCGGCCTGGCATTGCATCGCCCGGTTTTCTCCAGATTGGGTTTCCGTTGTCGTCTTGGATGTTGGCAATATGATTCAAAACAGTTTCGTTTAAGAACCACTTGCAGTATTTTCTTTCTTCCGGTTCAACTTTTAATTCAGCTGCACGGAAATCAAGATAGGTAAGGTCGTTTACATCGGCACTGTCAATTACGTGCTCTTCGGCGTTTTCCATATTGATGGCACCGGTGAATGGGTCATCATCAGCAATAAGGCACTGGCGGTCAAACTCCTGTCCGTAGGCTTCGGTGAAGTCTTCAAGGAACATCTTTCCAAGGTCAACAAAGACATCTTCGCCGAACTCGTCATAGAATGGTACATAGCCTGCAAGAGTGTAGGCTTTAAGCTCTGTACGGGTTGGCATATTTGATTTGGTTGCATCAATTTTCTGACCGTAAGCTGTAAGCCACTTCAATTCAATTCCGCCGCGGTCGCGTTCAGGAATAAAGATGGATGGACCGCTCATAGGGCGGTGGGTTACGAGGTTCATCATTACAGACTGCTTTGCAGCTTCCTGCATGATTGTCTCTTCGTAAATCGGATTGATAAGGTACTGGTCGTTGTTTGCAAGGTTTCCAATTGGCTCCCCAAGAACTGCTTTAGACGGTACAAAGCCTTTTCCAGTCTCCCAGGAGAAGTCCTTCGGGTTGTTCCATTTTTCAGCCCTGATGTTAGGGCAGAACTTCAACATGCCTAAAGTTTCCTGGTCCTTGTTCCAGGCAGCACAGAGGGCTTTACCAAGATTGTAATAAACATCACGTAAGCTCAGCTGTTCCATTTTGGAATCTGCTTTTTTCATTGCTTCGCGGAAGTTCTTGATTGATTCCTTACAGCCAAGAATCTCAGATGTTGTTGCGTTTTCCTGGTCATCCAGGATCTTGAGCATCTGTTCCGTAATTTCCTGCTGTTCAAGAAAATACTTGTTAATCTGCTCAACACTTGCTGCTTCGCTCGGAAGATTTGCCCTCATGTTG